>JABUBN010000427.1_pt1 | contig 12435 bp, 12 predicted proteins | sample 7240341 | NCBI WGS metagenome assembly JABUBN01 (sample SAMN07256345, study PRJNA390944) | subsurface metagenome | isolation source: Methane hydrate marine sediment | place: Pacific Ocean: Eastern North Pacific, ODP site | reverse complement strand
ATTATATTAATAAGGGGAATGATGTTGTCAACTGCTGTGGAGGTGTCCGCCATATCGCCGCCTCCATCTTCGAAGTGTAAACATTGTCTTGCGGAAGGCACATAAAAAATAAATAAAGAAGGTGAAAAATGGTAGAATCTATTGAGCGCGCTAGGTTTACGAATCCCGCTGTGCGAGAACTTGGCCAGTTCACCGATGCTGAGCTCGAAGTTACTCGCATGGCCAAGAGTGGTGAACCCCAGGTCGTAGAGGTTTTCACGCTGGTGATATATGAGTACTGGGCTCCTTTTAACTACCCAAATATCAAAGTCGAGCTGGGTAGAGTGGATCCATATATGGGGGCAGAATTCAATCCAGATGGTGTAGAACTGGATAAGCCTTCTTACGGAGCTATTACTATCGTAGAGAAGGAGCCAATAGTAGAAGTCGCCGTCATCGGCAGTGCCTGCGTCCCCCCGGGTTTTGTCCTGCTCCAGGCCGAACCGCTAGAGTGGAAATATCCGCGGACCGGGGTCAAAATGAAAATAGATAATCTCTGGGGACAGCATATCAGAATCAATCAATGGAAAAAAGGGGTGGATGAAGGATGGCGAGACGCCGGGTTGAGCTGTGCCGATTTTCATATCCCAGAATCAAGCAAGGTCACCATAATGGCCGGTAGTCAGATGGATGTGTGCTCTTCTGATGTCACAGTGAAGAGACTGGAAGTCCCCGGCTATAACGATGCTCACTATTGCATCCGGCTGATCCGCGTCACGGTGAAGCAACCAGCATAATTTAAGTGACTTAACATTAGTTGGGGGCTTGCCCTGTTCGCAAGCCCCCAACTACAGAGGGGCAATAAAGAGGAACAAAGATAGGGGATTATGCTAATTATATCTTTGGGATGAGTACTATGAGTTCTTATATAATTAGAAGATTATTGGTACTAATACCCACCTTGTTCTTAGTGACTATCGCGATTTTCGTCCTGATACGTCTCCTTCCAAGCGATTTAGTAGACACGGTGATAGCACGGATGGAACGAGCAGGATCCGATGTCGAAATCGACAGAGCTGCCATTGAGCACTCCCTGGGGCTGGATGCGCCGATAGTTGTCCAGTATGGACGCTGGATAGGGGTTGCTCCCCAAGATGACGGCAGTTTCAGTGGTCTTTTCCAAGGCAACTTGGGGAATTCTATGTGGAAAGGAACGCCCGTGCTCAAACTACTGACCAAGAAATGGCCAGTAACCCTTGAGCTTGGCTTCATGGGTTTAATAATAGGCCAACTAATAGCCTTGCCTATAGGTATATTTTCAGCGTTACGGCAGGACACCTGGGGTGACTATATAGCCCGCAGCTTTGCCATATTCTGTATCGCCGTCCCCGGCTTCTGGCTGGCGACGATGATAATAGTCTTCCCCTCAATATGGTGGGGTTACATGCCACCCATAATGCTAATCCATTTGACTGAGGATCCCATAGGTAACTTGCGAATGTTCATAGTGCCGGCCATCGTTCTGGGCATGGCTTTGGCTGGAACGAGCATGAGGATGAGCCGCACTATGATGCTGGAGGTGCTGAGGCAGGATTATATCAGGACAGCTTGGGCAAAGGGACTCAGGGAGAGGGTGGTCGTCCTAAGGCATGCTTTGAAGAATGCGCTAATCCCGGTAATCACCATAATAGGAGGGAATGTGCCGATTATGATTGGGGGCACGGTTATTATTGAGCAGATATTTTGCCTGCCCGGGATGGGCCGCCTGCTAATAGTTGCTATCCTTGAAAGAGACTACCCGCTAGTTAGCGGAGTATTACTCCTTTTTTCATTCGGCATGATACTAATCAATCTAATGGTTGACCTAACCTACGCCTATCTAGACCCCAGAGTTCATTATAAATAAGAGGAAATTATAAAAAGAGGTAATGCTGTGACCGATAGCTCATCAGGGAGGGTAGCCGAAAGGAGGAGACACTTCTGGCTAGTTGATTTCTTGATAAGGCTGGTGAAGGAGAAGCCGCTGGGCACTGTAGGTTTGGTTGTAACCCTGCTCCTGCTTTTCACGGGCATTTTTGCCGACTTCCTAGCTCCTTACGGGGTGAACGATACTTGCATGGCAGATAGGCTATTGGCACCGTCAGCCACACACTGGTTGGGCACAGATCATCTGGGACGGGACCTGCTCTCTCGCGTCATCTTCGGGGCTCGTATTTCGATGATTGTAGCTTTATCTGCGACTACTCTTTCTATGATTCTCGTCGTAGGTATAGGCACTTTGTCCGGGTACATCGGCGGTAAATTTGACCTGATAGTGCAGAGATTTGTTGATGCCGTTTTGTGCATACCCGCCTTAATTCTTCTTTTGGTCTTAATCTCTATTATTGGACCGGGTCTCGTTCAGGTAATCCTTGTTCTGGCGATACAAAAGGGCATCGGTCATTCGAGGATAATAAGAAGCGCTGTTATCGGCATTAAAGAGAATGTATATGTAGCGGCGGCGGAGGCTATTGGCTGTTCCACTCCCAGAATGCTTATCCGACATATCCTGCCCAACATTATGGCTCCCACAATTATCATGTTTTCCATAGAGGTGCCGCAGATGATTTTAACTGAGGCCAGCCTGAGCTTCCTCGGCTTTGGTATACCTCCCCCGGCTCCCAGCTGGGGAGGTATGCTTAGCGGCAGGGGGCGCGACTACATGTTTGTGGCTCCATGGATGGCTCTGTGGCCCGGCCTTGCCCTGAGTATCGTGGTCTATGGGGTAAATATGTTTGGTGATGCGGTGAGAGATCTGCTGGACCCGAGGTTGAGGGGTGGCGTCGGGCGCTATGAGGCGAGAGTGAAAAAAGAAGCTGCAGTTAAAAAGTGAACCCCGCTCTCCAGAAAGGCTGACAAAAAACATGATATTGTTTCTAGATATTAAAATCATATAGTCGTGTGGAGGATTATATATGAAAAGATACGGTCAGGTAATTCGGATCAAGCCGGATAAATTGGAGGAATATAAACGCTACCATGCTAATGTCTGGCCAGAGGTTCTGAGTATGATTCACGAATGTAATATGCGTAACTACTCGATTTATCACAAAGATGGCTATCTCTTTGCCTACTTCGAATACATCGGCGACGACTTTGACGCCGATATGACTAAAATGGCAGCTGATCCAGTAACTCAAAAATGGTGGGATATCTGTAAACCAATGCAGGAGCCTCTGGAAACGCGAGTTGAGGGAGAGTGGTGGGCAAATATGGAGGAGGTATTTCATACTGATTGAATCCGTCTGGACGATAAGTTAAGGAGCAGATGATTACAGAGAGAACAGCCAAGTGTCTGGCAAAGTTGGATAGAATGAACAAGACCCTGCACCACGAGGAGCCGGATCGTGTTCCGGTCAGTGATTTCTTTTGGGGCAGTTTTCTCAAGCGCTGGCGTGAGGACTTGGGACTACCTACAGATACCGATATTTATGCCTATTACGACCTCGATTGGATTGTTACCATCCCCAACATGGATCCCCACATAAAGCAATTTGAAATATTGAAGGAGACGGACAAAGAAGTAGTGATACGTACTGGCTTTGAAGCAGTGCTCCGTAAAAAGTTTGCGAACCCCATGCCTGAATTTGTGAGCTCTGAAACCGATACGATTGAGAAAGCAGAGGCATTCGAGTTTGACGATCCGTGGGACGACCGGCGCTTTTTTAGCGGAGGTGACAATCACATAGCTGGTATTGGCGATAGTTTTACTCCTAACATCCCTCCGTGGATCGAGACGGTTAAAAAATTAAGATGTGACTTTCCTGTCTACGGTAGCCAGTGCGAGGCTAATGAGTATATGACCCGCATCGTTGGTCAAGAAAGCTCAATGGTCTGGATCGGCCTTTACCCTAAAAGGTTTGGGCGTTTCATTGAACGCACCAATGAATTTGCCCTGGAGTTGTTAAAGGCTCAGATCAAGGCGGCTGATAGCCTGTTAGACGGAATGGTCATCTGGGGAGATGTAGCCTATACAAAAGACATGTTCTTCTCCCCCGATTATTGGCGGAAATATTACAAGCCCGGTTTAAAAGCGATGGTCGATGTCTGCCATAAGCATAGCCTGCCCGTAATCTATCATAGTTGCGGTAATGTTAATCGCATCTTGGAAGACTTTATCGAGATTGGCATTGACGCAATCAATCCACTAGAAGCAAAGGCTGGACTAGATGTCGTGGACCTACGGAACCAGTACGGTCATAGAATTGGTTTCTGCGGTAACATGAATGTAATCGAGTGGGCACACAATAGTCAGGAGGAACTGAAAGAAATCGTCCTGCGCAAACTGACTGCAGCTAAAGGTGGCGGCCTTATCTTCCAGTCCGACCACTCTGTGCCTGGCAATGTGTCTGGCTATAGCTACGATTATGTAGTTAAGCTGGTTCGTGAATATGGTCAATACCCTCTCAAACTGGATAATACGATATCCTCCGTCTAAATCGCATGGATTGAAGGAAATACGGATTAGTCATCAACGAGGAATATGTTGGCGAATTTAAATCAAACAACCTCAAAAAGGGAATCAACTGGTTTTTCAAAAAATAACCTGTCTTGAACATGTTGTATGATGAAGCCAAAATAAAAGGGAACTTTCCAGCGACTAACGAATATGTAAAGAAGGATTATCAGAGAAAGGAAATTATGTTTACTGGTTCTCAACATCCGCTTTGTGTACTAGGTGGCTCAACCACTAGATGGGTATATCAATTACAGAGGAGGTTAAATAATGATTGACTTTTTTAGTGGTCTATCTCAAGCAGTTCAGGATGGTGATGACAAGAAGGTCATTCAGCTAGTAAAAGAAGCGCTGACTGAAGGCCTACCCGCCATGGATATCCTGGAGAGGGGTCTGGTATCCGGTGTACGAGCCCTGGGGCAGCTATTCAAAGATGGGGAAGTATTTCTACCTGAGATATTAATTTCAACGCGTGCTATGAACAAGGGACTTGAAGAACTGCAACCTCGCCTTGCTGGCGCCGATATTCACAATAAAGGAACCGTAGTGCTGGGAACCGTGGAAGGTGACCTCCACGACATCGGCAAAAACCTTGTCGGGATGATGCTGGGGAGCAACGGCTTTAATGTCGTTGATATGGGTGTTGATGTATCCGCTGACTCTTTTGCCAGTGCAGCTAAAGAGAGTAATGCTGACATCGTAGCAATGTCTGGTCTGCTCACCACCACAATGACCTACATGCCAACGGTTATTGAGGTTCTGGAAAAGGCCGGGCTGAAAAACAAGGTCAAGGTGATGATTGGTGGTGCACCGGTTAACCGAGCCTATGCTGACGAGATTGGGGCAGAGGGCTTTGCCGCAAGACAATGTTTACACTTCGAAGATGGAGGCGGCGATATGGCGGACACCTCCACAGCAGTTGACAACATCATTCCCCTTATTAATATAATAGACAGCAATCACTTTACCATCGTCGCGTAACGCCGTCGTAGGATATCCTACATCCCAGCTCCCCCCGTCATCTCTGATGATCAACTCAGCCCCCCAATTCTCACCTCCATCCTCACTTATTTTAGCTCGAACCCCGTAGGGAGGTACACGGCGACCATAAGTACATAGAAGCCTGCCATCTCTTAGAACAAGCAAATGCGCAGGAGCCCCCCACTCATTCACTCTTGAAAGAAATCGCCATGTTAAACCATCGTCATCAGAACTCAATAGCTCTGTCCATTGTGCCTGAAGCCCTAGCGATCCACATCTCAAAGCTACAACTATACGTCCACTAGGAAGTAGCGCTGGCGCAGGCATTATTCCTACAGAAGTCTGATATTTTGGTGCAACATATGATAGAAACCTCCATTCAACACCTCCATCATAACTCGCAAGCACAAGAGGCCCTAAGTCAACCCCTTTACCACTCTTTCCATTAGCGAAAAGGAGCACTGTCCCATCAGAGCGTCGGAGATATGCTGGGGCAGCAGTTATCGTTTCCAAGGTTCGTTTCCAATGCTCGTCGCTGTCAATTGCCCAGATTGGCAATTCGCCTCTAGTGGGTAGAATATAAGGGCCCTCCCATATGCGACCGCAATCTCTCGTCAAGAAATATGCCATCGGCCCTTCCTCTGCTCCCAAAGCAAATTCTGTAGCCATAGCCACAGACGGGTTGGCGAAGTCAACAGGTTTAGCTTGAGGAAGAATGGAACTGTATTCTGGGAAGTCGGGCTTACTTTGCTGTATCAACCGCGCACGTAACTCTAACTTATTACTTACTAAAACTTGTAAACTTTCGGTTGGCCATGTTCTTCCACCATCCTTAGAACGCACGGTTACGTGTTGTCCACCACCCCATTGAATTCTAGGATGAGTGACATCGCTCTGATCTTTGTACGCACACTTGTTGCGCACAAAGCCAACGACAAACTCATCGTTCCCAAAGTTCCAGAAGCCTCCACGAACAGGCCACCCAGCGTACTCCGAATCATTCCTGTATACAACTACATGCTCAATCGTAGTAGGGCTTGCCATTTTTCACTCCTACCTTGTTTATTTTTTGATTATATAATTTGGGATTTCTACCATATAAGGGGTCGAGTGTCGAATCCCACCCGACCCCTTTTTGCTTCTGGCCACTAATCCCATATCTTGCCGAACAGCTTTCGTCGGTGGCTGCTACTACCCTAATATCCCATCTCTGCCTTTAAGTCCTGGTCAATCCAGACGTAGCGCAGGCAGCTATCGCGATCTATGCCTTCTGCGAAAACCTCACCATAGTAATTCCGCATCCACGGCCACCAAAAGATCCCTTCTGCTTCATGGGTCCAAGGTATAACGATAGTGTCTTCAAGTAAAATTAGGCTTGCCTCCTGCATCAGGCGGTCTCGTTCAGCAGTATCCGTCTCTACTGCCACCTTAGCCATCAACTCATCAAAATGCTCGTTTGACCACCTAGGATAGTTTCCGTAAGCCCCCGTCACAAAGAAGTTGCTAAGTGTTTTTAGCGGATTTGCCACCGATCCACTCCAGAAAAAGGAGTCAGTGTATTTTGCCTCTCTCCGGAGATTCGTGAAAGTGGGCCAGTCGGCGGATAGCTCCGGTTCAACCTCAACTCCAATCTTTGCCCACATGTCCATAAGCAGATCTAGCATGTCTAGGTGGAAGGGCTCAGTGGTTATGTGGAAATGGATCGTAAGGCCCTCGGGGTAACCAGCATCAGCTAGCAGATTCTTTGCCTTCACCGGGTCATAGTCATATAGTATTCGGATATCCTCAGGCAGTTTCTCTAGCGGTATGTATAAGGGATTATCTGGGTGTATCGGGAACCAATCTTTTGGTAGTGATATAAATCCCTCACTAGCAAGGTCACAAAAGGCCTCCATGTCTGTGCCAACCATCAAAGCTCGCCGAACTCTTTTGTCATTAAAAGGTGGTTGGGTAAGATCAAAGCTTAATCCCAACCCGTCACCGCCAGGAAACTTGTCTGATTGCACCTCAGGAGCTATTCCTTCTATCATGCCCCACGTATTGGCCGTCATGTTAGCCAACATGCTAATTGTTCCTGTCCTAAAAGCGGCAATCTGCGTAGATACATCGGGAATGATGGGATATACAATCTCGTCTATAAATGGTAGTTGATATTCCACGCCGTTGATAGTCGTCGTGCCCCTAAAATTAGGGTTCCTTATGAAGGACATGTGAGAACCAATCTCATACTCTTTCAACATAAATGGTCCGGTGCCAACTTGATTTTCATACTTATCAGCACCGGCGACTCTCATTTCAGGTGGAGTTATTTGGCCCCAGTGTCCATAGCCGATGGTCCATATCCAAGCAGGAGTGAAATTACTAAATTCAATAACAACAGTGTATCTATCCTCGGCGTATATGTCGCCTGAAAATTCCGCGAGGGCTCCCCCCGGCGGAGCGTCCCTGAAGACGAGTAGGTCAGCGACAATATCATCGGCGGTAAGCTCCCTGTTTTCCATATAATCTACGTTGTCCGCTGCCCAGTGAATTCCCGGTTGTACTTTCCAGACTATCTTATCGGTACTAACTTCCCAACTTTCGAGCAAATTGCCTTTCAGGAACCTCTCGGGAATATAGCCCTGAAAGTGGGAGGGGTATTCACCAGTGCCCCTGGCCCCATATGTCTCAACATCGGTAATCAGAGGCTTCTCTAGAACGAGACCGAGCCATCTAAATCCCAGACCCGCTTCTTTTATGTCCGGGGTTGGCGGTTCGTTCTTATTTGTATCAACGAAGGCGCTAAGTGTCCCACCATATTGCGGTTCACCTACTGCTGGCTCCTCCTCCTCCTCTTCCTCCTCCTCTTCCTCCTCTTCCTCCTCCTCTCCAGGCTCTTCTACTACCTCTTCCTTAGCACAAGAGGGTAGCACTAAAGCCGCCACCAATAGGAAGCTCAGTCCACACCATAAAATCTTCCTTGTCATTAAACTTCTCCTTATTTTGGTATTATTTCTCCACCACTTCACCTAAAGTTTTGCTCCATAGGCATCAACCTCCTTTACTTCTTTTACTTGTAACCTCATAGCATAGTTTTCAGGATGAAACTAAGTTCATCTTTTTCTTCCTTATTGAGGCCAACAAGAGGTAACCTGACCTCTCCACCTCTTAAGCCGACAATATCCATTGATGCCTTCATTGCAGCATAAATCATGTATCCTCCGTATAAACCTGGAATGGCAGTATCTGGGCCATGATTCGCCGTTACTTTAGCCATAAAGTCGGAATAGGGAACCCTGGAGTTGATTAGCTCGGCTAGTTTGCCGAAGTCCCTTGCAGCTGCAGCCTTATATATTGAATATGATACATCTGGAGCAAAATTTGCCATGCAGCTGACAAAGCCAGCACAGCCGTACAGAGCTTCAAACGAAAACATTTGCTCACCTAGCCCACATAAGATGGCCATGTCATTGGGGTCTATAGTTCTTTGCATTGCATAGTAAGACTCGATAGACGGCGTATTTTCTTTAAGTGCAATGATATTTGGTATCTTGGATAACCTAGCCATTAAAGGCGGCTTAATCCAAGAGCCAGATACAGGGGGATTGTTATAAACCATTATGCCTATATTAATGCTTTCCGCTACCTCCTTATAATGTTGATACATGCCCTCTTCTGTTGGAATGAGATAGTAGGGAAGCACAACCTGAACCCCATCTGCACCGATAGACTCAGCATACTGGCACATCTTGATGGTTTCGCGAGTACCAGCTTGAGCTGCTCCTGCCAGTACTACATTTTCCCCTTTTACCTCCTCCACAACCATTTTGATAACGGCTTTGCGTTCATCATCGGACACAGCATAAAATTCTCCTGTGCTTCCCATTGGCGTGAAAATAAACTCTTTACCTGCCGTATACTCAAGCAACCAGCGTGTGTTTGCCCGCATCCCCTCTAAATCAAGGCTACCATCCTTATTGAACGGCGTAGCTTGAACAATGACTACACCCTTCATAGCTTTTTTTAAATCATTTAGCTGCATTACTCCTCCTTAATTTTTTAAATTTGATAAGTTAATTTCATTTAGTCATTACTCCCATCTCCTAGGGGCAGGGTGCTGACCCCGATTACAGTCATGACACCACACGGGACGAGTTGAGCTTCCTAGGCTAAGAGCCTGTCACGATTTCCCTGCACCCTGCCCGCCTTTATTTTTCATCTCTCTTAACAAACCTTGACACTTTCTGTTCTTCCTTACTTATTCTATTCTACTTGGCGGGCCCTGCCGCTAAGCCCGATTACCACAGGGCTCCGGATACGGGAGGAGTGCGTGCTCTAATTAAGCTGGCGGTAATCAAAAAACCCCAGCACCCTGGTTACTCCCGGCAAGGCCCGTTTTTCTAGCCACTACTAAACTCCGACTGCTCCTTTATCAATCAAGAACTGATTAAATCGTTCCTGTATCTCTGGCCTTTCTGTGCCTATTTCTTTTATGAAGCGCCTAAGCTCAGCTTGTCTCGTGATAATCATTTTTTGAACGTTACGAGGACCAAAAAGGAGACCCTTGTCCTTGCGTGGGTAGATACCAGGGTGATAACCCTCGTTTATTAGGAAGGTATGCGCTCTCTCTATTTGGCTCTTGTCCTGGTCCTGAAGGATAAGTTGCCAGCGGAGGGCTCCACTTTGCCTTTTGGTGGAATAAATATATCCATGAGCATCGAAGTACCCCCTGATGTAATCGTTATTCATCATCCGCTCTCAGCCTTTGAGCTACTTTCGTCCCCCTTCTTTTCAGGAGCCTCGGCTACCTTTGTCTCAGGAGGCTCAGCCGCCTTTTTCTCAGCACCTTTCGCTTCCGGCTTTGGTTCTAAAAACTCCATTTCTTTTCGATACCATTTTGCATACCTTTCCAAAAAGGCCTTAATCTTGTCCAGCACTGTCATCACTCACCTCACTTGGGGCGGGGTGCTACCCCCGATTACGGTCAAGGCACCTCACGGGACGGGGAGGAAGAAGAGGAAACTAATTTGCCCTGATTTCCCGAGCACCCCGCCTCAAGAAAGCCGAAGGGCTCAAAGAACACCCACACTCGGGGTCTCTGAACCCTGTTGCTTGATGTATTTTGGGGACTACTCTATAATAAGAATAACTATATTGCATTATTCCTAATCACCCCAAAAAGACCTGTGTCAGCAGGTCTTTTTCATTTACTCTGCTTCTCCAACTTCTTCTTTTCTAGGGGGATATCCCAATTCGGATTTTTACACCGAGGACAAGATTTTGGTTTGCGTTCACTCCTCGGAATCCAAGTATAACCACACCGGTTGCATTTTAACTCTGGCAATTTTATCTTCATTTACTATCATAATAACAGAAATCCTAAATTTGTCAACCCTCCTTTTTCAAAAATATCTACACCACAGACACTGAGAGGAAGATAATGGCATTGACTGCCCTTGAAAGGTAGATTTTTCTCCCTATTTTAGCAAAGGCTACCTTGAAGCCTCTATACCAAGGGGGAGGTAGCAAACTATTCATAAGCCCGAGAAGGAGGCTAAAAATCGATTCTAGTGCTTGCTGGCTAGGCATAAGGTCTACCCCGACCAGAGCATTGCTTTGTTTCAGCAGAAAACGCAGCCAACCTCTCCCTCACCTCGGAGCAAAAGTGGCTACTAGACACCCGGGGTACCTCCCTCATTTGGCCTCCGCTATTCGGGGAAAGTAACCTGCTGCTGAATCCTCAAGCTATCTTCTTCCTGGAGGGTGGATAGATACCTCATAGTCATTACCGGGCTGGAGTGTCCCAGGTGGTGTTGTAGAGCTTTAGGGTTTCCCGTCTGCCTCAGCCTCTCGATGGCGTCTGAGTGGCGGAAGAGGTGGGGATAAACCCTCTTTCCTACTCCCGCTCTGTCCGCAGCCGCCTTTATTATCTGCCAGGCCCGCCTCCTATTTATGGAGAAGAACCTCTGCCCCCGGGTGATACCTTTAGCGTAGGCGTAGCTCTGTAAGCGGTGGACCAGTGGCTCAGGGATGGCTACAATTCTGGGCTTATTCCCCTTGCCCACAAATCCGAGACAGGGCTTTGCCTCGAATGTGCCCAAGCAGCTCGGGTTGAGGCTCAAGGCTTCTGATACCCTGAGGCCGGTCTCGAAGAGGACCCTTATCAGCAGGTAGTCTCGTTCCCCGTTTCTCCCCTGGTTGGCGGCATGGCCAATACGGTAGACCTCCTCCGGGGTTAAGGTAGGCTAAAACCCTGGCTGCCCTGGTGATGGCCATCCTGAGGCTAGGGGTAAGGGCTTGAGTCATACTGGTTGCACTCCCTTAACTTTTGTCCAACCTTGGCCATGAGCCTTAAGGTGGCCATGGCTTGATGTTATCAAAGGGTCAAGGCTGGCACCAGCCTATTATTGGACAAAGGAGCCCCTTTTGTCTAGTCACTTTCCTTGGCTATTGGTCTCCCTTTAGAACGCTGTCTGATTTTATTTTTTATTTCAGCCTCCCAATGAGTAAGAAATGGTTAGTCAATCTGATTCGAGTTCCTCTACCTTTCCCAAGATAGTTTCCTTAATCCACTCGTCCTCCGACAACTCAAGGACTTTCCTATAGTCACTTAGTGCTTTGTCCTTGTCCCCCAGGTTTTCATATGCGTAAGCACGCCACCAATAGACTGACCAGCCGTGTTCCCCTAACTCTATTGCTCTGGTATAGTCCTTAATAGCTTTATGATAATCTTCGTTGCCAGCGTAGCACTGCCCCCGTCCAAAATAACCCCAAGCAGCCTCTGGGTCAAGTTCTATGGCCTTGGTATAATCTGCAATAGCTTTGTTATAGCTATCCACCTCCTTAGAAACCTCACCATGGTCCCGATACATGTCAGCCAATGTTTCATAAATACCCGCTCGGCTTAAATAGTATTTAGCATTGGTAGGGTCTAGTTCTATAGCCCTAGTATAGTCGGCAATAGCTTTATCACGGTTCTCGTGTGAATGTTCCCCACCAGC
>JABUBN010000426.1_pt1 | contig 12457 bp, 18 predicted proteins | sample 7240341 | NCBI WGS metagenome assembly JABUBN01 (sample SAMN07256345, study PRJNA390944) | subsurface metagenome | isolation source: Methane hydrate marine sediment | place: Pacific Ocean: Eastern North Pacific, ODP site | reverse complement strand
TATATTTCATTCTGCACGACGATCAAGCACTTTCTTTTTATCATTATGCGGAAAGTATGTACCGTGTACGACAAATTCACTTTCAAATGGTACCTCCATTATTAACTCCAACAATTCTTCTATATCCTCTTCGCCCAATCTATACCTATATCCTTTCAAAATTTTACTGATCGCTTCTCTGTATTCATCTTTAGTCAATTTTTTTACCTCCTTTTTGTTTAAGTAAATATCTATCTATCTTATCTTTTATATCTCTGACTTTTTTGTCTTTAGTATAGTCATGAAAATTAATTCCGAAAATTATGAATATTACAGCAATCCAACCCACCAGTCCTAAAATATACAAAATTACCACCTTTCACCTCCTTTAATTATTTTTTAAAAGGGTCTGAAAAGCAATGTTTAAGGAATAGAAATTGATCTACAATAAATGTGTAGCATTTTCAAACCCTTTAGATACAAATTTCTTCCTCCATTTATTTCTTCGTTTCCAACCATACAATTACAACCGTTGCTATAACTCCTAGTATTATTACACGCCTCATAAAATAATCTGATAGACAAAAAAAGGCAATAAGACAAAACAATAAGAAAATACCAAAAATCTCGTATGCTTTCATTTTCGCCTCTCCTTAATATATTTTTTACCGAGATGCCAGGCTAGGCTAAACAAGGCAAAAAAGATAAGGATAGTTATTGCACCGCTTCTAATATTTAAATATTTATAGATGACATCAGCGATAGCTTCGGATATCAAATAAATGATCGCTAAAACCAACATAAAAAGCATTAAATCAATAGTGTCTTTAAGATTCATTTTTCCTCCTTTGAATGTTTCCATGGCCATGGAAACAACCTATAAGTCAAAACCTTTTAGTTTTTCTTTAATCTCGTCTTGAGTTATACCGATATACCGGGAAGTAACCTTTAAGTTGCTGTGCCCTAGAACTTCTGAAATAACCTCAATAGCTATACCGCCTCTTGTTCGCATCATATATCCTGCGGTTTTCCTCAAGGTATGGGTACCGACACTATAGTTGATATTCACCTCAGAACACCAATCGTTCATCATTTGGTAGACCCTGACTCCAGTTAAAGGCTTATTTCCTAAAGATTTATTGCTAGTAAATAGGTATTTGTCGTGTTCAAATATGCCGGTCTTGTCGAAAAAGTTTTGCATAGCCTCTTTAGTATTCTTGGTTAGTGCCAATTCTCTAGGTTTTTTAGTCTTACCTTCTATGAATATTAATACATTTTTTAAGCTCCCATCCCTATTCTTCACATCTTTAACCCTTAACTTTAAAAGATCGCCAATCCGTAATCCGCTGGTAATCCCTAAGACGAATAACAAATAGTCTCTTGCTGACCGCTTCTTTAAATTTGCCTTAATAGCTTGGACTTTATTATAGTCTCTGATCGGTTGTACAACTTTCATTTAATTATCCCCCTTTATTTATTTCTTCAATTGTATTATATAATGAATAAAGGAAGAAGTCAACTATTATTTTAATTTTTTTTAAATTGTTTGTTTATAAGGGTTTGACACTATGTTCAATTTATATTGAACTAAATAGATACTTAATTAACCACTAACAAGCCACCAATAACCACTAACTGAAAATCACCAAGTGAAAATCTACTCATTTAAACATCTTTTTAAAAATATAGTTAATACAAGATGACACATCAAAAAAACCAATATAAGTAATATAACCAATTTTCAGGAACTTTAAAGTAAAATACCACTATCATCATTTTTTATTTCAATTAAATTAACAGTATACGAGAATTACTTATATTGCTTATATTACTTTTTTTACATATGTTCATAACTATTGTAAACAAAGACTTTTTAAAAATCACCAAAAACCAATATAAGTAATATAACCAATTTTGAAAAACTTTAAAGTAAAATTACTAAAAATGTTTTTTACCCTAATTTAGTTTGAAGTAATTGAAAATTACTTATATTGGTTATATTGGTTTTTTTATTCCTTCCATTTTAGACCTAAATAAGCTTTATAGAGATTCTCTTCCCTCTTAAAACTTTCCCTACTAAAACCTAAATCGGTCATCTTCCTACCGACTGCATTAGAGGCCATACTCCTTATTTCTTTTTCTTCTAAGAATTCTGAAAATCTTTCGTAAAAGTCATCGCAAAATATTTTAGTTTGATAATCCCTTTCAGTATAGTCATCTAAAAATTTGGCTAGGGGATTACTCAAAGCCAAATATTCCCTCTTTACTTCAACGGTCTCTACATGCCTGGTAAATATGTATCCCTTTTCTTTGAGTTCCTTTAGCTTGATTAAAGACCATAATGCCAAACCTTCTATCTCTGATTCCGGCAGGTTCCTAACTAAATTGGGATCGGCATTTTTTCCGATGATAAATTTATTGGGAAATTCTAACAAGAATACCCTCCGATACCAGCCATACGAATCATCTATAGTTTCCGGGATTGCGTTCCCCATAAAGATTACTTTAGCAGAATTGTAGAAATGGCGTGTTTCACTGTATTTCCTTTCACTCCTAACTAGGTCTTCTCCAGTTAACCTTTTTAGCATTTCGACATTCCTTAAGACTGCATACTCCATTTCCATAGCTATATTCATTGCTTTACCCTCCAGATTTGAACCAGCAAACTTATCGTTTTGTAGACTGCGAGAACTCTCCGTTGCAATGTTCCTCTTACCGACAAGCCTAGTTAAAATATTAGAGTAAACACTCTTACCATTACCTCCAGAACCATATAAGAAAAATATCTTGGGATAAGGGTAATCCCTGTGGAAGGTATAAGCAGCAATTTCATATAGGGTTATCGCATCTTCTTCTTTAACCAGTTCACAGAAGATTTTATCTATTTTTGGACAGCCACCACAATCAGGATTATACTTGACTTTCATTTTAGTAGTAAAGAAATATTCAGGGGAATATTCGATAGTCTCCCCTTTATCTGAATCGTAGATACAATTGGCAAAAGGGATCAGATTAAGTGGTGGCGTTAATTCTTCTATTTTATCTATATCGGTAAATGTCCAATCTCTGATATGTGCCACGATTTCACTGACCTTGTGTTTACTACAATCTTCATCAGATAAGTATTTCCTCCTTAGATAATGTCTCAAATAGACCTCCGCCCTTTCCCTGTAAACCCCATTTTTAGCATCATAAATATAGAACCTACCAAATTCATCAGCCTTAAAGTAGAAATCTTTAAATACCATTTCTGCATAAAGTGTGGCGTTAAATTTTGTTTTTGGTGGTTCTTCTTCCTCTGGTTTTAACTTCTTAAACTTTTTTATATTTTTAGTCAATTCCCTCTTTTTGCAGATATCCGCTCTGACTAGTTCTTTAATAAAAATCTCCTGCTGTTCTTCTGGTAACATAGAAATATCTAGCGGTATATCTACCAAAAATTTACCCTTCTCCTCTAAGGAATACTCCTGCCAATGGTCGATCGCTTTTTGCACTTTCTTGTAAATTTTTAGCTTGTTCTCCTCTACCTTAAAAGCTTCAATTAAACTCTTATCTGATCCTTTCTTCATTATATTTACTCCTTCTTTTATGTACTTTGTAATTCTAACAATTTTAGTTTACCGATCTTCAATAGTAAGTTATCCTTTAGCTCCCTATCTATTTTATTTGCTTTTATATCTAATAATTCTGCAATTGTTTGTATGGCTAAATTGTATTCCATATTTACTCCTTCCTTTTTTTAAACTTGACTTTTCTTGTAAATTTTCTTATAATAATAACAAAGCCGTTAGGTTTAATCGCCCTACGGTAATATCGTAATAAAAATGGCTCTTCTCTTTGCCGAGGTGGGTCATTTTTATTTTACTATACTTCACCTAATTTGACAAATGCTGATAAAGTATCACCTTTTTTAGGGGTTAAAACATCGTTATCTAAAGGAGAACCATCAATTCTAATGCTCGCTTTAAAACTAATTTTGTCCGATTTGAAACCTAAAGACGAATCACTTCTAACAGTTATATCCTGCAATAGTAAAATTGCATAGCGACTAAAATCTATCAACTGGATCGTCCCACTATCACCCAAAATCGGCATATGCTCAGAAAATTTTAGTTCCCGGCCATATAACTTCCAGACATTATTTACTTCATTAAATACATTGTAAACTATTGCCCCAGTCCCAACTGGGAAATTTAAGTGCATCAAACTCGGCAAGCAAGTTAAATTCGTAAGCCACATACTCCGAGGAAAACTAAAAGGCGAAATACGAGAAATTATTTTCTCAATATTTGCTAAAATTAGAGTATCTGGGTCTTGCTCTGTCTCTTTTGCTACTTCGATAATTGCGTTAGATTGTGGAATCCCCAGAGGCTGACCTGCACCAGTCCCCGTATTAAGGATAACATTGTCGAGCTCAAAAGCGAGCGCTTTGGCAAATATCGATCCAATTAAATTTTCAGCAGCAACAGCGTTGTCATGCAATAATTCCTCAGAAACATCACATAGCACCGTTAATTTATTGGCAGTTAAAACTATTTGTCTAATATTAACATCAGACTCCGTATAAGCGGTATCCTCTGCCTTCCAATAAGTTGTTATTCCACCGATGTTAGAACTATGATCATTGTCGTCAACTGCTGGTATTGTTATAGATTTCCCTTTATTTCTGCCTAATGTATAGACTTTACATTTTGGACGACAAATTTCTTGCTCCAGCATTAAATCTACGATCTGATTGGAAAATGCACTTGGCAAAAGAAAGCCACCCGAGCCACCTTCGATAGTGGTCATCGTGTCCTTTTCAAGTCTATGTAAGATATTAAAATCGTTGTTTTTAATACCTAATAACACATCACCCAGTTTGTCAAAACCACCATCACTGCCTTCGTTGCCAAATAAATCTTTGGCTTTTTTGGCAAAGCCAGAGTTATATTTTTCTCCTCCGTCAGCTTCGCCATATATCCCTAACATCTTATTTGGCTTGGGAGAATTTATTTGCTCAAACAACCCGTCGGTAAAAGGCTTTATCCGTTTTAGGACTGCACTTTCTACTGTATCACCAATTTGCTCATTGACTTTTTCAGCAATTTGGTCTATTGAATATTTCATAAAAATTCACCTACTTTCATGGATTGATTTAGCGTCAAATTCGCCGACTAATCTATCCCCAAGAGATGAATTTTAACATCCTCTGATAGCTAATTTACGGATCAATTTTTTCGCTATTTAATTTTCAAGTTTCTAAATTGGAGGGGGCAGAGGGAAACTCAGAAAACTCTACCCCTTTGCTACAAAATGAAGTTTAGTCATCAGCTCCATAAGTTGACTGACATATCGCAGACTGCAACTATAACCTCACACAGAAGGAAAATATAGCTAGGAGTAAAGAAACCAGATTAAAGGTGAAGGAGATGGAAAACCCCTCATTCCTCTGGTGGGGGCACTCCTAACTTGACTTTAGCCCCCCTAATCACATTTTTTTCGTTATAGAAAAATCCTTTCTAATCTGCTGTGTTTTCTTAAATCTTTCTTTCATAACTGCACTATCATTTTCGTGAAATTCTGTCATCCTTGTAGTCTGCTGGTCAATCTTTTTAATGTTACCTTGTATTATTGAAGTTAAATCTTTAGTAATAATTTCCTTGACCCGGTAAGCCAAAAACTCTATATTTGCCTCAAAAGTCCGCCTAATGGCTTCATTAACCTGACTTGCAAATTCATCTGGCTTGGTGAACCTACCACTATTTAGAAATTTAATCAGTTCTCCTTCTGCGACATAATATCTTTGACCTACTTTGACACTGGCAATACGCCCTTTTTTCAAATATTCTCTAACTGTTAACGGCGTCAATTTTAAAATTTTTACCAAATCTTCAACTATAAAATATTTTTTACCCTGAAATACCTTTGTTGGTGGCATCCTCTCCATCTCTCTAATCCTCCCTTTCATATATAATTTATCGCACTTTGTTTTCTTTTATTTATTATAATATAACCTTATACAAAAGTCAACTAAAACTTTCCTTGAAAAACAAGAAATCTTGTTAATCAAGGATTGTTTGGCGAGAAACAACTTTCATTGAAAAAACAGATTTCTGTTTAATCAATCAAAGTTTGGCGAGATTAAAACAATCCTTGATTTTTTTGGAGTCATAAAAATCAAGGATTGTTTTAAAGTAAGTGATACTTTTCTGGCAATAAATGGCTATCGTCATTATCAAAGTCATCATCACTTTCTAACCACTCACGCCTTTGCTCTTTTCGTGCTTCTGCTGCTGACATTTTGTCCGGTGTATTTAGCCATCTGATCCTTGCTCCACTTTCTGAAATACCGACTGCTTTTAACGAAGACATCGCTAAACTAATCATTAAATCTATCCGTTCACTTGATTTTGATTTTATCAGCCTGAAGCCCCTTGCAGTCTCTTTACAAATTGTCTTTAAAGCATGGTTTTTAAATTCTTGACTCTCATAAATTACCAAATTCCTCCCCTTGATTAGACTGTAAAGGTTCTCCCCTGCTTGGATTAACCGGTCGCTAGTCTGCGGAAATTCCTGCATGGGGAGACCTAATTTTTTAAGGCTTATCCCTGACCTGTGAAATTGATAAGGATCATAGGCAATAGAATCTACATTATATAATTTATATAGTTCCTTTAAATATGCTTCTACTGTCTCTTCGATGTCAATAGGATTTTTCTTTGAAGGGATCCATACCTTATGGCAACCTAAAAATACCTTATTTTCTGCCTTATATACCCCGACAACACAAGACGAATCGTGGGTTATGCCTATATCTACCCCTAAGGACAACTTACCTTTAAAGCCTGGCATAATAGGTCTGCTACTATTGTCTACACAAGCGTCCCACATCTCCGGAGATACAAAAGCCGATTCACTTGAAGTCCAGCGGTTTTCGTGAAGCCGAAGATAGGTGTTTGGTCGAAGTCGTTCCCTCTGACTATCTAGGTATTTTTTAGTTACCCAGCTAGCTAAATTTTTGTGGCTCCAGATAAAAAACATGGCCTTATCTGACTTTTTAAGACCTTTTTTATAAAGGTCATACAGCAGGGAATCCTCGTCAAATCCGGCATAAGAAACCACGAGAGAAAGGGGATTTTTACGGGTGGGTACAGTAGTTAATTCGTCCCAAAACTTCCGGCTACTGTCCAGTTCCATAGCCCATAGTTCGTCCCAAATCGTTAGTGAAGGGTTGCTACCTGAAGCAGTCCGGTAGTTTGGAGCTACGATTCTGCAAATTGTCCCGGTCTTTTTGACTTCAATTACATCCTCATATAGCTTGACTTGTTTCAACTGCTCGGTGTTCATCTGTAAAGACTTTTTTAGCTTATTAAATATGATCCAACTACTTTGTTCTTTTGAATTCGCGGTGAGTATTATCTCGCCATAATCGCAATCTTGAAACATAAAATAATTTGCCACCATACTAGCCATGCAAGATTTAGAATTTTTTTTGGGTAGTCCGATAATTGCTAGTGAAAATCTACGCAACCCCTGATTATCCAATTCAAATAAGGGCTTAAATATCCGCTGCTTTTGCCAATCCTCTAATATTACCGGTTTTAAGGTCTCGATTAAATAATAGTGATCCTCTAAATATTTAACAATATCATTCTTATAGCTCGGGTCAAAAGGGTTTAAAGAATTCATTAAACCCTCTGAAACTTTAATCGCTTTCTTTCCAGTCCTAAGCTCCTCATAATACCTTTTCCGTCCTGCTAATTGCCTTTGTTTCGCCTCCGGAGTATTAGCTTCATAAGAGGACTTTTTCCTAAATCTAGTGTTTTTTGCCATACATTGTTTACCTCGTTTCAAGTTTTTTATTCTTTCTCTTTCGCTTCTTCGCCTTCTTTTGGTTCTTCCGATTTGACCTATTATCATATTCGGCCTTTTTCTTTTTTTCCTTTTCTTCTTTTTTGGCTTTGCGAAAGAAAATGTTTATTCTTTGTAAACTTTGCCGATCGCCCATTGTTACTCCTTTAAATTAACTTATAAAGTTAGCTTTATTAGTTTAGTATTTTTTTCACTTTTTTTAAACTAGAAATAAAAAAACCCTATCCCTCCGGTTTTTATCATACATTTTATCCGGAGGGATAGGGTCAGTGAACTCAACCTAAATGTGGTATAGATTACATTTGCTAGTTAAAAAGCCCGGACAGCACGGACATTGTATCCATTGGGCTTATTGCTGTCATTCTGAAGCCCAGAATCAAAATCCTCGACCCACGCTTTTCCAACAGCGAACTCCGACGAACTCCAGTAAAACAATTCAGTAGTAAAACCGCCGATTATATTTCGGTTATCATACAGTTTGTCCAGTTCATCTAACGAGGGTAAAAACCAGTCGTCATAAACGCCTACTATTAGGTTATCACAGTAGTATGCGGCACCACTCTCACAACCACTTTGACCGACGATAGCAGTAGTGTTTGCCTGGCCAGTCCCTAACGCTGTTCCAGTAGTTCCGACCGAAGCGTCTATTATGTTGCTCCATGCCATTAGTAATGTAGCATCAGCTGTAGCTGCAATCAATCCGTGTTCCCCGCTTCCCTCGATATAGGCTACTATGCCACCTTCATAACTATCGCCTACGGCTAGTGGAGCTGCTTCTTCTACTACTATCTCGATATATTCGCTGCATAATGAAATACCATCAGTTGTTTTTACTTCTATTGTTGTTGAATAAGAACCTACATCATCAAATGTCCCTCTAAAGTTTGCTGTAGTAACACCTTCCATGGTGAATTCCTCTGACTTAAAAACATCACCTATTGACGTAAAGTTCAAATCTGATGTTTCATCTGTTTCAAGAGTTCCTGCTATTTGTACGTCCGTCTCCGATATTGGCCAGTCAAAAGAAGCTACTACCAGCTTGCCAAAATCATCATTAGCTGTCATCAAAATTGTAAACCAGTATGGTCCACCTACTCTAAATGTAGGGATATCTGCTGTTATCGTCATCGGTATTTTAGCTGCTGAAACCGTAACTGCAATATTAGCTGTAAAAGTTACATTGTTTTCTGTGTAGGATATCAGAATAGTATCTGTTCCTGATCCTTCTGCAACAACTACTTTTTCTTCTTTCCTGACTTCAATGACTCCGGTAGTAAGTAAATCATAAACACAAGCAGTAGTTATATCTTGGGGCTCTCCAATACTATAGTGAGCAAAAACCTCAAAAGTTACGATATCTCCTACTTCCAAAGCCATTTCATCAGGGTCAACTGTAATTCCAGTAATGGCAATTAAACAAATAAAAGACCTCCTGCAAATGGGCAAATGCAAAAGGTCTTTTTTAGGGTAAAAAGAAGAACGTACACGCTTCAATTGACATAAGTGAAGACGAAATAAAGGAGATGATTCTTCTTTGTGTTAATTATATAATATTTTCTCTCAAATTAAAAGAACTTCTTTTTAAAAAGATAACTCCAGTTATAAGACCAACCATGTAAAACTCTTATTCTATAAGGGGAGACAAAAATAATTAAAAATAAACTTGACTTCTTAAAGAATATAATATAAAATAAAGATAAAAAAGAGAGAGGAGGAAAAAAGATGGCAATGTTAACGCTGTCAGAAGCAGCAAAAATATGCGGTTTCAAGTATATAACTCTTTGGACTTGGTGCCAGCAAAATAAAATACCATACTACAATATCGATGGGAGTTATCGGGTCGATTCGGAGGATCTAAAAAAGTTTTTAGAAAATAAAAAGGTGGTGGCGAAATGAAAGAGGTAAACGCAATTGGTTATGCTCGGGTAAGTACTGAAGAACAGGCGAAAGAAGGTCTTTCTCTAGAACACCAAAAGGCAAAGATACAGCAATATGCAAGTCTCCATAACTTAAAGCTTGTGGATGTGATAGTTGACAAAGGCAAGAGTGGTAAAGATTTGAGTAGACAGGGGATACAAGAAGTTATTTCTTTAAGTGAAGAAAAATTTATTTCTCATATAATTGTCTACAAGATGGATCGTCTAACAAGAAATGTATTTGACTTACTATATTTGGTGAGGGAGATATTTCAACCAAACAAAGTTGAGTTCCATAGTATTACTGAAAAGATAGATACTGAAACTGCGATGGGGAAATTTTTCTTACTTATTATGGGGGGATTCGCAGAGATGGAGAGGGATCTCATTTCTGAGAGGACAAAGGCAGTATTGCAATATAAGATACAAAAATTAGAATATGTGGGGTCTCCTCCACTCGGGTATATAGCAAGTCCTGAAGGTAATAAATTTCTAACCATAGACCAAAGGGAAAAAGATACTGTAAAAAGAATATTTTATTTGAAAAGGTATAAACATTTGTCTCTCGGGAAGATAGCAAAAGAACTAAATGAGAACAAAGTTCTAACCAAAAGGGGTGGTAAGTGGTATTCGGGGACTATAAAATTAATATTAGACAGGGGAGAGTCGAAGTTTCTTACTAACGAAAGCAGCAAAGAGGAAAACAAAGAATTGTCTTTAGTTTAAGTAGGGTACTACGTTGAGGATATATTCGGAAGAAGAGGAGGTGAAAAAATGATAAAGAAAATTATTTATCGGATAGTTGATTATTTTAATGGGAAGTTAGGTTGTAAAGTCAGGTGGTAATAAAAAACAAGGGGGTAAAAAGATGAATTATTATTTGTGTGAAGAATGCGGACAAAAGTATTGTGGTTGGGCAACTAGCGAATTTTGTCAAAAATGTGGAGGCGTCTTAGAAAAGATCACCAGGGAAGAATTTCTTTTAGAAAAAAAAAGGGTAATCATATAATGAAGGAGGTAAAAGATGTTAATAGTCGTGACCTATAAAAAAGATGCAGGGGAATTTGCGAACTTAACTTTTGCTACTACTTTTGGGTCTCTCTATAAGAGGTTAAGGTTATATTTCTCTACTACAAATATAGGGATAATTAAGGCAAAGATACTTGGCGGAGGAAAAATTTCTATACCATATATGGTTTTACAGAAAGATAGAAGACGCGAAAATATAAGGGTAACAGATGAACGGAGGAAAACAAGTAAGTCAATTAAATAACTAAAAAGGGGATTAATAGGTATAAACATACCAAGGGGTTAGTTGTACCCCTGTTAAAAGGCAAAATTAAAGGTCTAAATACTGGTAAATTAAATAATAGGAGGATTATTTAGTGGATAGGTGTTATTTGTGTGGGAAGAATAAAGTAGAGTTTATAGGGAGTTGTGTCACTAATGAAAATGATGGTAGTGTAGATTGGTTAATGGGTAAATTACAAAAAGGGAAAACGAGGGTCTTTTGTTTTAGTCTTTGTGAGGAATGTTTCTCTCTACCTAACAAAGAAGAACTTATTGGGAATAAAATAGAAAGTGATATAGCGATGAGGACAGGTTATTCGGTGGAGGTCATAAAATAATAAATAGGAAGGGGTAAAAAGAGGCGTATGAAAGGGCTAGAACAGTTAATTAAGATGCAAGAGATAGACCAGTTAATTAAGGAGGGGTTTTCTCTCATACCATTACAGAGAAATTCTAAGATACCAATAGAGAGATTTAAGTGGAAACAGTTTCAATATAAGAGGGCAAGTATTAAAGAAGTCTTTGACTGGTATATAAAGTTTGGAGGCATTAATACTGGTGTAGTTACTGGAAAAATTTCTAAACTGGTGGTCATTGATGTCGATGATAAAAGGCAGTTACAAGAATTATTGAAGATAATACCAAATTTGTTTGATACTTGTTATGTCAAGACTAATAGGGGTTACCATTTTTATTTTTTTACTGTAAATGAGATTAGTTCTATTGACAGTTTATTTGGTCTCGGGATCGAACTAAAGGCAAAAGGTCGTTATGTCGTTTCTCCAGGGAGTTTGGTAGATGGTTGGGAATATAAATATAGTAAGTCTCTAACCAATATTTTACCGTTACCGAAAATAATAATTGAAGACGTTAAAACAGTTATACCTGGTAACATAGAAGTTAAAAAGGATAATAGACTACCAGTATACAGGGGACAGGCGTCCTGCATAGGTCAGATAGCAAGGGAAGATATACCGGAGGACACACAGAGGCATACTGCTCTACTTATTCTTTTTAATAAAATGATAGAGGCAGGGAATTCTAAAGAGTATTCAAGGTACTTCATAAATAAGAAGAATAGCCAACTAACGGTACCATTACCAAAGAAAGATATTAACTTCGATAAGGCAGACATATACCATTATTCTTGTTCGAGGATTAATAGGGAACTGGATTTTGTAAATTGCTCTAATTGCCGCGTGAGAGGAGGATTACACGTGCAAAGTTTACTAATGAATAATGTACACAAAATAGGAGGTTTAACTAACTCGGAGAGGGGTATTTTAGCACTATTGGACAGTTATTATAAAGGTGAGGAAATACCTTCCATTAACGAAATTCAAAAAAAGACAGGTATGAACTTTTACACAGTAAGAGATGCACTAACAGGACTAAAAGAGGAGGGGATAATATAGGCA
>JABUBN010000425.1_pt1 | contig 12458 bp, 8 predicted proteins | sample 7240341 | NCBI WGS metagenome assembly JABUBN01 (sample SAMN07256345, study PRJNA390944) | subsurface metagenome | isolation source: Methane hydrate marine sediment | place: Pacific Ocean: Eastern North Pacific, ODP site | reverse complement strand
TAATTTTTTTGGTAATGGTCAAAGCCTATACATTCTTGAGAATCATTGGTGAGCAGGGCTTAAAAGAAATCTCAAAATCAGCAATCCTTAATGCAAATTATATTATTCAATCATTGAAGAATGATTACTATCTTGTGTATTCGGATTTTTGTATGCATGAGGGTGTTTTATCAGGGAAAAACTTAAAAGAACGTGGTATAAAAACTCTTGATGTAGCAAAAAGGTTATTAGATTTTGGCCTCCACGCCCCCACTGTATATTTTCCTTTAATTGTTAGCGAGGCACTAATGATCGAACCAACAGACAGCGAATCAAAGGAAACACTTGATAAATTTATCGAGGTCATGAAGAAAATACGCAAAGAGGCTGATGAGAATCCAGACATCTTAAAAACAGCACCGCACTCAACACCGGTGCGCCGCCTTGATGAGGTAAAGGCGATTAAAGAGTTAAAGACCATATGGACGAAGTAAAGTTTGAAGTAACAGAAGAGCGAAAAAAGTTCTTGATAAACCAAATTGCCCAAAAAGTGATAGATTATCGTTTATCACCGGTTGCAATCGTTTTTTTGGAATCTTCCAAACCTTTATCATTTTTAGGAAATCAGTTTCTAATTTTTATGCAGCCTTTTTATCGCGCTCTATTTTCCCGTCGTGAATATGAAGAAATTGCCGCGATGTTAGAAGACAGAAATAATATCGAGATGTTAATCTGTGAAATTGAACGTCTTGAGGAGGAAAAGGATGAAGTTAAAAGATCCGAAAAGAATTCTCGCCACTGACTGTGGCAGTACTACTACCAAGGCGATATTAATAGAAAAAAAGGGGGAAGAATACCGTCTCGTCGTTCGGGGCGAAGCGCCGACAACTGTTGAGGCACCCTTTGAAGATGTCACTAAAGGCGTTCTAAATGCTGTGATGGAAGTTGAAGAACTTTCAGGAACCAAACTCCTCGACGGCGAGAATATTATCAAAGGGGTGAAGGATAAAGAAGGTGTAGACCTTTATGTATCTACATCTTCAGCCGGCGGCGGTCTACAAATGATGGTTGCTGGTGTAGTATTAACAATGACTGCTGAAAGTGCTGCAAGAGCAGCCCTTGGTGCAGGTGCGATAGTTATGGATGTAATCGCCTCAAACGACGGCAGACTGCCGCATGAGAAAATACAAAGAATAAGAAATTTGAGGCCTGACATGATACTGCTTTCGGGCGGAATAGATGGAGGAACTGTTTCCCACGTTGTTGAATTGGCTGAATTAATAAAAGCCGCCGATCCACAACCGAGATTCGGAGTTGGTTATGAATTGCCGGTAATATATGCAGGGAACAAAGATGCCCGAGATATAATTCTGAAAACATTGAAAGAAAATACTGCACTCGTTATTGTTGAAAACCTGAGGCCAGTTCTTGAAAGAGAGAACCTGAGCCCTGCACGAAATAAGATACACGATCAATTTATGGAACACGTAATGGCACACGCTCCGGGCTACAAAGATTTGATGAAAAAAACTGACGTGCCCATTATGCCCACGCCTGGGGCAGTCGGACTTTTAGTCGAAATTGTTGCGAAAAAAGAAAAGATTGATGCAATAGGTGTTGACATTGGTGGAGCAACAACCGATGTATTCTCAGTATTTCAAGGGATCTTTAACCGAACTGTCAGTGCCAATCTTGGCATGTCTTACTCAATTAGTAATGTACTCGCTGAAACCGGAATAGAAAATATTATGCGGTGGTTACCTGAAGACATTGATGAACGAAGTCTGAGAAACAGAATCAGAAATAAAATGATCCGTCCAACAACAATCCCAAGTGCATTAGAAGATTTAAAGATTGAACAGGCGATTGCACGAGAGGCTTTAAGACTGGCTTTTGAACAACATAAGAATATGGCGGTTGGTCTCAAAGGAGTGCAGCAGGAACGAACAATATCTGACGCTTTTGCTCAGACCATGACCGGTGAAACTCTCATAGATTTAATGTCACTCAGTATCATAATTGGTTCTGGCGGCAGCCTATCCCATGCACCACGACGGAATCAAGCAGCACTTATGGCGATTGACGCCTTTCTCCCTGAGGGTGTAACACGCATTGCCGTCGATTCAATATTCATGATGCCCCATCTTGGTGTGCTTTCAACTGTTCACGAAGAGTCAGCAACCGAGGTCTTTAATAAAGATTGCCTGCTACCATTAGGCCATTGTATTGCCCCGGCTGGCGAAGGCAAAGAAGGGGCAAATGTCCTTAAGATGAAGATCGAATATAAAAACGGTAAAGTAGATGATATGGTTATTAAGTATGGTGAGATTGTATTACTACCACTTGCTCAAGGTGAAACTGCAAAACTTATACTACAGCCTGAAAAGGGATTCAATGTCGGTGAAGGTCGGGGTAAACCATTAGAAACCACGGTAACTGGTGGTCTTGTTGGTCTAATCATTGATTGTCGCGGTAGACCATTTAAATTACCTGATGATAAGAACAAGAGAATTGAAAAGCTGAATAAGTGGTTTGCGGCAATGAACATGTACCCGGAGAAATGAGACAAGAAGAAGAGTGACAAGCAAATTAGAAGAAAATTGAAAGGAGGTTAAATGGCATTACCTAAACGCAGACAGTCGCACGCTCGTAAAAATAAGAGACGCTCGCAGTACAAGACTAAACCTATACAGGTTATTGAGTGCCCTAAATGTCACAGTCCTAAGTTACCGCACAGGGTATGTCCAAACTGCGGTAATTATAAGGACAAATTAGTATTGCCACCAAAGAAGGAAAAGAAGAAAACTTGAAAATCGGTTTTGATTTAATGGGGTCAGATTCAGCCCCCAAGAATGAATTTGAAACACTCGGGTTGTTAAAGGAAGACCCGATATGCGATTTAGTAGTATGTGGTAAGGGAGATTATGAGCATGATGTAACTGAACTCGGTTTTGATTTCCGACTTGCCGATGAAGTAATCGGAATGCATGAAATCCCTTCAGTTGCAATACGTAAGAAGAGAAATTCTTCACTTGGTATTTTAATGAACTTACTAAAGAAAAAGGAACTCGATGCAGTAGTAAGCGCTGGTAATACAGGAGCAATTTTAGGATTCAGCATGATCACATTAGGGAAAATTGAAGGGCTTTCAAGAGCCGGTCTTGCCATCACTCTTCCGGCTGAATTTGGTTACTCAGTAATGCTCGATGTCGGTTCCAATATTAATCCAAAATCAATAGACTTCTATAATTATGGATTAATGGGTTCAATCTTTGCTCAAATAGCCCTGAAGAAAAAGAAGCCACGCGTGGCTATCCTGAATATTGGCAGTGAGAGTGGAAAAGGTGATGAAGTAAGGCAGAAGGCTTATCAAATTCTCCAGGAAAGCGATTTAAATTTCATCGGCAATATCGAAGGTAACAATTTAATGAAAGGATTTGCTGATGTCATTGTCTCTGATGGTTTTACTGGCAATGTAATCCTGAAATTTTCAGAAGGTATGATTGATAGTATATGGCATATGTTAAGAGATGAGGTTGATGCAATCGCACGTCGGAAGTTCGGTCAATATCTGGTTAAACCGGCAATCAAAGGTTTAAAGGCAAAATTCAATTATGAGGAGTATGGAGGCGGAATACTTTTAGGTGTTGATGGAGTGGTAATTATCTGTCATGGACATTCCTCTTCCCAGGCGCTAAAAAATGCGATAAAACTTGCCAAAACCTGTGTCGAATTTAATGTTGTGGAGCAAATTAAAGAGATAATAAAAAAATGAATGCATATATAGCGGGGATAGGCAGTTATGTTCCAGATAAAGTTCTAACAAACTTTGATTTAGAAAAAATTATCGAAACATCGGATGAATGGATAAAAACAAGATCCGGCATTCGAGAAAGAAGAGTGTCTAAAGATAATGAGCCAACGAGTGATCTCGCAGCCAATGCCGCAAAACGGGCGCTCGAATCAGCTAAGATAAAGGTTGATGAGGTTGAAGCAATAATTGTAGCAACCGCCACACCTGATATGCTCTTTCCTTCTACTGCCTGTCTGGTCCAGCACAAAATTGGCGCAAGGCGAATCATCTCATTTGACATCTCTGCAGGATGTACTGGCTGGCTTTATGCACTCACTATTGTAGAATCATTTATAAAAAACGGTTATGACAACATTCTGGTCATCGGCGCAGAGGAATTGACCAAGATCACAGATTATACAGACCGCTCAACCTGTGTGCTCTTTGGTGACGCTGCTGGTGCTGCTCTGGTGAAGAGAACAGATGAAAAAAAAGGAATTCTTTCTACATATTATAGTGCTGATGGTTCATATGGACACCTGCTCCAACAACCAGCAGGAGGTTCAAGAATTCCTGCCTCTCATGAATCAGTTGAAAGTAAATTACACTACCTGAAAATGGAAGGGAATGAAGTATTTAAAGTAGCAGTACGTGCAATGTACGAATCAGCAATTGAGACATTAAAGAAAGTAAATATCTCATCTGAACAAGTAGATTTTTTGATTCCTCATCAGGCAAACATAAGGATTATTGAAGCAACAGCAAAAAGATTAAAAATACCCATGGACAAAGTGGGTATTAATCTCGATAAATATGGCAATACTTCAGCTGCATCAATACCAGTTGGTCTTGACCAGGCAGCAAAGGCAGGAAGAATAAAAAAAGGAGATCTTATCTTATTGGTTGCCTTTGGTGCAGGTTTTACCTGGGGTGGCGTATTGGTGAAGTGGTAAATGCCTAAACCCAGCCCATTTTCAATGGGCATGGGTAAATACCTAAATGCCTAAAATCCTAAATACCTAATTGGTTTTGGAAAAGGGTTAGGGTTTGGATGCTGGAAAAATTTACAGTGAAAAGATTAGCCTATCCCGATCATAAAAAACCTGATATATAAATAATCCCCGCATTTTGATATTAAAAATCATGATTCCATTTGAAATCTGGCATTTTACTTAAACACAAGAAAATACATTGCCTAGAAACAAAACATCAAGTAATCAAGCAGTGTTATTAATCCTGTGTTTCCTATCTGGTTTTTCCACACTCATCTTTGAAGTTATCTGGATAAGAATATTATCGTTGGTTTTTGGCACTACAATATCAGCTGTAGCAATTGTCGTAGCAGTATTTATTGCCGGACTCGGCATTGGAAGTATATATTTTGGCAAAAAAGTTGATAAAACAAATAATCATCTGAAATTTTTCAGCTTTCTACAGTTTGGAATTGGTATCTCTTCATTAATCACACTTATTATATTCTGCTATTTACCCATTATTTATAAATCTATTTATCTGACATTAAACACGGAAAAAATCTCAATGTTTCTGATAATAACACTATCTACTATAATAATATTTGTTCCCACATTTTTTATGGGTGGAATACTTCCAGTCCTAAGTAAAATTTTTGTAAAACGCAGAGAAGAAATTGGAAAAGGCGTGGGGGTTTTATATGCCGTGAATACCCTGGGCAGTATCATGGGCGCCTTTTTGACCGGGTTTTTCTTTATTCTCTATTGTGGTCATACCATTACCCAGATTTTATCAATCGCAATAGTTATAATATTAGGTTTTGTTTCATTTTTTATGTCTTCATTTAAAGCCGTTATCTACGAACAAAAGAAAAGAACATCGATGCGGAAGTATTCAGATCATATAATAAAAATTTCATTATTGGTTGCCGGGCTTTCTGGCTTTTGCGCCTTGTCCTATGAAATATTATGGACAAGATCATTACATATCTTCATTGCAAATTCAACATATAGTTTTATAAGCATCCTCATTATTTTCCTTACTGGTATAAGTATTGGGAGTTTTATTTTTGCAAAATATTTAAATAACAAAAAACAGCTCCTATTATTACTCGCCATATGTCAAACTGCCATAGGTGTATACGTCATAATAACTGCTCTTTTTTTAAATGAACTTCCGAGTTTATTGTTTTCAATTAGAAATATATTAGGAATACCGGTATTACGCATTTTTATACCAGGATTACTTCTTTCTTTTGTAATAGCATTTTTACCGACTTTATTTATGGGTATTAGTTTTCCACTTATATGTAAAATATGTACGCAGAAAATAGACAATTTAGGTCATAATGTTGGCAAGGTATATTTCATAAACACAATTGGGGGTATTATTGGTTCATTGATTGCAGGATTTGTTTTAATCCCTGTTTTCGGCGTATTAAAAAGTATTATATCGGTGGCGTTTATTAACCTACTCTTAGGAATGGCACTCATAGTCCTTGAACCCGACCTGCAGAGGAAAACCAGATTCATAGTGGTTAATTGTTGCATTATTTTTATTGGAATATTCCTTGCGCGCCTGGGAATGAAGAATCCAATGGTTTTACCACCTTCAATGTTTAGAACACCAACCCGTTCTGATAAAATACTTTACTATAAAGAAACTTCACAGGGAACAGTAATCGTAAGCGAAGATAGATTCACCAGAATAAGGGCATGTTATATAAATAACAGTGCAGTCTGTGGTACTACTTACGACGCCCTAAAAGTTGTCAAGATGTTGGGTCATCTACCATTTTTCATCAATCCCGATGCGCAAAATGCATTAATCATTGGATTCGGCATTGGCATCACAGCATCGGCAGTGGCTGAGCACGATGTAAACCAGATTGATTGCATTGAAATCTGCCCGGGTGTTAAAGATGCTGCTAAATTTTTCAGTACATTCAATAACGATGTTATACAAAATCCAAAGATAAATTTTGTAGGCGGAGATGGCAGAAATTATATATTGCTAACAAATAAAAAATATGATATCATATCCTGTGATCCCACGCATCCGACCCTTGGCTGTAATAATCTTTACACGAAAGAATATTTTCAATTGTGCAAAAGTATCCTCAAGGAGAATGGAGTTATGTGTCAATTTTTACCTCTACATAAATTATCTTTAAATGAATTTAAGATACTGATTAAAACATTTTCTTCTGTGTTCCCTCATACTACTGTCTGGCTTGCCCATTCGCACGGCATACTTGTGGCTACTGATCACGAACTAGATATTGACTTTACCATTTTGCGTAATAATCTACAAAACTTACAGGACGATATTTTATTCGACCCTTATCTTTTTACAATCTCGCTGCTTTGTGATGAAGATGCAACAAATAGATTTACCAAGGGAGCAACGATAAATACTGATAACAACCCATATTTAGAGTTTTTTACCCCGAATAGTATAAAAAGAGAAAACTGGGACATTAATCTTTCAGCATTGATTAAATTCAGAATAGACCCGCAAAAAATTATTACAAATATTGATGACAAAGATAAGTTGAACCGTTATTTGATAGCGCAGAAATATTTTTTAAACGGCTTGGTCTATAAGAATAGAGGTGATATTAGAAATTTAATCGAGTCATTTAAAATGGCTTTAGAAATTAATCCGGAAAATGTAGAAACAAAAATATTTTTAGAAAATGAATTGAGACAACTTCATATGCTTCATCCTTCCTATTGACAACCAGAAAATTTGTGATATATTTGAGTATTGAATGGTTCAAAAAAGAATATTCATAAGCTTACAAAAATCGGGAGGGAGGTCCAATAAGACACCTCCTATGCTTTTACCCCCCCTGTTGGACCCCCCTCCTCATAATTATTTCAATGCTAACAAAGTTATGATCCAGACACAAGGACATTCGTGGTTTGCAATTAAAGATGACATTTTCGCTGTGCAATGACACATACAAATAAATTACTTGACATCTGCAAATTTGTATATATACTTTAATAGTATTGTAAAAATTGTGAAGGAGGTGATGAATTTCAATAACTCATTAGGAATATGTAGAATATAGGAAAAAGGCTCTGCTATATTTTCATACTATATAGTCAAGAGTCATAGTATATTATATTAAAAAAGGAGGTAAAATGAAGTATATATTCACCATTCTTTCAACATTCTTAATAGCAGGCGTTGCTGTAGCCGCTTATGATGACCCATTCTATGATTTTAGGGGGTTCAACCCAACTCGGGGGTCTTATTCCTACGAACCTGAAGAGCATCTTGATCCATTCACCGGTAATTTTACCTTGATATACACGGATATTCATCTACCTGGAAATGGTGGTCTTGATTTAACAATAATGCGCGTTTATAACAGCGATATTTACAGAGACTGGGAGCAACCTCAAATCGAGCCAGTGCCTGATTCCTGGATGGGTTTTGGTTGGTCAATGCATATGGGTAGGCTGGTTATTCCTAATTCACCAGATCTCGATGGCGCATATTTGATCATGCCTGATGGCTCAAACCACACCTTTTATCAAAATATTGATAACCCGGAGCACTATATTAGCAAAGATTATTGGATCATGAAACTGACCGGCACAGGATTCGAAGTATTGTTTACCGATGGCGTGAAATGGACATTTGATGGCAATATTATCGGTAGTTTCCCTGAACCAGGCGGATCTGTTATATATTATCCCACTGTGCAAATTAGTGATCCCTCAGGTGCAAATACCATAGAAATTAGTTATATAAATACAGGGACTAATGAAGCAGTGATGACCAATATAGAAGATGCATGCGGCAGGCAAATTGGCTTTACAATAAATAACAACAATCTCCAAAAGATTACAGTACATGGAGATGAGTACAGCTATGAGTATGATGATGCCCATTACGCTGATTATACTCGTTTGATAGGCGTGCAATTACCAGGTGATCCAGCTGGCTATTATACTTACTCATACACCTATAGGGATGAGTGGCCCTATGACGAGATGACAAACAGAACAAATGCTTGGGGAGGCGTTTGGGACTATCATTATGCTGATCATACATTTGACATTGGCGGCGAGTGGTACACGTTTCGCGTTCTTACGGCACGATTAAGCCAAGAAATAGGATGGGCAATAGATTATGCACAAGCTTCTTCTGGATCGGATTCAACTACAATAACAAATTCGTTCGGTCATAAAACGATTTACAAAATGTTCGGTTATAATATGGAACCAGTTCAGGGTGACAACTGGAAGATTGGACTTGTATTAACAAAAAAAATTATGGATGCTCCGGTTTGTCCATTATGGATAATCTGGGACTATGAATATGATCACTCAGACCCAATATCAAATGAATATTATTATGGACCGACTTCATATGATATTGGTGTTTATGTGCCTGAACTTACTCTCACAAAAATCACAGAACACTCGCGAGATGATTATAACATGGCATATACCGTGTTTTATAACACAGAGTACCAGAATTATGAGTATGGACATCCTACGAATATTGTTGAAACGAATTCGGCCACGGATGAAGATAGTAGTGGGTTAAGAAGTGCAAAATACACAAATATAATATACTGGTATAATTTTCCCAAGAACATTATTAATAAAATTCAGAGAAAAGAAGTTTATTGTAGTGATATTACAGGCACTCATCATATAGAAGAGTATACTTATAATACTAACAGTGGTAAAATGTTATCGAAAACTGTAGATGGTATCACCACTAACTATTCTTATCATGCAAATTGGAATCTAAGAAGGATTACCGATCAAATGGGGCGCTATATTGAGTATAGATTATATAATTGGGGTATTCCTCGTAGAATTGACAATAGAATTTATACAGTACAAAGGGACATAAACTGGGAAGGTACAATTAACTGGGAAGAAAATGGCAATGGTTACAGGACTTATTATGACTATGACGGCAGAAACCGTCTGAGACTAATAGATCCACCTATTGGCAATTCAACAATTATTACATATGCGTCGAATAATTCGTGGAAAGAAACTGCTTTAGGTAATGGATGGATTAAAGAATACTATGATAATTTTGGACGATTAGACTTAACGGAAAACAGTGCAGGTATTAAGATTGATTACGAGCATAACTTCATGGATTGGCTTATCTATAAATCTCTTCCTTTTGATAATTCAACTCCGGAAATCGGTATACATTACACATATGATTATTTAGGGCGGGTTAAAAGAAAGCAGCTTCCAGGTCATTGGGCAGAAACCTTTCATTATTACAATGGTGGCTCGCCAGTGATAGTGTATAAGGATCAAACCGCCTGGCAAGGACATCATATTCGCTACGCTTATCGGGTGTATGGTAATCCTTATATCAACCCACTGTTAGATCGTGTTATTTTAAAATATCAAAATAATTCTTATTCGAAAAATACTCATTATAAGTATAATAATGCTGATAGGTTAACACAAATACAATGGGAATATAACCAGTACACTCGTGAATTTAATTACGAGCCTTCACATATTGGTTTGCTTCAAAATGAGTCTTCACCGGAAAGAGGTACAACACAATATACTTATGAAGCTAACGGTAATCTGAGGACGCGAACTGATGCGAACGGGAATACTACCATATACACATACGATTATGCCAATCGTTTACAACAAATAGTATATAATGAAGGCAGCGAATATGACGTTACATACATTTATGACAATGCCGATAATGTAAGGAGAATAACGACTCCTCAGGTTGTGAAGCGTTATGGGTATGACGCAATGAATAGGGTCACAGGTGATACACTTCAAATTGATGGGCAAGAGTTTAGAGTATATTATGATTATGATGGCAATGGAAATCTGGAGCACATTACCTATCCTGATGAGACGGTTGTACAATATACCTATGATGCTGAAAATCGGGTTCTAACCATTCCGGGATACATTGACAATAATATTACATACCATCCTTCAGGTAGCGCATCTTTGTTTCAGACAAGTAATGGTTGCCAGACATCAGTCACATTTGATGACGACCGTTATTTTGTGAAGAGAATACAAATAACACCCTATATAATGGATGAAGAATATGGTTATGATCAATCAGGTAATTTGACAAGTTTGACGGATCATCTTAATGGTAATAATGATCAAGTATTTACCTACGATGACTTCCATAGACTGGAAGAGTTTAATGCTCCCAATCTCTGGGGTTCTGGCTCATATGGCTATGAGAATGTCTGTTTAGGACGTCGAGAATACGAGAATATTAATGGGTCAATTACGAATTATGTATATAATAATACTACTAAACGGCTTTATTATACTACAGGTGTTTGCGCCTGTAATTTTAATTACGATGCCAACGGCAATATACGCAGTATTACTGGTGATAAAGCATTGTCAATAAAAATCGACTACGAAAATAGACCTGTAAGTATAGCCAATCGTATAACAGGAGATCGCGTAGATTGTGTCTACGATGGCAAGGGCGAACGGGTAAAGAGAATTGCTCCCTATCCAAAACAAGGCGGTGATGTTGAAAATCCTGATTCTCGAAGTACACCTTGTTACTATATGCATGCGCCCTGGGGTGGAGTTTTGTATGAATGTAGAATGTTTGCAGTACAAGCAGTAGAACTCAAATACATTTATTTAAACGGCAGATTGCTATCCAAGGTTGAATATGACGCAAAATATTTTTATCATAATGATTATTTAGGTACTCCAAAGGTAATGACTGATGTTTCACAGAAAAAGGCGTACGCATGGTTAGGGTATCCATTTGGCAAAGAATATTGGGTTTATGGTTCTTTCCACAATTATTTCCGCTTTACGGGCAAAGAATTTGATGAACTCAATGGTTTATATTATTATGGTGCACGATATTACTTTCCTGACTTCGGTATCTTTATTAAACCAGAACCCTTTATGGGCACTAATGGTCTTAACCTCGCTGATCCCTTATCTCTAAAATTTTATGATTATTGCAGGAATAACCCGCTGAAATATGTTGATCCGAGTGGCCTATGGTACACTAAGATAAGGAATGGAGTCTTTACTATTTATCGTACTTCATCAACTGAGGCGGTAGTCAAAACCCTTGTCAAAAATGTACCCTTTATTAGTCTGTTTGATTGTGTACAAAGAAAAGGAACTAGCGATATAAGGTTGAGTCAAAAGGATTGGGCGTGGGCAATAGCCGATATACCAGTTTCTAAATCAGGTAGTACGATTCTCCAAATTGCAGCAAAATTTGCAGAAAAATTCCAGAGCATTGCAACTGTTGCATTATATGAACCAGAAAATATTTACGAGGGATATGGTGAAATCGTACAGGCACAGTATCTTGACCCTATAATATTCAACCGGGTTATGAAAAAATTTTCCGCGTATGGTTTAAAAGAAACAGACTTGGGTAACCATGTTTTGTTGCAACTGAGGAATCTAACTCAAACGCAAAAAGATGAAATACTTCTACATTTAAAGAACGTTAGTAATGAAGTTGGAAAAGAACTTTATGAAAAAGCGCCACATTTATACTTTTTACCATGAAGAGAATATTACTACTTGGTGTTATTTTTCTTGGTTGTCAACAGGATAAGATCATAATAGATAATACAGCGGGCTATATTGCGTTTCATCGAATTCCTGATATAGAACCTATTTGGGATTACAATATTTGGTTAATCAACACTCAAACTGGTGAAGAAATA
>JABUBN010000424.1_pt1 | contig 12475 bp, 6 predicted proteins | sample 7240341 | NCBI WGS metagenome assembly JABUBN01 (sample SAMN07256345, study PRJNA390944) | subsurface metagenome | isolation source: Methane hydrate marine sediment | place: Pacific Ocean: Eastern North Pacific, ODP site | reverse complement strand
AAGGGGGGTGAAAATATGGCTGGTCGCGCAATTTTTGAATACGACGCTGAACAGAATATCATCTTTACTGCAGACCGTTGGGAACTTAAAACCCGGGAGGATGTGGATGAGTTTGTCAGAGAGTATGTGAAGTTCTGCTCAGGTCTTAAAAAGAAAGTATATATGGTCTCTGACATTAATAACTTTGTAATTCACGCTGAGGTTATAGATTATTATGCAGAGAAAGCAGGGGAAATAATAAATCAATACCTACTGGGGTTTGCCCGTTGGGGAACAAATAATTTAGCCCGGATGACAGTACGCACCACTTCTATGAAAGCTAAGATTGCGCCTAATATCTACAGCACGCGTAAAGAGGCAATTCAGGCAATTGAGGAGATGAAAAAGACTATAGAAAGGGAATAGAAATAAGTAGGAATACTACTAAAGGATCCCCCTCGCATACTTGATGCATGCAAGGGGGATGAGGGAGGAGGAGTCTTGCTTAGCTTATCTTTTATTTCACAAAAACTATTACCTTGTTTATTGTTTCTACTCTACTCCAGTTCCAATTTTAACGACATAACTTCTATAATCATATATAATTATAGTAAAAGTTAGTTATTTGTCAAGTACTGAAGTGCAGAGATCGCAGAATTTGGCACACTGTGTGATGGATAGTGTGGAGTATGTTGGTTGAGGTAGTTCTTAAATTTTGTAATTGTAACGGGCGTAAACGCCCTACTCCTAAAACAAAAGTTGTAAAGTTTTTATGATATACTTTTTATTAAACTCTCAACTTTTCTCAGGCTGAATTTTGCAGTTGCTTGTGTATAGATCTTTTTTGCTTGATTTAAATACTCTAATGCCTTTTCATATTTGTTATTAGCAATAAGTGCTTCGCCGAGAGCGAATAAGCCATCTGCCGTATTAACTACAAGGTTTATTTCTTTTGCGATCGCAATTGAGCGCTTGATATTTTTGATACCTTCGTCAAAGTTACCGGATATTAATGCCTGGGCTTTCCCCAGAATTTTCAAAGCGGCAATTTCATCCCTTTTTATTGTTGTCTCAATAGCAAGTTTTAGTGCGTCCTCTGCATATTTTGTTGCTTTTGGATCTTTGTTTTTTATATACACTTCAGCAAAATCCCTGAAGAGTTTAGCCAAGTCAGCCTGGTTTCCCGATTGTACTATTATTCCTTTTGCGCGTTCAAGTAATTCTAATGCCTTTTCCGCATTATCTATACTAAGAAAATATTTGGCATAATGACAATAAATTCCACCCAGCAGTATTTTATCTTCTATTTTTTGAGCAAGTTTTAATGCTTTTTCATAATACTCAACTGCACGACTCTCTTCACCTTTATCAGCCAGTATATTGGCAATTGTTGGGTATACATAGACCATGCTGCGAATATCATTTACACTTTCAAAGATTTGTATCGCGTTAGTGAAATAGTCCAAAGAAGTATTTAATTCACCGATATCGTATTTTAGTACACCTATATTAAAAAGTACAATTCCCTCTCCTCTTTTATCGCCCACTTTTTGTTTGATATCTAAATTCTTTTTATAATAATTAATTGCAATGTTATTCTCACCCATAATACCATAGTATACACCTAAATTATTATAGGCATTTCCCAATAATAGTTTATTTCCTGTTTTTTGACTGATGTTTATTGACTTTTTAACATAATCTATTGCCATATTTAAGTTATTAATAGACCTGGAAACTGCTCCCATAAGAGTATATATCTCACACAATATCCTCTGATCTCCCAATGATTCATATAATTTCTGGGATTCTTTTAGCGCCTTTAATGCCTTATCGCCCATTCCCCGGCGCCACAAAATATGACTTTTAACTCTTAACCCATTAGCTTCTGATTTTACATCTTTTATCTTCTTTGAAATTCTTATTCCTTCGTTGACTAGTTTTTCTGCCTGCTCGGTTTCTGCTTTGAATTCTACTAAATCGTGTGCCAGATGATAATTTATATCGGCGAGCACGTCTGTATCGTTTTCCTGAATACTTATGCGAATTTTCTTCAATAATTCTAAACCTTTATCAATTTTTCCTGTTTGTGTTAATAAACGCGCAATCCTCGTACCAATACGTGCCTTGACCAGTTTATCTTTTGCACTATTTTGGGCATCTTGATAATGTTTTAGGGCTTTATCATTTCTGCCAATTAATGATTCGATATTGGCGATTTTTTCAAATACAGTTGCCTTTGTTATATCGTTGTCAGCAACAGACAATGCTCTGTTGTAATGCATTAATGCTTCTTCATTTGCATACAAGGCTGCAGCCTCATCACCTGCCTTTAAAGAATACTCCATGGTTTTTTCTGAATTTTTACAGTTATAATAGTGGTGTGCCAACGTAGCAAAATATCCATCAATTTCCCCTTTGAATTTATTCTCAATCGTTTCAGCAATTACTTTATGATAGATTGTTCTTTCACTTTTCAATAGGCTATTATATGCTACTTCATGAAAAAGTGCATGTCGGAATGCATAGAAGAGTTTGTTGTCTTTATTTATCCGAACAATAAATTCTGATGTTTCAAGTTCATCGATATGTTAATATATATCCTTTTCCTTAACGACCTCCTCAAGCAATGTATTTGGAAAAGAACGTCCGATTATTGAAGCAATTTTCAAAAGATACTTAGCTTCTTTATTAAGAGTATCAATACGCGAACTAACTGCTGCTTCAACTGATCCAGGCATTTGAATATCCTCTTCAGTAATTCGTTCTTCTTTAGCAAGCATACCCGACTCAACAATATTTCTTACGATTTCTTCGATAAAGAACGGATTACCACCACTCCTTGCAATAATATATTTTTTTAGTTTATCGCCGATTTCCGTGCCAATGAGATTACCTATCAACTGAGAACTATCTTCTGGTTTTAGATTACTTAGATTGATTTCTATGTTAAAATCATCGAATTCATTCTGAATAGTATTAAGAAGTTTCTTAATTGGAGATAGATCGCCAAATCGATAGCTCAAATAAAATGATATGTTTTTATGTTTAACCAAAGGTAATATAAAATTAATCACTTCAAGAGAAGCAGAATCGACCCATTGCAGATCATCAATGATAAAAATAACACCTGTTTTGTCTAAAATCCTTTCAAATAATGTTGCGATTGCTAAAAATATCTGCAATTGAAGAGAATGGCTATCCAGATAACGTGTTTTTTCAAGCTGTTTTTCATTGAGTTCGATGTTCAGCAATTTATATATGTAAGGAGCAACATCGTCTGTCTCATCACCGAGATAAGATTCTATTTTTTCCTTAATTATTTTATCTGAACCAACTGTGATTCGTGGTTTTTCAGCAAGAAGGAAATGCCTCAAGCTATCAGCAAAGGATTTATAGGGAATCGAAGTCTCGTATGAAACTCCGCGGCCATCAATTAAACTTATGTCAGGGGCTGAAATAGTTAAAAATTTCTTGAATTCGTACAGGAGCCGCGATTTACCTACGCCTATTTCTCCTTTAAGAATGTAAATCCCTGTTTTATTATTTGCTAAATCATTATACCCTTGTTTTAATCTTGAAAACTCCTGGTCACGGCCAATTAAATCAGAACGTATTGCAGTCAGACCATATTCTGAGCCCCATTTTTTTCCGATGACCTCGTTTGGTCTTACGGTTTTAGCCTTGCCTTTAAGATGCACCGGTTCTATGGGCATAAAATCAAAGGCATGTCTTGCACGATTGTAGGTTTCTGGTCCAACAAGGATACTGCCAGGTGATGCAATATCCTTAAGTCTTTGAGCAACATTGACTGTGTCACCCATAACGGTATAATCCATTTGCAGGTCAGAACCGATTTTTCCGGCAATAACCTGTCCTGTATTTATACCAGAGTGTATTTCTAATTTCTTAAAAGATTCTTTAAAATTTTTGTTGATTTCATTGAGTGCAAGCTGCATGTCAAGGCAGGCAAGAATCGCCCGTTCTGGATCGTCCTCGTGCGTGACCGGTGCTCCAAATATTGCCATGATACAGTCACCAATAAATTTATCAATAATCCCTTCATAGCGATAGACCATTGTACTCAATTTGCGGAAACAATCGTTCATAAGTATTGTTAATTCCTCTGGATCAAGGGTTTCTGACATTGACGTGAACCCAGATATATCAGCAAAAATAACTGTTACATCTTTGCGCTCTTTTTTAATAGTATCCTTGGTTAGAAGGATTTTTTGTACCAGGGATTCCGGAATATCCTTTCTTACTAAATTCATACGGTCTTCAGTAGAGAGTTTCTTAAGACTGCAACCACACTCTCCGCAGAATTTATTTTTGGGTGGATTTTCAGCTCCGCATTCTGGGCATTTCATAGCCAATGATATTCAAAATGAGGGGGAAATCAAGGGTTTGTGCAGAGCACAAAACCCTGATTACACAGATATTAATATGCCTCGCTTTGCTCGGCAAATTCTAATATCTAAATCCTAAACTCTAAACAATATTAAAATACAAATACTTGAATTCACCCCGCCCCTCAAAGAGGAGCGGGGTTCATCCTCGCCCGTCACAGACGAGCGGGATTCAAAACTCAGTTTTGAACATTTGAATTTATAAATTAGGATTTCGGATTTAGTACTTAGAATTTAGAGTTTTGTAACTATGCTGTGGGGTTTACTCTCTGCAAAGAGATCTTTGTTTTTATACCGTTGATATCTAAATCTTTGTTTGCTTCACCCTGTGCTGCGCCTTCGGTTACTTCGATTGCCAGGGTTTCATTTTTTAAATATTCAAGATTATGAAGGATTGCGTCTTTTAATTTCTCATCGGTCTGATAAAAAATCTTAATACGGTCGACCAGATTAAAGTCTGCTTGTTTGCGCATAAGCTGGATCTTGTGAATGAGCTCACGCGCCAGGCCTTCATTTTCTAATTCCTTTGATAATGTAGTGTTAATACTAACGCCATAGTCGCCTTCGATTGCTACACATACACCGGGTGTTTCTACTTTTCTAAGCTCTGCATCTTCTTTACTGATTTCAAAAACCTCTCCATCCAATTCTTTTTTCAGGGAGCCGAATTTGAGCAGTTTTTCTATATCGTTATGAGACATAGATTTTATCCAGTTACCTACTTTATTTACCTGTTTTCCAAATTTTGGACCGAGTTTGTCGAAGACCGGTGTTGCACTATACACGTACACTTTATCGAGCACATTTGGACCTATGGATTTTATTGCCTTAATGTTCAGTTCCTCTAAAATTATTGCTTTATCATCATCAGTAAGTTGTGGACTCTCTTTTGGCACATTTACAAGCATTTCTACCAGGGGCTGACGGATTTTGATATTGACCTTGTTCCGCGCTGCGCGTCCAAGGGAAACAATGGTACGCGTCAAAGAGACTTCACTTTCTAATTTCTCATCGATCTTTTCTTTATCAACTGTAGGAAAATCACAAAGGTGAATACTCTCAGGTGCATTTTTATCAACGCGGACAACAAGATTCTGAAACATCTCCTCAGTTAAAAAGGGTATAATTGGCGAAATAATTTTAAGCAGTTTAATAAGACATTCGTGAAGCACTAAATATGCAGTTTCCTTGTCTGAATCATTCTCCGATTTCCAGAATCTTCTTCGACTGCGCCGGATATACCAGTTTGACAGATCGTCGAAGAATTTCTCAGCTCCTTTGACTATTGATACTAAATCAAAGTTGTCATAAGCCCGGTCACATTGTTCAATCAGAGAATTTAGCTTGGAGAGAATCCATTTATCGAGCTTTCGCAAGTTGCTTTCGGTGATTTTTTTGCTAACCGGGTTGAACTGATCGATTTTTGCATAGGTGACAAAGAATGAATAGACATTCCACAAGGTCAATAATACCCTTTTTATTTCTTTTGCATGACCATAGCCAAAATTCAAATTCTGAACCGGGTTATGCTTGGCAAACATCCAGCGCATCACATCAGCGCCGATTTTCTCAGCAGCATCGTCTGACCAAATCGCATTGCCTTTACTTTTGTGCATTTCCTCGCCATGTTCATCGTGTAAGGACGCATACCCCTGGAGTACTCTGAATGGTGATTTTTTTTCCAAGACCGTACTCATTGCAAGTATCGAATAAAACCAATTTCTGAACTGGCCAGGAAGAGATTCAGAGATGAAGTCAGCGGGAAACCACTCCTGCCAATAGGTTTTATCAAAGGGATAACCATTAGAAATTGTGTGCATGTCATCAGGTGGACGTATGGTTGAGAACGGCACAATACCTGCATCAAGCCAAGGATTGCCAACCTCAGGGATGCGTGAGACCAGCGCGCCGCACTTGTCGCACTTGATTTTGATTTTGTCAATCCAGGGACGATGCGGTGAATGCTCAGCAAATTCCTGCCATCCTTTAACAGCAACGCTGCTGGAGTTCCTTTTTTGAGCCGATGACCGTGAAGCTACCGCACTCGCATTTCCAGATAGGGAGAGCCAAACCCCAGTAACGTTTTTTTGAAATACACCAGTTTGCCATATTTTTCAACCAGTCAAGCTCATGGGCTAATCCATAAGATGGTATCCAGCGTTCAACCTGTTTGGCTGATTCGGCGATTTCATGACGCAGGGTATCCATGGAAATGAACCACTCATCAACGAGTCTGAAAATTAATTCACTATTGCAGCGCCAGCAAATCGGATAGCGGTGGGTGTAATCTTCAACATTGTATAATATATTTCGTTTGTCCAGATCATCAATAATCGGATCAGCAACCTCTTTGACGTCTTTGCCAGAGAGCCAGTCAAAGCCTTTAATATATACTCCAAGTTCATCCAAAGGTGCAATCGTTTTCAAATCGAATTCTTTGCCCAGGGCAAAGTCTTCTTTACCGCAGCCCGGAGCAATGTGAACCATTCCAGTTCCCTCGCTTTCACTCACCTCATCCCAGGGAATTACTTTGTGAATAACATCTTTTTGAACAGGCAGATAATCAAAAGGACCTTCATACGTCAAATCTAAAAGTTTTTTTCCTGTTAATTCTTGTATTACTTCATATTTACCTTTTAAAACATTTAATAAATTTTTGCTAAGATAATAGATTACACCATTATTTTTTACCTTTGCATAGATTAGCTCAGGATGAACTGCTAACCCGGTGTTTGAAGTTAATGTCCATGGTGTGGTGGTCCAGACCAGGAAATATTCATTTTCTCTGCCAATGATTTTAAAGCGAACAATTACTCCTTTATGAGTAAGTTCCTGATAACCTTCAGTTGCAATCTCCATATCACTGATTGCTGTACCGCAGCGTGCACACCAGGGCATTACATCAACACCTTCGTAAATAAAGCCTCGTTCATGACATTTTTTTAAGAAGTGCCAGATAGTATAATTATTTACCTCGCTCATTGTATAATATGAATGGCTTTTTCTCATCCAGTCCTTGTCATCCATTGAGGTTTTCCATTCACCCCAATCCATCCACATGCCTATTCTTATGGATGATTCAATCTGGACCATAGAGTACTTATGCACCCGGTCACGGCATTTCTGTACAAACTTATCTATGCCGTATTTTTCGATATCTTTCTTTGATTTGAAACCGAGTTCTTTTTCAACTTCAACCTCAACCCATAGACCCTGGCAATCAAATCCGTTCTGATAACGCTGCTCATAACCTTTCATGGTTTTATATCGTTGAAACATGTCTTTGTAACTACGTCCCCAGGCATGGTGTACACCCATAGGATTATTTGCAGTTATCGGTCCATCCTGAAATGACCATTTTTTCTTGCCCTTATTTTTGTCTTTATACTTGGCAAAGATATTATTATCATCCCAGAACTTGAGGATCGCATGTTCGATTTCAGGAAAATTTAATTCCCGCTCAACTTTCTTAAAAATCATAGGTGTATTATATCAGATTTTCTTTTATTGTCAACCAAATTTTTCCCCAAAATTTGCGTAGGGCAAGGCTTTAGCCTTGCAAAAAACATTGTGAAACGATATTCATAAATTGTATTACATGGGGTAAAGGTGAGGAGTTCATATGATAAATTCAAAATCAAGGGATAAAGATGTGTCTAATTTTCTGAGTGATTACTCTCTACTCTTTTTCCGTAATCATTGTAATCTAAATTTTATCTATGTAATCTCCTTCTTAATATTCTGCAGAGTACACTTTATAATGATCTTCGTATTTTTTAAAGTACGCACGTACTGGAGCGGGTTTGATGATTCCACCGAACACAAGGACTTTATCACCAGCTTGTCTTGCGAAAATCTTTAACCCTAAACTGCAGCTCGCAAAAATTGTGTTTTGAGCATCGGTTGAATCAATATTTATTTTTAAGCTACTTATCGAAATCTTTATTGAATCAACCTGGGCTGAAAGATTGTCAATAATCATTATTAACTGTTCATAGGTCATGTTATTCCTGTCTTTGTATGTTTCGTCTATATACTTGAGTGTTTCTATTTTATCTTCTTTTTCTACGGCACTTTTTAATGATTCAATACTTTTTTTAACACAATCCTTTTCATTCGGGATCAATGTTTTTAAAATAAATATCGCAATAACAATGGCTATGACAATTAATATAATTTTCTTTTTCATGCTAATAAAATTAAAATAATACCGAGTGCGAAAAAAAGTACTGCTGTAAAGAGCTTTATTAGAGGAATCTTCGCTTCCATTGATTTAGCTATTTTCTTTGTGGTAAATATTGTCGCCAAGAACGCGATTATAATTAAAGGCAGAATGAACATAATATTGTAGAGTAAAAGGGCAAAAAGCGGTTTTAACGAGAATCCTGCTTTTGAAACCATAAATGTAATTGTTGGTAGATAAACCTGACCTGTACAGCCGAATTCTAAAAGAGAGATCAAAAAGCCAGCAATAAGTGAACCGAATATTATCCCACCCGCTCTAGTTTTTTCTTTTATATCCTTATGTATACGCTGTTTTATGCCCAGGGGCAATTGTAAAATCATCTTTCCTGGCTCACCACGTTTTGCAATGAAGTAATCACGCAAACTAAGTATGCCCAGAGTAATTGCTATAATACCAAAGCCTAAAAAAATGATTTTAGCAATGAAATCAAATCCTGAAAGGTATTTTAGCAAATTATATGCGCCTATACCTATTGCAAAATACGCAATGAAAACTGCAAGAATGAAAAACAATGCCATTAAAATTACATCTTTGCGTCGCCTGCCAATGAATAACAGATATGTGACAAAGAAGATTAGTGTCGCAAATGCACAGGGATTAACACCATCTAATAAGCCGGCTAGTAAAATACCAAAAATAGAGAACTGCGAAAATCTTTTTAAAATACCATGTTCAGCAGATTCAAAATTCACTGTATCAAGTTTTGGGCTACCTTTTCCGTATTTTTGTAGTAGCAAATTTAGCTGCGCCAAGGTAATATTCTCTTTTACTAAATAATCATCGCCAATAATGACTGCCGGTACGATTAACCTTTTCTTTTCAGGAATTTCATTTCTTGCGGCTAAGCCTTCAAGGAAAATTTTGCTCGAATCATCGAAGATATTGTGCCTATGCACCTTAAAATTATCATAGGTCTTTTGCAGATTGCTCAATAAGATTTCGATACGGTTACACTCTTTGCAACCAGGTTGGCAAAAGTAATATAAATTTATTTCACCCATTTCATCTTTCTTTAGCTTAGTTGCAGGTACGGTTGTATCTTTAGCAACTGGTTTCTTGTTCTTTGCAGATTTCCTTAGCGTGCTTTCTAAGTTTTTGCAAATCTCTTTAGGTCCGTAAAATACTGAATCACCAACAAAGATAACGGGAAGATCTTCTCCAATATTTTTGACCCCTTTTTCCATTTCTTCTAAAAGTGTGTAATTTTTCAGAATATCTATATCATACTTTTTCAGTATAAACTGGTATTTGTTCTGCAGTTTTGGTATATCGTCAAGGAGAATATCCATACAATGTTCGCAATCAGGTGTATAGAATACATGAACCACGACCTCATGGGATTGTGCGAAAAGAGTAAGTAGCAGAATAATTTCTATCAACGCTTTAATTAAAGTTTTGATATTGTGATTTTGATATTTGTTTGGTTCTTGGAACTTGGGATTTGGAATTTGTTTGGGTTTTGATACTTGATTCTTGGAATTTGGGATTTATTTGGATTTTGGAACTTGGGATTTGGAATTTCAACGCATCTAGATTTGAAGTATTGCCGTTTTGCATAATTTTAAGCATACTTTTGGGCGCGAAGATTTTGGCAACGGTCATTTAATGGGTCGTACAGGATTTGAACCTGTGGCCACCGGATTAAAAATCCGATGCTCTACCAACTGAGCTAACGACCCGCATGGTTATTATATATACATTTTGGTTTGTGTCAATAACTGTGGGAGCGGGCTTCTGCCCGCGATAATCGAGCCTGGAAAGGCTCTCCCACTATACAAGTTAAAAGTTAAAATTTAAAAGTAAAATTAAGAAATCAAAGGTAAGAAGTTGGAATGGGAAAGGAAGACTTTCCTGCTTTTTGGTTATTGGGTAAGGGTTTTAGAGATTGGATTTTTTTCCAGCATCTAAACCTTAATCCTGTGTGTCTATATTTGTTTAAGTCCTAATTTAGAATAGTATTGTTTATAAAATTTTCTGTATTCGCCAGTCTGGGTATTTTTCAGCCATTTTTTATTATTTTGATACCACTGGATAGTCTTTTTAATCCCTTTGGCAAAGGATGTTTTTGGCTGCCAGCCGAGTTGTTTTCTTATTTTGTTCATAGATAATGAATATCTGCGGTCATGCCCAGGCCGGTCTTTTACATAGGTGATTAATGATTCTTTTTTATTTAAATGTTTTAATATTTTTTTTATTACATAGATATTGGTTAATTCATTCTTGCTGCCAATATTATAGATTTCGCCAAGCTTACCTTTGTGCAATACAAAATCAATCGCCTCACAATTATCTTCAGTATAGAGCCAGTCTCTTACATTATTGCCATCACCATAAACAGGAATTTTTTTATTATTTAATGCATTTGTGATTATCAGAGGTATAAGCTTCTCAGGAAACTGATAAGGACCATAATTGTTTGAGGAGCGGGTTATGAGTACGGGCAGATTATGGGTTTTATAATATGCTATAACCAGACCGTCTGCTGCTGCCTTGCTTGCAGCATAAGGGCTCGAAGGATCAAGCCGGCTGCTTTCCTTGAAACTGCCGTGAAGGATTGAACCGTATACTTCATCAGTTGAGATCTGCAGAAATTTTTTAATCTTAAATTCAAGGGCTAAATTTAATAAAATACCAACACCCAGAAAATTTGTTTTTATGAATGGTGAAGCCGAGGCAATACTGCGGTCAACATGGCTTTCAGCAGCAAAATTAATGACTGCATCTGGACGAAACTTTTTAAATATCCTTTTCATAGTTGATGGGCTACAGATGTCCGCTTTTACAAAATTGTAGGTTTTCTTTTTCTCCAGCCCTTGCAGATTTTCCGGATTGCCAGCATAAGTGAGTTTATCAATATTTAGGATTTTATAATATGGATGTTTTTTAATGAAATATCTAATAAAATTTGAGCCAATAAAACCACAACCACCAGTTACTACCACCTTCATTTTTTTAGAAAAAAATAGATGCAGACGGATTAAGAAGCAGATGCAAACAGAGTGGTGGGAATTTAGCCATCTTTGCGGGACCAGTTATAGGGAATGTCAGAGCCGTGTGCAGGTTTTCTGTATTCATCAGGTTCCGCATAATTGTAACACTTGGTTACAATATTCACAATCATTGTTTCCTGTTCACTCATACATTTAAACCCGTGCCAGATAAGCTTGGGGATGTGAATTAATATATGGTTATGATCACCGACAAAAAATTCATTTATTACACCTTTGGTTAGACTGGTTTTACGAGCGTCATATAAAACAATTTTTGCCATCCCCTTTAATACAGTCATATTATCATCCTGTAATTTGTGATAATGCCATGCCTTTACTACTCCGGGATAGGCAGTAGTTACGTAAACCTGACCAAATTCAGAAAACTCTTTATCGTCTGTTCTTAATATCTCCATTAATCTACCCCGTTCATCAGGGATTACTTTCAACTTTTTAACACTTACTCCCTCAATTAATTTTTTATTTCCCATTTTTCTACCTATTATATCCGTGTAATCTGTGACTGCTGTAGGCGGATAATCTGTGCAATCTGTGTAGTCATTTGATTATTTCAACATAACTCTGGTCACCCAGAATAAATCTGTGTGTTCTTGGAGAATGAGCACTTACATTTATTACAACATTTTTTCCAACTATTGATCGATCAATTCTTTTCTCAACATTTTTAATCCGGGCTCCCTCCATTATCACGCTGCATTCAATTTCAGAATTTTCAATTAATACATTATCGCCAATAGAAGAAAATGGACCAATATAAGAATGGATGATCCTTGCATTTTTGCCAATAATAACCGGTCCTCTTATAACACTTTTTTCAATAACTGTACCTT
>JABUBN010000423.1_pt1 | contig 12477 bp, 13 predicted proteins | sample 7240341 | NCBI WGS metagenome assembly JABUBN01 (sample SAMN07256345, study PRJNA390944) | subsurface metagenome | isolation source: Methane hydrate marine sediment | place: Pacific Ocean: Eastern North Pacific, ODP site | reverse complement strand
AACCCTGGTTGATTTTGTCAGAGCCATTTTTCCGTTTGGCACTCTGGCCGGATCAACCGGGGATTCTAAAAATAAATTAAAAGGTGGTGAAATTTTATGTTTATTAGCAGAGAAAAATTCGAGGCTTTTCACGCAATCCGGGGAAACTATTCGCTATATGTGGAAAACAAAAAAGACTTAAAAGACGATACAATAATCCGGGTGGCCAAAGAAGAATATAATGTAGTCTTAACCGAAAAAGATCTTGAAGAAATGAAAAAAAAATATGAGCGTTTTATGTATAAATATATAAATTAAAAAATGAAAGGGAGATAAATAATTATTATGGATCCGTTTTATTTAAAAGATAAAAAAGAGATTGAGAAAATGCTTAGCGATTTTTGGAGCGATCTTGAATATCTGGTTAAAATTAGAATTTTGCTCCGGGTCTATCCTAAATTTAATATCACAAGATTAGAAGAAAGAAATATTAATAAATTGTGGAAATCGTTATCCCTGGAAAAACAAAAAGAAGTTTACGAAGGGCAATATAAGTATCAGATATAGCAATATTGAAGGTAAAGGTAAGGGGTAAGGCAAAGAAACGTTACCAGGGTCAAAATTGGGGGGTATTTAGGGGTATTTAGATAAATTATTATATCCGGCAAGTGGGTAATCGATCTCACTTGCTTTAACCTGGCCGGTAGTTAGGGAGTTTGTGAAATCCTTTCGCTCTGATTATTGGCCAGGTAAGAAAGGATTTTGTAATATGAGTAAAAAAAATTATAAGGAACAGGAAGAAAAAGAAGCAAGATTATATCCGGAAATAAATACAGGTTACGAGGTATTAAATGAAGCCGGGGAGTGGGTTATAGGGCGTGAAAAAGAGCCTTTTACTGCCTATCCCCGGGGATTCGCTTTTTCGGGTATTATCGGGATTTTAAATGGTAATGCTATAAAAGTTTTAAATATTATTTGTAGTTTCACTAACCGCTTTAGGAATACTACGATCACTAATAAAATGATTATGAAATATGCAGGAATTTGTAAAACTCCATTAGATAAGGCTTTAAAGGAATTAAAATTCTATCATATTATATCAAGTCATCTTCTACCTGGTGGGAGTAAAACTACAAGAAAAAGAAGGATAAATATTCTCCGGTGGGATACTGCTCGGGCTTTACTGATCAAAGAGGAAAAAATAACTATCGGCCTGGACAATAAAATAGTTTTTGTTATCCCTAATCCTTACCGAAAATAGGAATAGTCTATATACCCCTATTATAGGGGATTATCAGCAGTGCAAAAAGTCGAAAAAAGGGTATATTCCCTCCCCTATTATAGGGGTATATCAGCGTAGTAGTAGTTAATAGTAGGTAGTATTTTTCTTGGGTGTTTAATTAAGGGTATTTTAAGGGTATTTCAAAGCGGGTCAGAATTAAAAAAGTGATCAAGAAGATAGGAAAATAAAAAGAGGAAATTTCAGGGGGGCGAACAAAAGTTTTTTGTTTAGTTTAGGTAAAATTTAAAAAGAAGGGATCAGAAAGATAGAAAAATAAAGAGAGGAGATTTAGAAATGGAGTTTACTAATTTTAACGAGATAAAGGCAATCGATAAGGCCAGAATTAATAAAATAATTAAGTGGTATAAAAAAACAAATTTTGAAATAGCAATAATAACAGGTCAAGGTTGCTCTTTAGATACATTATCGCTTGTGAAATTATTATATATATTTGCCAATTCTACGAATATAGAAAAGGATTTTAAACATTTAGTTAATGAAGTATTTGAGAAAGGAAAATAAAAAGAGGATTTTAAAGGGAACGTATGTTCGCCTATATGATCTTTCTCTTTCTTAATCTTTTTCTTGGTATCTTATTAGAATCTTAGTAACAAATAAAAACTAAAAGAAGAACTCGAGAGATAGGAAAAATGGAGAGAAGATTTTAAGTTAAATAAAGTAGCCGGTTAAGGCCTAAAAACAGGGTATAAAATTTACTCAAAAACAGGGTTTTTTTGATTTTTTCTTATTCGATATAAAAGGGTTTATGTATAATTGGGGGAAAGTTAGAAGATAAAGGCTCTGAGAGGCCTATTATAAAACAATTCATTGGAGATATTAAAAATCGTTTTTTATTTAATGAAAGTATATTTTTGAGTAAAGAAGGATAAAAATAAAAAGGCCACTTATTTTTTTTCTTTAATCTATATCGCTATTCTGTCAGATAAATAAAGTGTAAAAAACAAAAAAACACGAAATTGGAGAAAATCGAAAAAAATCGAAAAAAAAAGTTGTTTGTTTTCAACGGTTACAAGAGGCGGTTTTTGTTTATCGGAGATATTTTTTGGCTATCGGAGCTATCGGAGCTATCAAAAAGCAAATTTTGGATTTTGGGGGGTTTTTGGGGTATGTAAGAATTTTTTTATTTATCGGAGATCCGGGCTTCCCCTGGCCTGATCCGGAGAGTTTTATATTTAACATAATACTAATAGAGTATAATTCAAAAAGCTATATAGAATAGGGGTTACGGGGTAACTGGATCTATGATCAACGAATACTTGACTTTTTGTTTTACCTATATTATAATTTAGTCAGTTAAATATAACATATTATAGGGGGTTATTTAATATGAATATCGTAGAGCCAATCAGATCAGAAAATCGAATAAAGCAGATCCGGGGGAATCTATACCGACAGAAAAATCCCCGGGATTATTTACTATTTGTCTTTGGTATTAACTCCGGCCTGAGAATAGGGGATATATTATCTCTAAGGCTTGAAGATGTCAAAGATGGCCAGGGGAATCTAAAAGACCATTTAGATATCAAAGAGCAAAAGACCGGAAAGACTCGGAGAGTATTTTTCAATAAGCAGATTAGAGAAGCCTTAAACTTTTACTTGGAAAAGACCGGAATATTTAACCTGGATCGATACCTATTCACTAACGAGAAATCAAAGAAGAATAAACCTATTACCAGGATCAGAGCTTATCAATTAATAAATTCCTGGTGCCGGGAAGTGGGGATTAAGCATAAGGTTGGTGGTCATACGCTTAGAAAAACCTTTGGCTACCACTTACGAATGCAGGGAATAAGTATCGAAAGGATCTCTAATCTCTTGAATCATAGAAATATAAAGGTAACTTTCCGGTATATCGGGATCAATGATGACGAAAATAAAGAGGTCATTAACGGATTTGGGATCTGAGGGGGTAAATATATTTATGGTAAATGAAAGGTTAGAGGTTGCTCCGGCCTGGGACAGGAAAAATAATATAAACGAGATCCGGTTAAAAAGATCTAACCGGGAGCATAAAAAGAAGCGATTGAAGCGATTGAAGAAGGAAAGGCGTAAGTTTTTAACCGAAAAGGCCGAATATCGAATACAATCATACCAACGAAAAATTTGACCCCTCTTAAAACGCAAATTTGAAGGTTTTATTTTTAGCTAAATCGATTAAAAGCCTTATTTCTTATATCTTTAGTCTATTTTTAAGATTCTTAGTAAATGAAAGGGGGTAGATATTATACGTTGAAGGTAAAATAAATACTATCTAAGCTATCAGGAGACGTTTTTTAGGCTATTCTGAGAGGGTTAATTAAACAATAAAAGGAGAATAATTTTAAAATGAAAAAATTAATGATAATAACGATTATATTTCTACTGGGAATCTATCTTTTTAACGCTCTACCCAGACCGGCAGAATCTCAAAGCCAGACCTTAGGCGTAGCGGTAGCGAATCTTAAAAGCATAATGAGCAAATTCGGGGTTGAGGATATAGACAAATTGAATACTAAAATTACTCCGGAAGAATTATCCGATTGCGCAGAATTAGTAAAACAGTGGGAGGCCTTACTGAAAGTAACAATCGAGGCCGGCAAGATAATTAAAAGCAGGTGAAATTTTAAAGGCTTGAATAAAAATAAAGGGAGTAATAGAGATGACATATTTCAGGTGGTTAGGTTTTCTGTTGTTTATGGTTGGGGTAATCTATCTTGTATTTATAGAGAAGCCGGAAAAGCTGACCAGGAAACAGAAGGATCTTATAAGAAAAAAATCGGGTAAATTAAGGTGGTAAATTATGGCAGGGATAAATACTATAAAATTAAAATCCTTAGAAAAAACTAAAGATTTTTATCTATATGAATTGAAGAAAAAAGATCTGACAGAAAAACGAAGAAATGAATTTTTAAAAGCAAAAAAAATTATTGAAGGGATCATTCGGAAAAAAGAAGAATCCTTAGAAATAGAAATTGAAAGGGATAAGCATTTTAGCAAGTTGGGGGGTTATTAAATTATGACTAAAAAAAAGAAAAAATCAAAATCAAAATATGACGGTAAAACAAAAAAATCAATAAAAGCGCAACGTAAAAATTTAGATTCTGATACCCGATGGCCAGAGAGAGCAAAGACCGGAGAAAGTAAGAATTTTTCTATCCGGGAATATGAAAGAGATATAATTCAATTTGCAGAAAAAGAGGTCTATCTACCGGAGAAAAGACAGGAATTAATCAGGCTTGAAAAATGGGAGAGAGAAGTTTTTACAGACTGCTTTTATAAGAATAGGCCTCGATTGATCCTCGTAAGCCTGGCCAAAAAAAACGGAAAATCTACCTTTTCGGCAATAATTTTAAACTGGTTTTTGACTACGCAAGAATCAGGGGAGATTTACGTTTGTAGTAACTCAAAGGATCAATCAAATTTTATCACTTACCGAAAAATTGTTACTATGATCCGGAAGAATCCTAAGCTCAATGATATATGCCGGGTCTATACCGATTATATCGAAAATATCAATACCGGAACGATTTTAAGATGTTTATCGAGTAGTTATCGATCAAGTGCCGGATTAAATTGTTTGCTGATCTGTATCGATGAATTGAGCAGTTTTGATACGGATTCGTTAAGATTCTTTTTTGAAGAAATGCAATTATCCCCTGTATATAAAAATCCTCTTATTTTAGTAACCTCTACCGCTGGGAGATCAGAAGAAGGGCTATTGTGGGATTTAGTCAAAGAATCAAAAAAAGGCAATACTCCGGAAAGCTATTTTTATATTAAACAGGGGAAAGAGGCCAATCCTTCTTCTTTCGTAACTAAAAAATATTTAGATAGCCAGGAGCATAAACCGGGTATGAGACCTAATTTATTTAAAAGACTGCATAAAAATTTATGGGTAAGCGAAGAAGAATCTTTTATAAGTGATGAAGATTTTAGAGCTTGTATCGATTATAGATTAAAGAGAAGGCCGGAGATAAAAATTCCGGTATGGTTAGGGCTTGATGTGGGATATAAAAACGATTATACCGCGGTTTGTGGAGTGGGGAAGATTGATAATAAAATTTTTTCGGTGGATCATAAAATTTATATTCCTTCAAAGACAGAGGAATTACAATTTGATGATGTCAAAAGATACCTGATCGAATTATCTAAACTTTACAATATACAGGGGGTTTATTTTGATCCCTACCAGGCTATTAATTTAGCTCAGGATCTCAGAAAAGAAAATATCAATATGGTGGAGTTGCCTCAGACACAGGGGAATTGTGTTGCTTTTAGTCAATGCCTTTTTAATCTGCTCAAAAACCGGGGAATAAGTTTTTATGGATCGGAAGAGATCCGGATATCCCTAATTAATTGTAGAGTGATCTATTCTACCAGGGGTTGGCGTATTGTTAAGAAATCAGGAACTAAAAAAATCGACCTGGCCATTGCTTTGGCTATGGCCTGTTATGGAGCGATAACTACTCCGGAAGAGCCGGAATTTATAGTTGAAGGAAAATCCGCTGGCCGGCGTCTTAGCTCTCTCGATCCGGAAGAGGCTTCAGAATATCAAATTACTGACTGGTAAAAATAATTTATTGACAAAATAAATAATAGATGTATAATCTAAATATAATTAAATAAACTTCAAAAAGGAGATAACATTATGAAACAGGGTAAAAATATATATCCTTCAAGAAAAATAAGAGGAATATCCTTTTTTACTACTGATCAATTAGTAGATATTTTAGGTTTATCTATGTTGACAATAAGAAGATATCTAAAAAAAGAAAAAATTAAAGCGGTTAAGGTTGGCCAACGTTGGTATATAAGCTCTCGAAATCTTGATAAATTTTTATCAGGGGAATAAATAAAAAATGAACAGAAATAGAAAAATGACAAAGTTGACCACAGACTTTATTCTTGCGTTCTCTGAAAAGCTCAGGATATTAAAAAAGAATCGTGATTATGAAGAGCAATATATCACTTCTACAATGTTAAGCGGTATCTATAACGTATTGATTAATGAAGGGTATTCTAAAGCATATCTCGATGGATTTTTTTTTGATGATGATCACCCTAATATACATAAGGAATGGACTGAGCAAGCCTATAAGTTTCGTTATAGCTCTAATTGGCCAGAGCCTATTAGAAACCGGAAAAATTCCTCAAAGATTATTGAAGGATTTTTTAATGAGGATCCCAGTGGAATTAAATTAAGAAAAGAAATTGATAAATTATCAGAGAAATTTGACCAATGAGATATATTTAAGGGGGTAATTGATTAAATGAAATTGAATAAAATGATTAGTCTTTTATATCGACTGGCGCGCGGTCTTACAGATTTTAAGGCAATATCCTCAGGCTCCCCAATGAAAATTGGCCGGAGAGTTAAAAACAAATTTATCGGTAGAAAGATCATAAAAAAATTATGGTGATCAGGAGAGGAAAATAAAAACTTGAAAAGTTTATCTTTTTTTGTTATAATTAATATTGGTGGTAAAAAACTGAATATCGGAACTTGCTATTATGGTGCTAATGGCGTCATTAGGAGTTAAATAAACAGAGCTTTTAATGACGTTTTTTTGTTGAAAATAAAAAGTGATCCAAACCGGCAAGGATCAAGATCACCTTTTAATAAAGATATGCGTTTTCTACCTAATCAGAAGTGAACTCTATAAGAGTTATCAAGACTTCTTTACCAGGTGAAAACAGAGAAACCTTTTTTATTGTATCAAAATTTTAGAAAATAATCAATTAAGGGAGTGATCGGATTGAAAAAAATAGGTGAAATGGATATTAGCGGTAAAATGAAATTAAAGGTAATCGGTAAAGAGATTCACAATTCAAAGAAAAAATATATACAAAAATTAAAAATCGAGGATCCTAAGGCTTACCTGGAACTGAGGGAATCACAAAAAAAGGGTCTTGCAAAATTTAGAAAAAAGAATCCTGATTATCAAAAAAATTGGGCAAAAAAACAATCCCAGGAAGGGAAGGAGTGATTAATTAAATGGCAGAGGAATATCATTTAAAAAATTTAAGTGGAACAAGTGCAAGAAAAATTCTCGAGTGTGCAGATCAAAAGGATATTGATATAGAAAAAATAATAGAATTTATTAATAAATTGAAAGGAGAAAAAATCAAAATGACTGAAAAAACTAATGACGAAAAACGTTTTAGCGAAGAAGAAAAAAAGGTAAATGCTTTTCTCGAAGAAAATCCAAAAGTATCTTACCGGCAAGCTGTTTTAACAGTCTTAGACCGGAGTGAGCCAGAAACTAAGAAAGAATTTACCGAAGAAGAGAAGAAAGAAAAAGAAGATAATAAAGCAGTAGAAGATTATATGAAGGATAATCCGGGAACTTCATATAAAAACGCGATAAGGATTGTTTTAAATAAAGAAGAAATGAGCCTGGAAGAAAAGGTTATAGAAGAATACATCGAGAAAAACGGTTGCACTTATCGCGAAGCTGTGTTAGCGGTCTTACCCTTACCTAAAAAAGAAGAATAAAGCCTTTAAATAAGTGTTGGCTCAAAACTTGATTAATAAAAATGAAAGAGGAGCCTGAGAGTCGAAAACAAGCTCCTCTTAAGAAAGTAGGCACATTATGCCAGATTCTAAAATAAAAATAACTGAAGTAAAAAACAAGAAATTTGTATTTATATTATAGCATATAAAAATAAATTTACAATACCCCGGCCAATATTATCTGGCAGTTGGCCGGTTAACCCTGGTTGATTTTGTCAGAGCCATTTTTCCGTTTGGCACTCTGGCCGGATCAACCGGGGATTCTAAAAATAAATTAAAAGGTGGTGAAATTTTATGTTTATTAGCAGAGAAAAATTCGAGGCTTTTCACGCAATCCGGGGAAACTATTCGCTATATGTGGAAAACAAAAAAGACTTAAAAGACGATACAATAATCCGGGTGGCCAAAGAAGAATATAATGTAGTCTTAACCGAAAAAGATCTTGAAGAAATGAAAAAAAAATATGAGCGTTTTATGTATAAATATATAAATTAAAAAATGAAAGGGAGATAAATAATTATTATGGATCCGTTTTATTTAAAAGATAAAAAAGAGATTGAGAAAATGCTTAGCGATTTTTGGAGCGATCTTGAATATCTGGTTAAAATTAGAATTTTGCTCCGGGTCTATCCTAAATTTAATATCACAAGATTAGAAGAAAGAAATATTAATAAATTGTGGAAATCGTTATCCCTGGAAAAACAAAAAGAAGTTTACGAAGGGCAATATAAGTATCAGATATAGCAATATTGAAGGTAAAGGTAAGGGGTAAGGCAAAGAAACGTTACCAGGGTCAAAATTGGGGGGTATTTAGGGGTATTTAGATAAATTATTATATCCGGCAAGTGGGTAATCGATCTCACTTGCTTTAACCTGGCCGGTAGTTAGGGAGTTTGTGAAATCCTTTCGCTCTGATTATTGGCCAGGTAAGAAAGGATTTTGTAATATGAGTAAAAAAAATTATAAGGAACAGGAAGAAAAAGAAGCAAGATTATATCCGGAAATAAATACAGGTTACGAGGTATTAAATGAAGCCGGGGAGTGGGTTATAGGGCGTGAAAAAGAGCCTTTTACTGCCTATCCCCGGGGATTCGCTTTTTCGGGTATTATCGGGATTTTAAATGGTAATGCTATAAAAGTTTTAAATATTATTTGTAGTTTCACTAACCGCTTTAGGAATACTACGATCACTAATAAAATGATTATGAAATATGCAGGAATTTGTAAAACTCCATTAGATAAGGCTTTAAAGGAATTAAAATTCTATCATATTATATCAAGTCATCTTCTACCTGGTGGGAGTAAAACTACAAGAAAAAGAAGGATAAATATTCTCCGGTGGGATACTGCTCGGGCTTTACTGATCAAAGAGGAAAAAATAACTATCGGCCTGGACAATAAAATAGTTTTTGTTATCCCTAATCCTTACCGAAAATAGGAATAGTCTATATACCCCTATTATAGGGGATTATCAGCAGTGCAAAAAGTCGAAAAAAGGGTATATTCCCTCCCCTATTATAGGGGTATATCAGCGTAGTAGTAGTTAATAGTAGGTAGTATTTTTCTTGGGTGTTTAATTAAGGGTATTTTAAGGGTATTTCAAAGCGGGTCAGAATTAAAAAAGTGATCAAGAAGATAGGAAAATAAAAAGAGGAAATTTCAGGGGGGCGAACAAAAGTTTTTTGTTTAGTTTAGGTAAAATTTAAAAAGAAGGGATCAGAAAGATAGAAAAATAAAGAGAGGAGATTTAGAAATGGAGTTTACTAATTTTAACGAGATAAAGGCAATCGATAAGGCCAGAATTAATAAAATAATTAAGTGGTATAAAAAAACAAATTTTGAAATAGCAATAATAACAGGTCAAGGTTGCTCTTTAGATACATTATCGCTTGTGAAATTATTATATATATTTGCCAATTCTACGAATATAGAAAAGGATTTTAAACATTTAGTTAATGAAGTATTTGAGAAAGGAAAATAAAAAGAGGATTTTAAAGGGAACGTATGTTCGCCTATATGATCTTTCTCTTTCTTAATCTTTTTCTTGGTATCTTATTAGAATCTTAGTAACAAATAAAAACTAAAAGAAGAACTCGAGAGATAGGAAAAATGGAGAGAAGATTTTAAGTTAAATAAAGTAGCCGGTTAAGGCCTAAAAACAGGGTATAAAATTTACTCAAAAACAGGGTTTTTTTGATTTTTTCTTATTCGATATAAAAGGGTTTATGTATAATTGGGGGAAAGTTAGAAGATAAAGGCTCTGAGAGGCCTATTATAAAACAATTCATTGGAGATATTAAAAATCGTTTTTTATTTAATGAAAGTATATTTTTGAGTAAAGAAGGATAAAAATAAAAAGGCCACTTATTTTTTTTCTTTAATCTATATCGCTATTCTGTCAGATAAATAAAGTGTAAAAAACAAAAAAACACGAAATTGGAGAAAATCGAAAAAAATCGAAAAAAAAAGTTGTTTGTTTTCAACGGTTACAAGAGGCGGTTTTTGTTTATCGGAGATATTTTTTGGCTATCGGAGCTATCGGAGCTATCAAAAAGCAAATTTTGGATTTTGGGGGGTTTTTGGGGTATGTAAGAATTTTTTTATTTATCGGAGATCCGGGCTTCCCCTGGCCTGATCCGGAGAGTTTTATATTTAACATAATACTAATAGAGTATAATTCAAAAAGCTATATAGAATAGGGGTTACGGGGTAACTGGATCTATGATCAACGAATACTTGACTTTTTGTTTTACCTATATTATAATTTAGTCAGTTAAATATAACATATTATAGGGGGTTATTTAATATGAATATCGTAGAGCCAATCAGATCAGAAAATCGAATAAAGCAGATCCGGGGGAATCTATACCGACAGAAAAATCCCCGGGATTATTTACTATTTGTCTTTGGTATTAACTCCGGCCTGAGAATAGGGGATATATTATCTCTAAGGCTTGAAGATGTCAAAGATGGCCAGGGGAATCTAAAAGACCATTTAGATATCAAAGAGCAAAAGACCGGAAAGACTCGGAGAGTATTTTTCAATAAGCAGATTAGAGAAGCCTTAAACTTTTACTTGGAAAAGACCGGAATATTTAACCTGGATCGATACCTATTCACTAACGAGAAATCAAAGAAGAATAAACCTATTACCAGGATCAGAGCTTATCAATTAATAAATTCCTGGTGCCGGGAAGTGGGGATTAAGCATAAGGTTGGTGGTCATACGCTTAGAAAAACCTTTGGCTACCACTTACGAATGCAGGGAATAAGTATCGAAAGGATCTCTAATCTCTTGAATCATAGAAATATAAAGGTAACTTTCCGGTATATCGGGATCAATGATGACGAAAATAAAGAGGTCATTAACGGATTTGGGATCTGAGGGGGTAAATATATTTATGGTAAATGAAAGGTTAGAGGTTGCTCCGGCCTGGGACAGGAAAAATAATATAAACGAGATCCGGTTAAAAAGATCTAACCGGGAGCATAAAAAGAAGCGATTGAAGCGATTGAAGAAGGAAAGGCGTAAGTTTTTAACCGAAAAGGCCGAATATCGAATACAATCATACCAACGAAAAATTTGACCCCTCTTAAAACGCAAATTTGAAGGTTTTATTTTTAGCTAAATCGATTAAAAGCCTTATTTCTTATATCTTTAGTCTATTTTTAAGATTCTTAGTAAATGAAAGGGGGTAGATATTATACGTTGAAGGTAAAATAAATACTATCTAAGCTATCAGGAGACGTTTTTTAGGCTATTCTGAGAGGGTTAATTAAACAATAAAAGGAGAATAATTTTAAAATGAAAAAATTAATGATAATAACGATTATATTTCTACTGGGAATCTATCTTTTTAACGCTCTACCCAGACCGGCAGAATCTCAAAGCCAGACCTTAGGCGTAGCGGTAGCGAATCTTAAAAGCATAATGAGCAAATTCGGGGTTGAGGATATAGACAAATTGAATACTAAAATTACTCCGGAAGAATTATCCGATTGCGCAGAATTAGTAAAACAGTGGGAGGCCTTACTGAAAGTAACAATCGAGGCCGGCAAGATAATTAAAAGCAGGTGAAATTTTAAAGGCTTGAATAAAAATAAAGGGAGTAATAGAGATGACATATTTCAGGTGGTTAGGTTTTCTGTTGTTTATGGTTGGGGTAATCTATCTTGTATTTATAGAGAAGCCGGAAAAGCTGACCAGGAAACAGAAGGATCTTATAAGAAAAAAATCGGGTAAATTAAGGTGGTAAATTATGGCAGGGATAAATACTATAAAATTAAAATCCTTAGAAAAAACTAAAGATTTTTATCTATATGAATTGAAGAAAAAAGATCTGACAGAAAAACGAAGAAATGAATTTTTAAAAGCAAAAAAAATTATTGAAGGGATCATTCGGAAAAAAGAAGAATCCTTAGAAATAGAAATTGAAAGGGATAAGCATTTTAGCAAGTTGGGGGGTTATTAAATTATGACTAAAAAAAAGAAAAAATCAAAATCAAAATATGACGGTAAAACAAAAAAATCAATAAAAGCGCAACGTAAAAATTTAGATTCTGATACCCGATGGCCAGAGAGAGCAAAGACCGGAGAAAGTAAGAATTTTTCTATCCGGGAATATGAAAGAGATATAATTCAATTTGCAGAAAAAGAGGTCTATCTACCGGAGAAAAGACAGGAATTAATCAGGCTTGAAAA
>JABUBN010000422.1_pt1 | contig 12507 bp, 14 predicted proteins | sample 7240341 | NCBI WGS metagenome assembly JABUBN01 (sample SAMN07256345, study PRJNA390944) | subsurface metagenome | isolation source: Methane hydrate marine sediment | place: Pacific Ocean: Eastern North Pacific, ODP site | reverse complement strand
TTTACAATGAGCGAAATTTTTAACTCGCAACCTATCAAAATTCAGAAGCATGATTTAGTGAAAATAGATTATCAAATGTGGGAATCAGACAAATATAAAGATTATAACATTCTCAATCCTTTATTCGATGATATAATATGGATTACTGTGATTCCAATTACCGAAAATTCTTCTTCGGGGCTAATATTAGGACTATATAATAATCTTTTAGGGAAAAGGAAATTTTATGAGAGCGATTTAATATGGGTAAATAAATGTATTGACCAAGATCGTAATGGAATTGATGATATCACTGGAGATATCGCTTTAAGTTATGGAAACAGCACAGATCAATATTTTAATACGTGCTTGATGATTAAATTTAAAGTACTTGATATTCAAAAAGGATGATATTATATCCATTATTAAGTAAATATTTAATAAGGAAAAAATATTGAAGATTTAAGTTATATCTTTAATAGTTTATTCCAATAATTGTTTCATTCTCTTCTTTTTCGCTTTTTTAAGATTTCAATGAAGCTCTCTATTTTATTAAGAGTTTGTTGTGCGTTAAACTTACGAGAATCATTCATATCTCCGTCCAAAATTAAACAAGGAATATCAGCTTCTTCCATTAATCTACGTTTCAAATCATACATACCACAAGCATTTGGACGACATGACATATTATTATGTAAGATTACACCATCAATTTTCCAATCTCTTACTGTTTCCTTGAATTTTTGAACGCGAGTCTCTAAGTCATAGACATACCAAAAACTAAGTATCAATTCTGCCATTGACTCTACGGGGTTATTTAAAACATGTTCTTTGGTAATATTTGGATTTGTGTATTTCGTGAAAGCATAAACGTATGGTTCATACACTATAATAGCGTTCCAACGTTCTAAGTTAGCGAAGAACTTCAGGTTATGCCAGAAAGGAATACCTTCAAAAAGTAAACGATAATCTTCTTGCTCTAACGCTCCAATTCCATTATCTACGCGTTCTTTGGCTTCTTTGTACATTCTTTTGTAAAGTTTTATTGGTGATTTTAACCCTGTCATAGTAAATAAAGGGAATAATCCTCCAAAAGTATCCCTTGTGGATACAGGACAAGGAATATTCTTTCTTAACTCGAAGACTTCTTGCCAAATTTTTCCCATTTCATAGGAATTTTGAGCGACCTCTCGTGCCTTTTCTTCATTATATTCGTTTCCAGTGACTTCAGTTATAAAATCCAATAACTCCCAGAGCTGTTCTCTAATATATCTTTTGAAATATTCTCGTTGCCTGTTATTTGTATTACTGACCACATGTGGTATATCAATTGTAAAGTGGGGCACACCACCCATTCTTTCAGATTGTACTTGAAACCAATTAACATGAGTATCACATATTACGTCGCTTGACAGCATAAACGTTGGTTTTCTTGTACCACCCTCGCTCATTTCAGCATTACTAAGCACAGCCCCAACATTCGTCTTGAAATATGAACATAGATCATATGAGTATCCTTGATCTTCAGCAAGTTCAATAAAATTTTGAGATTTTTTAAGAGCCGCTGAAATTGTAGCTGAATTTTCAGGAAGCATTGGTTGAACACCCATTGAATATAAAAGTTCAATAGGAGTTCCTGCCGTGGCCCAAGCAGTTGGTTTTCCTTCTCGAAAAGCTTGCTCAATAGCTAAAAAATGTCTTCCCATTTCATTTCTCAATTTATTAGTTGCGTTTAACATCTTTCCAGTTTTCTTTACTTTTGACATTATTATAACCCTCCTTTAAATTATTTCAGTAAATGCTTCAAATCTGGTTGTTAATTGTTTATACGATTCTCTATTGTATTCCATCTCAACAAAAAGATATGGAATTCCTAATTCTTTAAATTTTTTATTAAAATATGGATGGTCATACAAAACTGGCTCACAAAACTTCTGTGCGATATTGATTACCCCATCAACTTCATATTTTTCTGCTAAATTCTTTAATATGTTAAATCGTTCATATGAAGGAAATTTGGTAGAATAGATTGGCTTGCTTAAATGAAATTCAGCTAAAGCTTTTATTGGGTCTCCGTCTTCATCAACATTATTCCAAAAGTATTTAGTTCCGATGCAAATATCATCAATTATGATTTGAAAACCAACGTCTTCGAGAAACTTAATGAATTCGGTATCGTCTATTACTGAACCTGTTAACAATACTTTTTTGAGGTTAGCATCTGGAAAAGGTTTTCTTTCTTTAATTTCTGCCAATTTTGATTCAAGAATTTCAATCATTTCACTTTTATCAGATTGTTGAACTTTTTTAACTAGAGCATGGAATTCAGAACCCTTTAATTTCATACCTACTCGAAAACTTGATACTTCTCTTAATAATTTCCTAATTTTATTCATTTTTTTTATAGCTTCATTAATCTTTTCAGAGGTTATATTAACATTAAATTTTTCCTCCAATTGACTAATGAGTTCTTTAATATCGCTTATAAAGAAGTTTATAGCAGTCTTATTTCGCTTCAATGGAGCATTGAGAAAGAAAAGGAACTCTATATTTACACACTCTAACCAAATATCAAACTCTCTATTAGTACAATCACATCCGTGTGTTGTAATGACTCCTTTAATGTTATCATCCAACCCATTAATAGCTTGTTCAAGGATATTTCTTGCCCAAACGCAATGAGTTGGTGGTACATGTTCATTCGCTTTATCTATTCCAATTGTTGGATTTCCAAAAAGTCTAACAGGGAGCATACCGGCAGCAAGGATAATCTCTTCGGGAGTTTCAACACATGCATCAAAATATGCGATTTTTTTCATTTATATCCCTTATCTATTAATATTTCATTTAAATTCTTAAATATTTAAAAAAATATTTATTTGATTACGTAATTAAAAACATAACGTAGAATAAATTTCAAGAGATTTTATTTCGATGTCACAACATACACAACATACACAACACACAATTTCGAGAACTTTGAGCAAAGCGATCCTCAAAGATGAAGTGAACATCAAATTAAAGATTTGGAACACATTTTTAACTGGGAAGCTTGTAAAATTCGATAATTATATGAATTTAATTGTTGAAGACGCTAAAGAAATATATTTTGGCCGTGGTGGAAAAAGAAGCAAGAATTTAGGCACAGTGATGATCAGGGGCGCTAGTGTTATTTTTGTAGCTCAGGATCGTGAAAGTTTAGTTTTCGCAGGCGATACAGAAGAGAATTTAATGCATCGAGAAGAAACCGAAGAAGTATAAATCGAGAGTAGTGAGTAAAATGGGAAAAGGCACACCAAGCAAAGGAAAGAAAAACAAGGCAGCTAGCCATAAAACATGTCGTCGTTGTGGAAAGCATTCATATCACAGAAGAAAGAAATTTTGTGCTAGTTGCGGTTTTGGTAAATCTGCGAAATTACGTCAGCCAGGATGGAGGAATAGAACTCGAGCATTCAATGGCCAGAAATCATTTTATCGCAATAGGAAAAAAGTTACGGCTTAGTTATAAGCAATTTTTTTAAGATTCTTGTTCTTCAAGTTTGGATAGTAATTATTAATGATTTAAAATTTCAAATAGATATCTTTATATAATTCATATCTTAATTGAAATTAACATGAAGCTAACTTTTGAATAGAAATGAATAGCTTAAAAGTTCAAAATCTCCATAAAGAATTAGAAAAACTGGAAGGTATAAGCGATATTATAGGTACGGCTCTCGTTAACCGCAATGGTTTATTGATTGCTTCAAAATTACCTAGAGATATCGATGATCGGAAATTTTGCGCTATGGCCGCCACTATGTTTGGTGCTATTGAAACAGCGGCTTCAACAATAGGAAGCAAGTTTGTTGATAATCTAACAGTAGAATTTAATGATTTTCAACTTATTATTATGGGGGCTGATGAACAACTAATTTTGGTTTCATTATTAAATTTGAATACTAATTTAGGTTTAATATTCATAGAAATTGAAGAAACAATTAAAAATCTAAAAAAAATGCTAAATAGGTGATAGTTTATATTAACTGAAAAGCAAAAGGAGAGATATTCACGCCAAATTATATCTCCTGAAATTGGAGAAAAAGGACAAGAAAAGATTTCTAAGTTAAAAATCCTTCAGATAGGTTGCGGAGGCCTGGGTTCGCCCTTTTCACTGTATTTAACGGCAGCAGGGATTAAAGAATTAACAATAATAGATAATGATGTTTTAGATCTTTCAAATCTGCAAAGACAAATTCTTTATAATGAATCTCAAATTGGAAAAGACAAGGTGAATTCTGCTAAAGAAGTATTATCAAAACTTAATTCAGATGTTCAAATTAATGTATATAAAGATTTTATTGATGAAAAATCGATAAATAAATATCTAAAAGAAAAGGATTATGATTTTATAGTCGATTGTAGTGACAATTTTAAAACTAAATTCCTAGTTAACAAAATAGCTATTGAAAACAATTTAAGATGTGTTATTTCGGGGATCAAAGATTTTTACGGACAAATTATCACGATAAATCCTAAAAAGACTGCTTGTTATCAATGTGTTTTTTCAGAACCTATAGAAGTCTCGCCAGAAGAAGGCACTCTACCAGTAATTGGTGTGACTCCTGGTATTTTAGGTACATTAGAGGCTTTAGAAGTAATAAAAACAGCCTTAGGTCTCCCAAATCTGGAAAATAAAGTTCTAATGGTTAACTTAATAGATTTAAGGTTTAATATTATAGATATTGTTAAGAATGAAAATTGTATTTGCTCTAAATAATAAAAAAGAAAAAAATAGGAATAGATAGTTTTTCCTTATTATGAATTTTGGTCAAAAAATTGTTTGAAAGTTTGACCTTTTTTCGCATTATAATTACCAGAATATAATAATTTTACTAATTAAAAAACTTCCTAATTAAAGTCCGTAAAATTACACTATTCAAATTTTTTATAATCAAACAACTTATCTTTTCTTAAACCTTTAAATAATATAATAAACACTGATTCCTTTTTGTAAAAATGACTTTCAAACAACTGCAAGAAGAAATTTTAACACTAAAAAAGCAAAATAATGTAGTAATTTTAGCTCATTATTATCAACCAATTGAAATTCAAGAAATTGCTGATTATGTAGGAGATTCTCTTGGATTATCTCGAACAGCTAAAGAAAAAGCAAATACGGATTATATCATATTTGCTGGAGTTGACTTTATGTGTGAGACTGCTTCTATCTTGAATCGAGATAAACATATAATGATTCCGAATTATGAATCATGTTGTCCTATGGCCGCATTCCTTACTCCTGAAATGGTTAGAGAATTTAAAGAAAAATATCCTGGATTACCAGTGGTAGTGTATGTTAATTCAACTGCGGCTGTGAAAGCTGAATCAGACATATGTTGCTCTTCATCAAACGCAGTAGAAATTGTAAAGAGAATTAGTAATGAGTTTAATACTAAAGAAGTGTTATTTGGTCCAGATGCGAATTTGGCCGATTATGCAGAACAAGAATCTGGTATAAAATGTTGGCAGATGCCCTCACATGGTCATTGTTACGTCCACTCACAGATTAAACTGGAACATCTAATGGACGTACGGAAGGAGTATCCTAATGCTAAAGTACTTGTTCATCCCGAATGCATTAGAGAGGTGAGAAAGTTAGCTGATTTTGTAGGATCAACTGCGCAAATGTATAATACAGTTAAGAATAGTACTTCTGAGGAAAAAGAGTTCATTATTGGAACAGAAATGGGACTTATGGAGCGAATGGCTCAGGATTTTCCTCATAAAAAGTTTTACTTAGCAAAAAAGAAGTTAGTGTGTTATAATATGAAGAAACATAATCTTGAACTCATTAAATACATCTTGGAAAACTTAGAAGATAAGACTTTTGAAGTTATAGTTCCTCTGGATATTGCTAAAAGAGCTTTAAATCCTATAGAAAAAATGTTAAAGTATTCATAAGATCCGAAAATTTACATTCTTAAAAGAAATCAGTGATTTTTAACTGTGTTTTATCTTCAAGCCATTTTATAAATGCATTTGTAGATCTACCAGACCAAATAGCCTTTTTTAAAGTATTTCTTTCGAAAATTTCTATATCTTGGTATGTAAATTTTTGTTTTACCATCATATTTCTCATTTTAATTACCCATAGGACAAAATGTTTATACAATCCATTATCTGAAGATGCCATTTTATTGTATGTTTTTTCATAGAAATCCTTATCATTTTGAGTATATCCTTTATAGTATCTATAATTTTGATCATTCCAAAAAAATTTTGAAATAGAATCACTGAATTTCTCGATAGAGCAATTCCATAATTTTAAAGTCTTTAAAGCAAGTAAAATATTTAAACATTCAGGTATTTCAGTTATATTTGTGTTTCCAGAAAGATCAAGATGCTTTAAACTGGCAAAATTATTGATTTCTTTTATTTCTGAAATTTTATTGTTTCGAAGATACAATTCTTGTAAGTTTTTTAGGTTCTCTAAACTCTTAATATCTGTAATTCTATTATTGTTTAATTTCAGACATTTCAAATTTACAAACTTATCAATTCCCTTCATGCTGTTTATTTGGTTATCACTTAAATCTAAAATTTCGATTTTTTTTATCTTTTTTTCTAATCCTTCAATATCATTTATATCACTGATATTTTGATTCCTCAAATAAATATTATTATCTTTGAATACACCGATGATATTATCTTTATATTTGATAAAATCAAACCCAAACTCAAATCCTTCAAGGTATTTTAAGTGTTGGTTTATGAATTGAATTAGAGGGAATTTTTTCTTTGTTTTAAATAAATTGTAAATTTCTATTACTAGATTTTGCCTTACGTTTTCTGAAAGCTCTTTTAAGATTTTTGACATAATTAATGAGATATGTTCAATACCAAAATTTCTTAATAATTCATTAGCTAAATAAAAAATTGAAGGCTTAAGGTTTATTTGTGGAGCAGGCTCTAGAAAACGTCTAATATTGTTAATTTGATCCTCTAAGATATTAGGATTAAGATTGTCTAGAATTATCTCAAATTCTTCAGAATTTAAATACTTTAAATAACCGTTTTGAGTTAAATAACGTGTCACTGATAGATGTTTACTTGCGAATCTCAATGCAATTTCTTCTTTAAAAACTTTTTTGGCTAATGGATCACCTACTTCTGTTAATCTTTTAAGTAATGGAAAAGATAAGCTGCTATGAAGAATTCTAGTATCATATCCATTTTCTGCCCAAGCCTGTAAATTTGAGCAATGTCCGATAAATTCCTCCTCAGGTGTAATAATATTATGATCATTTTCCATGGATCTGTCTAATTTCTCAGCAGCTTCGTCAATGGAATCAATCTCATCATATTCTTCAATCTTATCAACTGGAATATTTATCAATAAATACATGCATTGTCTGAATAATCGATTTTTAACATAGATATTACTCTTTCCATTCTCAAGCTTTAATTTTAGATAAGAATTTATTTTAAATTCCTTTACTTGGTTTTGAAGTCTAATAGCAATGTAGAAGATAACAATTGAAAAAATTAACAATACAATTATCTGATATTCAAACATTTTCCAGATAAGTCGGGATTTTTGTTAATAGAATTAAAGATGAATTTACTTTTCAATATTAAAACCCCAACGATTTTAAAATTTTCTGATAACAAATTAAAATTCTTCTTCTGCTAGTTGAGTTCAATAGTTTTCAATGTTTTACCTCTTGATTTGGATTTATGGTAAGCATATTTAAGTTCATATTGATTTTAGAACCTTCTAAAATAGCCTCTTTTAGAAATTTTCCTTCTTTTGATATAGGTAATTTTTTTGATTGTGTAACCCCTTCCATTAATTTTTCTCTTTCTATATCTAGAAAACCCATTTCTATTGCATTCTTAATAACAAGATTCAATACTAATAAATGAAATTGTTCTTGGATGGCATCCCATATTAAACCCATTTCTTTTAATTGGTCAGTTATTTCTTCAGCCATAATGTCCAAATCATAAATCATATCATAAATGCCTTCTTGAAGATTAATGATTTCATCAATTAATTTATCTTTAATAAGTCTAAGGGTTGTCGTTCCCAATAAATCTTCTTCGTGAAAAAAGAAATCCGTATCTTCTCTTTGAATTAGATAAAACCCAAATTCATTCTTTATTAACTTAGATCTGGCTAAATAATTAATTGCCTCTCTTGAAACCTTATAAACTTCACAAAATTGATCTAAATTTAATTTATAACCAACAAATTTTTGAGAACTAGACTCATCAAAATGCCAATAAATTCTTGCAAAAGCACCTTGTCCTAAGATTGAGTTATAAAAGATGTAAAAAAGTGATAAGTATAGATCTCTATCCTGCTGTAACTCAAAAAAATTATCACCTATTTTAGATATAATTCTTACGATATGGATTATAAATGCATCTTCTACATTTATTTCCTTATAAAAATCTATTAGATCTTCGAGTTTTCTGACATTTTCTTTTAATTCATTAACTAAAAATAACTCATCTTTTAATTTTAAAGGTCCTTCTCCAAGTTTTTCGATGCCTCTTTCAGTAATCACGTAACCACGATATTGCTTATTTGTTTGTTTATCTGTAAATAATCTTTGTTCTACGTTTTTGTTTTTTCTATGAAAATTAAGATATTTAGAAACGGTCGATCTGCTTAAATTTGAATATTTTATTAAATTAGTGAATCTTTGTGGACCTAAATTTCTAAGAATAAATAATATTCTCCTACTATTATCTTCGATATTGCTAGATTTTTTTAATAGCTCAATCTTTAATTTTTTTGAAATATTCCAGGTTTCCATAATAATATAATATTAGTATAACTATAAAAAAGTATACTTTTTTATTATACTTATACTAAAAAATTGGTGAAATACTAATAGCATTAAATTGAGTATATTTTGTTTAAAAATTAATCTAACATAAAATTTTAATAACTTAGGAATTAATTTTAAAACTTGATATAGTAATCATAATTATTTAAGAATTTTATTGCAAATGTCGATTGAAGATCCAAATATATTAAAGATAATAAAGGCGATTGAAGAGAGATTAAATAAATTAGAACAACGTATATCATATATAGAAAGTAGATTAGGACGCTTTCCACCACGCCCAGGTCCACAACCAGGACCTATACCACCTCCAGACCCACCTGGTCCACCAAGACCTCCACCAGAACCTTTTCGATTTAGAAAAGACTAAAAAATTTCCATTGATAATATTAAACAGTTAAAATTGATTTAATTTCTTCAAATGATCTTAAGCTATAGAAGAATTTTATTATAGGTAACATAAACTTAAGTCCACTTATTTAGACAAAAATCCTTAATATATCATTCTGATAATATATATCTAATAAAATTAATTTTAAAAAAAATAAAAAGGTGTAACTAAAATTACCCAATATAGGTTTAGGTTAACCGGAGTGCCTCCAGATCAAGCTATAAAATTGATAGAGCTAGATCCAAACAATTCAATAGCAGAAATTAAAAAAACAGTACAACGTGAATATAAATTAAACCCAATTTTGGCCATACAATTTATCTTTAAAGGGAAAGTTTTGCCCGACCAATTAAAGTTCACAAAGATTGGAATTCATCCAAAGAAAGATGTAATCACAGTAATGGCCACACAGGCTGGCGGATTCTAGTAATCCGAGTAATCTAATAGGAAATATATTGCTTACTCATAATAATTGCATAAATCATCAGTTCTATTTAACTTCCATATGAAATTAAATACGGTCTATCTCGCAGAAAATTTAGAATTCTTAAGAAAACTTGATTCAGAGTGTCTTGATCTAATATAAACTTAATCATTTAAGTTGCGGCATTTATTCAGTTCTTTCCGATTTCAATATATTTACGGGGAATATCATTAGGAATATTGAAGGTAGTGTGGGTGCATTCGGTATTTGGTTAAGACTTTCCAACTCCAATACACTTAGTGGTAATACGATTAGTACCCTTAATGGTACGTCAGGCGCAGTTGGTATAAGGATTTATGACGGTATGTTCAATACAATTAGTGGTAATATAATTAATAACCTTATTAGTGATACAATCACTTGGGGTTTTGACCTTCCTGGCTTTTCTGATCACAATACTATTATTGGTAACACAGCTAGTTTTTTTCAAGCAACTTCCAAATTATTTATATATTTGAGGGCTGATGCTGATTACAATACGGTTGTAGGAAATACTGGTTCGGGTTGTGGTGGTATTGATGATTTTGGGATTGGGAATCTAATAGCAAATAATGTCGTGAGCTGATAAAGCATAATGCGTATCATTACTAAGTTAAGTGACTAAATCAAATTTAATTTCTTTTACTTTTTTTTTTTTCTTAATTATCTGTGTACTGACAAATTTTAAATCTTTTAAACGCAAATAATCTCCTATGGTAGTGAAAAATTTTGTTGCGATAGATGATGAGGTCTTAGAAAAGCTCGAGGAGGTCTTGGAAAAGGAAAACGCCAAAAAACCGAAAGGAGAACAGCTCACTATACGTATGCTTCCCGAAGAGATAGCATTATATCAGCATTACGTAGACCTCACCGAATATAAAAGCATCTCAGATTTAGTACGGAAAACCGTTCGCGAAAAAATCAAGAAAGTCATCATCCCCACTAATCCGGTGGAACAGAGATTCTTGGGAACGTGGGGCATCCATCGGAAAATCGGGAAGGCAATCGAAAAACAAGTGCTTGAGATTGAGAACGAGATTGAAAAAGTGGTCGAACACATCGATGTGAGCACGATTGACAATGAACTCCTTATTGACTTTATCCAAAAACAGCAGGTAAGCAGCGCCATCGCCATTTCATTACTAAGGAAAAAAATGGCTAATGAATAAATTTTGAGAAAACAAAAAAATAAAAATAAAAAAAAAGATGGTTAATTTTATAAACGAATTAACAATTATAAATTAACCCCTTTTTTTATTTTCTTACATTATAATCCCCCGTTCTAGTAAATCGGCGCATTCAATGAGTTTTAGATTGTTCATTAAAAAATCTCCCCTCACTTGCCGTACGATTCGCACCTCGTCTAAGATTTCGGGATGATTCCTTATTTTCAATGTTGCTCTAATGCGTCTCTCCACGGATTCTATTGTTTTAGGGCCTCTTAACCGGATAATAGAGCGGAGGATAGAATTTATATTTTCCGCAAGATTATTTTGTATTGACATTAGGGGGAATAACTTTAATGTTGCGTTCAGTCCGGCGCTCACCGGTCTGGACAACCCTTTTTTTACTCTTAACTTGTCCCGATATGGGTCGATTGTTGCGTAACCGATCGCTCCTTTTTCAAAAACCGTGTAAAGCCCTTTACGACCTCGTTTCTTTTTTGTCATTGGCTTTTTGTGCCTCTTCTTGGTTTTAGAGCCCTTAGGTCTTCCGCGCTTTTTCTTAATTTTAGGGGTCAAGTCAGTTCTTGCTTCCATATACCTAAATTGCCGCTTGCCACGTTTTTTAAAAAAATTACTTTTCACACCAATCGTTGTTGTGATTCTTTCGTTGTTCTCGTAGCTATAATGTCGGATAATGGCTTTTTTGAACGGCTTTTTATGGGGGTGGATGATATGAGTGATCTCCCTGTCTAAGTTTTTTGCCATCGATTGCGTAGCGTTCAAGGCATCGGAACTAATCGCACTAATATCACGTTCAATATTCCCATCTGCCTCGTTAAAAACCTCGCGAATATCTTCTTCTGAACGACTTTTAGACACTTTGATTCCTAAAGTTTTATGGGACGTGTATCCCGTAGCCATGATAACATAAATGGATGTTCCTTCAATTTTAAGGAAAGTTTCATCAATAGCAACGGCTGTATCTGGTTGAGGTGTCAATACGAGCGTGTCCAACCCGTTTAGCTTGTCAATAGCAGATTCAATCTCGGTTCTAAGCGCCGATACTTGCGACTCGGATATGCCATACTTTTTCGCGATAGTCTTGTTTTTTGCACCGTCTTTCAACAAGTCTTCGTAAAGAGCCTTGAGCTTACCGAATATTAACTCGTTGAATTGATATGAAGTGGTTAAAACAAACTGCTTGCCCGTTTTGTGATTCTTTAAATGCGGACATTTACGATTTTTGCACTGAAAAGTCTCAACACGGGTGTTTTTTCTGCCATGTGTTCCAAATGGTCCAACTTTTGAACTCCCACACACGGGACATAAAAGTTGGATCTTACCTAACGAAAAACACGCTCCACTCTCGCTCCGAGCTTCGATGGGGTGCCAATACGGTTCATAAACCCTTTTTTTTCTTCCAACCATGTGAAGTAGTAATATGACTTAGCTTAAATATCTTTTGGATGAAGGATGGGACGATCCAACTCAAACCATTGCAGCCAATAGTGATTAATTCAAGACCGATAAAAATCTCAAATGTTCAAACGAATTCTTAGCGTTAATGAGGTGAAAGATAAAAAAAAACGGGTAGAAAGATTTTATAAACGAAGAGCGTTGAAAATCTTTATAATTCTTCATTCATTTATAAAAATACCCTATATTCAT
>JABUBN010000421.1_pt1 | contig 12513 bp, 10 predicted proteins | sample 7240341 | NCBI WGS metagenome assembly JABUBN01 (sample SAMN07256345, study PRJNA390944) | subsurface metagenome | isolation source: Methane hydrate marine sediment | place: Pacific Ocean: Eastern North Pacific, ODP site | reverse complement strand
AAAACAGGATTTTTTATCCTTAAAATATTCTCCACAATTTCTTGAGAACGAATATTTTTATGTGGAGAGTGCTTCAAATAAAGAAAAAGTTTTTTTTCCTTTATATCAAGAAATATTCTTTCTATGTTTCCATCCTTATAATCTGCTAAAAAATCATCAACTATTTTCTGCACCTTCTTGTAATCGTCATTTGCAGGAATATTCTTTTCTTTACAGATTGCTTTTAAAGCTTCTTTTGCTGCTCGACTCTTCAAGTCAACTGAATAGACCAAAGTTTTCATCTCTTCATTCAAACGGGGTTTAAAAGTCTTGAACTTCTTCAAGCTTAAAAATTTAACGCCTGCAGGCAGAAATTTGTTCACGTGGGAAACAAATTCGTCGCCTTCAAACAAATACTGGGATTTGAACTCAATAATTTCAGCCTTACCCTCCATGCCCAAAGGAAGGGCAGGAAGGTAAGATATTGCCATTTTCGGATGAAAACCCTCTGAATGGACAACTGAAATGTTAGCTCTCCGGAAAGTCCTCTGGATAATATTGCTTAAGTCCAGATGAGATATGAACCTTGCATTTTTGCGCTTTGAATAGATCGCTCGATAACGAAAAATATCCTGAGCCTTCTTTCCAAAAAGAGAATAAGGCGCTGAAGGAATTTCTATTTGTTCCTGAAATTCTCTCTCCAGTAGGGGCGAAAGATTGCATCCCTGACACAAATCACATTTATTCTCGAGACAGGATAAAGTTCGCTCTTCTTTTAAAGCCTTATCTACCTCTTGAAGTAAATGGGATTTTTTTATTCCTGTATCAATATGATCCCAAGGGAGAACTGCATCTCTGTCCAAAGCTTCAAGATAAAGTCTATAATCGATATTTTTAGATTCAAAAGCTTTTTCCCAGATACGAAAGTCGAATAGATCGCCCCAGCTTTCAAAGCGAGCACCATTTTTCCACGAGTGAAACAGGACTTGAGTTAGTTGTCTATCGCCTCGGGAAAAAACAGCTTCCAGAATCGAACTTTTAAGAGAATGATTTTTGAACTTAACAAAGCGATACTTTCTCAAACGGGACTTAAGAAACCTGTGTTTTTCTTCCAGAATCTTTTCATCTTCCATTTTAAGCCATTGGAAAGGTGTATGAGATTTGGGGATAAAGGATGTTACACTGATATTGATATTAGGAGGAGATTTAAGAATTTTGGATCCAATCCTTATCACATCTTCCACCAAGCTCACAATTCCATCTATATCATCATCTCTCTCAGTCGGCAACCCAACCATAAAATATAGCTTAAGTAGCCTCCACCCCTGAGAGAAGGCATTCTCCGAAGCCTCGAATATCTCGTTATTTTCCATACACTTGTTAATAACCCGGCGCAATCTTTCTGTCCCCGCTTCTGGAACCAGGGTAAATCCAGTCTTTCTAACTCTGGTAATGTTCTTAGCTACCTCTAAAGATAATCCCTTGGGACGCAAAGAAGATAATGAGAGGGAAATCCTTTGTTTTTCCAGTTCAGTCATTAAAGTCTCAACAACTTTACCGAGATAAGGGTAGTCACTTACTGAGAGAGAGGACAATGAAGCAGATTCATAACCCGTTAGCCGAAGGCTCTCCAGCACCTTTTTCAGAACAAAAGAAGGACTTTTCACTCTGTGAGGAAAATAGATGCTCGATGCTTGGCAAAATCTGCATTTATGGTAACAACCCCTTGCCACCTCAACTGCTACTCTGTCAAAAATGACCTTAATATTTGGAACAACAATTTTTTCAGGAAAAGGGGCCTCATGAAAAGGAAAGCGAATTCTTTTTTCAATCTTCTCTGGCGCACTATTATCAGGTCTTACTGCCATGAGATAAGAGTTTCGAGGTTGGTAAGTAGCGTATAATGAAGGAACATAGACTCCCTTAATCTTGACCATCTCTTTTAATACTGCACTTTTTTCTTTCAATTCATCCTTCAGGGTTATGTATTTTTCAATGATTTCTATGAAAGCTTCTTCCCCGTCTCCGACCAGAAACAGGTCAAAAATCGGAGCTACAGGTTCCGGATTGAAAACAGCCGGTCCTCCTGCGATGATCAATGGATGTTCCAGATCTCTTTGTGCTGAAAAAAATGGAATATGACCTAAATCAAGGATTGTCAAGACATTGGTATAATTGAGCTCATAGAGAAGAGAAAAACCCAAGACATCGAATTGATCAAGTGGAATTTTATTTTCGAGAGAATAAAGAGGAATATTTCGTGATCTAAGTTTTTGTTCAAAGTCTACCCAGGGAGCGAACACTCGCTCCGCTAAAATGGATGGATTGTCATTCAAAAGAGAATAAAGAATTTTTTGACCAAGATAGGACATCCCAACCTCATAAAGGTCAGGAAAGATAAGGGCAATTTTAGCTTTCACGCGGAGCGGGTTCTTTTTTATTTCATTCCACTCACCGCCTAAGTAGCGCCCAGGTTTCTGGACTTCTTTCAGAATATTTTCTAAATCTTTCATCATGGAAAATCAGATTTTTACTGTTTCATTTTATTTCTATTGAATTGATTGTGCAATCGATAATACGGAGAGTTTTTATCTTACCTTCGTGATTTGATAGGCGCTTATATCGCGGGCCAGTTGTTGTCTCTATGAAAAAGGGAAGAGAATCACTAAGTCTATATATTAGCAAATCTTCTCATTTTGACGTTTAACACGAGCGCAATTCCTAAATAAGTGGTTAGAAGAGAGGAACCTCCGTAGCTAAATAGAGGCAAGGGGATTCCTGCTATGGGAAAGAGACCAATGATCATCATCAAATTGATGAGAAATTGGAAGGCGATCATAATCCCCACCATAAAAATAATATATACCCCTGTTCTATCTCTCGAGTGCCCGATAGATTTAAACAGTCTCCATAGCAAAAAAGAGTAGGAAAGCAAAATAAGCACCACGCCTATAAAGCCAAATTCTTCTCCGACGACCGAAAAGACAAAATCCGTATGCCTGGCAGGCAAGAATCTCAACTGGCTTTGAGTTCCTTTTTTATAACCTTTCCCTAAAAAACCACCTGATCCAATGGCAATTTTTGATTGCAGGATATGATAACCCGAGCCTAGAGGATCCTGAGTGGGAGAAATTAGAGCAGTTAACCTCTTTTTTTGATAGTCTTTAAGTCCAACATTCCAGCCAAATATTCCTAGAAGCAACCCACAAATCAATATGCCAATGATGGTTTTCTTGTTTAACCCGGCTAAGAAGAGCGCTGCTAATAAAATCGGAATATAACTAAGAGCAGTTCCTAAATCAGGTTGCAAAGCCACAAGGAAAGCAGGTACGGCGATAATCGAAACACCTAATAATCCCTTACCCATGGAAAGGTAGTTTCTTCTAAATTTAGCAAAGACATTAGCTAACAGAAGTATAATCATTATTTTAGCAATTTCAGAAGGCTGAACGTTAAAAAACGGAAATTTAAGCCAACTTTTAGCTCCCGCTATAGGCGTGCCGAAAATTAAAATTCCTCCGAGTACCCCTATAAGGACAAGGTATAAATAAAAAGAATAAGTGACAAGAGTACTATAGTCTACGCAAAGAAATAAAAAAAGAGCTATGAAGCTAAAAACCATCCAGAAGATCTGTTTCACATAATAATTTCCAGGCAGATAATGAGAGGTGCTGTAGATAAATGCCACTCCAAGAATGGAGTTCAAGAGCAAAATGCCTATCAATATCCAATCAGTATTTCTAAGAAGGTTTCTGTCAATCATATTTTCTTCTGTATGAATTAAATAACTTCCTCGCTATAGGAGCTGCGGTTGCACCGCCCATACCGCCATATTCAATGATGACTGTTACCACGATCTTCGGGTTATCCCTCGGAGCAAATCCTGTAAACCAAGAATGAGTCTTAGTTTCTTCCTCTTCTTCTTCCTCTTCCACTTTCTTCTCCTTATCTTTTTCAGTACTGATAAGTTGAGTTGAACCTGTTTTTCCACAAATATCGAATCCTTTTACATTAGCGGCCCATCCTGTTCCTCCTTTATTGACGACTTCCCACATGCCTTGAATAACTGTTTCAAAAGTAGATAGTTCAATATCTACGGCATCTTTTTCAGAAAATACTCTTTCCCCGGCAAGAGATTGAGAATTAAGCAAATGAGGAGTAACTTTTCTTCCTTTATTGGCGATAATAGAAGTGTAGAGAGCAACCTGAAGAGGAGTCACCATTAAAGGGCCCTGACCAATGGCAACAGAAATAGTCTCTCCTGGCTGCCAGCGTTTTTTCCTTACTTCCCTCTTCCATTGTGGATTTGGAACCAATCCTGCTTTTTCTCCGGGCAAATCAATACCAGTTTTTGCCCCAAATCCAAGCATTTTTGCATAACGGGAAATTTCGTCGATGCCCATCTTCTTTCCAACTTGATAATGATATATGTTACATGAATTCCGAATTCCTTGAACAAGATTCATTTCACCATGGCCTTTTTCAATCCAGCAGGTGAAAGGCTCATTATAAATTTCAATCTCACCTTTACAAGTAAAAGTCGTCTCTTCATCTATTATGCCCAACTCAAGAGCTCCTAAATCTATTACAAGCTTGAATATTGAACCAGGAGCGTACTGACCCCGAATAGCTCGATTCTCCAAGGGGAACTCGGAACTATTGATTAAATTAAGCCATTCTTCAGGGGTAAAGCGGTCAATAAATTTATTGGGGTCAAAAGTAGGATAGCTGGCCAAGGCAAGTATTTCACCGGTCTGGGGGTCCATCATGACAACGGCCCCTTCTCTTCCCTCCAATAACTCTTCAGCCTTCTCTTGAAGATCATAATCTAAAGTGAGAATAATATTTTGGCCTTTTTCGGGCTCACGTTTTGCTATCTCCCCTTTGCTCCTGCCCATGCTGTCTACAATTTCTAATGCTTCACCATCTGTTCCGACTAAGGTAGATTCATATACTTTTTCAACTCCGGTCTTCCCAATAAGATCTCCCAAGCGCCTCTGTTGGTAGAGACCATTTTTTATCTCTTCCCCTGATAATTCCTGTATATACCCTAAGGCATGAGCTGCAAGATTGCCAAAGGGGTAAAACCTCTTTGGTTCTGCCTGGAGAAATAATTCGGGAAATTCTAATTTTCTGGCCTCGATCACAGCCACCTCTTCAAAAGATAAATTCTCCTTAATCACAATTGGCTTGAAAACGGGAAAGGATTCGTATTTTTTAATTCTTTCTTTCAAAACATCTTCATCAATCTTTAAAAGACGAGATATTTTCCGGCAGGATTTATCGTAATCTTTACAGTTTTCTCTAATGACGGAAACTTTGAAAGAGGCTTTGTTATCAGCCAGAATGGTCTCCCCTCTATCTTTAATCAATCCTCGCTGAGAAGGCAGGACGATTTCTCTCATCCGATTGGCTTCGGATTTCTCCCAGTATTTCTTATGATCTAAGACCTGAATTTTCCAAAAATTAAGGAGCAAAAAAACGGTTACTACTTGGATAAAGATAAATATTTTCTTGGATCTTCTTAGAACGAGAATAAGATCCTCATAAACTTTGTTGTTTTCCATGGATAAAACTAGAGTTCACTCCTTTTGAACTTTCTCGAAAAAAAGAACAGAACGCTTCCCACCAGAGCAGTGCTTAAAGGCTGAAAAAAGATCAATCCTCTTCCTGTATTAATGCTTCCTGAAAAAACAAAAGAGTAAAGCAAGGCCCATAAAATGAATTCAAAACTGATCAACAAGAAGATAAAGACGAAGCTGCGCAAAGGAGGATGTACATCTATTTTTTTTGCAATGTACCCTGCCGTGAATCCAGCAATTGTTTTCGCAAGACCTGCTACTCCAAAAACTCCCAAAGAAAAAGAGTCCTGGATAAGACCACAAACCGCTCCTAAACAGGCACCGAAAACTTCATTTTTTTCAACGGCAAAGTAGATAACAACCAAACTAAATACATTAAATAGCAGAACTAGAGAGGGAGAGATTTTACTCAGAGTTGTATGAAACAAAAAAGCAATGATGATTCCAAGAGAAACCTTAACAAAGTCTTTCATTAAAGCTAATTTTTAAAAAATTTCCATCGGAGCTCTCATAATGACGGCTACCTGATCCAAATCCCGGATATCAAAATAAGGTTCAACTTTTACCTGTTTAAAAAGAGAAGTGCTTGTGGTTATAGAAACAATCTTACCCACTTTTATTCCAGAAGGAAAAAGACCATCCTTGCCAGAAGTGATAATATCTTCTCCTTCATAAATACCCTCAGTTGTTACATGGATATATTCTAAAAAACAGTATCCTTTATCATCACCACTCAGAATACCCATGACTTCCTTGCTCTGAGAAAAAACACCTACCCCGCTTTCGTTGTCAGTGATCAACTGAACTCTAGATTCTTTTAAGGCGATAGGGTTTATAATTCTTCCCACTAAACTGCCATTTTTATCGAGAACAATCATATCTTTCTTCAGGCCATCCAGAGAGCCCTTATTAATAACTGCAGATTTATAAAAATTACTGGCATCAAAACCTATAACTTGAGCTACCAAAATATTCTCATGAAGCCTTAAAAGACTCTCCTCTATTTCTTTCGCACTCCTCAAGTTTTCAAGAGCATTCCTTAAAAGGTTATTCTCTTGTCGGAGAAAAAACATTTCATCTTTCATCTTTCGATTCTGACCTTGAACATTCTGAAAGTAAAAATAATTCTCCCAGAACTCACCAATTGATCGGAATAAGGAAAGAACTCCATGCTGAACGGGAGAAAAAACTGAAAAAACTGCCTTTTTGAAGTAATTCTCCCCATAACCCAACGGAACCTGAGTTGAAATCAATATCAGCTGAAAAAAAATTAGAGCTGTGAGGACTACAAGACTCTTTCTCTCTTTAAGGAAAAGGGGCATGAGATTTAAATTGAATTATATTATAGAAACCTTTTTCAGAAGGTCTAAATCGTCGAGCATCTTGCCAGCACCAATAACAACCGTAGCTAGAGGATCATCAGTGATAAAAACTGGCAACTTAGTTTCCTCGCGTATACGTTTGTCTATATTTTTAAGGAGAGCGCCTCCCCCTGTTAAAATAATGCCTCGGTCAATGATGTCCGCTGATAATTCCGGAGGAATCTTTTCAAGGGCGACTCTTATGGCATTTATAATCGAAGAGACAACATTTTCGAGCGCTTCCCTTACTTCCTGGTCATCAATTATAATTGTTTTAGGGATTCCTTCTCCTAAATCTCTTCCTTTAATCTCTACTGTCATGGGCTCATCCAAGGGGTAAGCTGAACCTATCTCCATTTTAAGTTGTTCAGCGCTTCTCTCTCCAATAAGCAAATTGTATTTTTTCTTAAGGTATTGGATGATAGCCTCATCCATTTCATTCCCAGCAATCCGTATGTGATGATTAAAAACGATCCCATTCATAGAAATAACTGCGATATCGGTCGTCCCTCCTCCCATATCCACAATCATATTTCCTGTCGGCTCAGAAATAGGAAGATCAGCTCCAACAGAAGCTGACACTGGTTGTTGGACAAGGTAGACTTCGGACGCTTTTGCCCTCATGGCCACATCCTTAACTGCGCGTCTCTCTACCTGAGTAATTCCTGTTGGAATCCCGATGACTATCCTCGGTCTAATCAAAAATACTCGGTTGTCTGTGGACTTCTTAATAAAATAGTCAAGCATCTTTTCCGCAATCTCAAAATCTGCAATGACTCCATCTCTCATTGGTTTGATAGCCAGCACGTCAGCAGGAGTTTTTCCCAGCATCTCCTTTGCTCGCGTACCCACAGCTTCCACTTTGCCAGTCGCTTTGTTAATAACAACAATAGAAGGCTCCTGAACAACGATTCCTTTTCCTTTTAAATAAACCAAAGTGTTGGCAGTCCCAAGGTCAATAGCTAAATCACAAAATAGCCTGCCTTTAATTAAACCCAACAAATTCATCTTTATGCCTTTCTCTACCATGTCTTATTTAACATAATTTCCTATCTCACGCAAATAAAAAATCTGATTGGGAGCTGTGTTGTTCCCAAAGTCTTATCCAATAACATATTTCGAAATGCTTAATTTTTTTATTTTTTTTCTTGACTTTTTTCTGTTTAAAAAATATATAATCAAAAAAACCACGCATAATAAGTTAGGAGGTAGATATGAGCAATGAATACAGGCCTTACATTTCCCAAGAGCAATCGATGAAAGAAATATCTTTCAAGGCCATTTTTTTGGGAATCATAATGGCCATTGTCCTCGGTGCTGCAAACGCCTATTTAGGCCTCATGGTTGGGATGACAGTGGCAGCCACTTTTCCAGCAGCTGTTATCGCTATGGCAGTCCTTCGTCCATTCAAGGGAACAATTTTAGAAGAAAATTTCGCAAGGACTACCGGCGCAGTAGGAGAAGCTCTGGCAGCAGGAGCCATATTTACAATTCCTGCCTTTCTGATGACCGGAGTGTGGACAAAATTTGATTTTGCAAAATCCTCTATGCTCATGCTTATAGGAGGAATTCTTGGAGTGTTCCTCATCACACTTATCAGACGCACCTTGGTTGAAGATGCCGATCTTCCCTTCCCAGAAAGTGTTGCCTGTGCAGAGATGGTCAAAATCGGCCAGAAAGCAGACTCGGGCGCTTTATACATGTTCTGGGCAATGGGTTTGGGAGGTCTTATTGAATTCTTCACCAGCGAAAACGGCATCAGAGCAATAAAACCTTTTGTCAGCACCGTATTCAAAATCCCCGGCTTATCCCGCACCACGTATCTCAACAGTGATAATGTTGAAGTCTATAAAGCTGCACCCATGAAAGGGAGAATGTTTATAGAATCGCCGGCTGCCAATGCTGCTATGACTGGAGTCGGCTACATAATCGGACCAAAGTTAGCAGCTCTTACTTTTTCCGGGGGAGTACTGGGATGGCTCTTCCTGATGCCAATCCTGCTTTTCATTAGTGGAGATTTAGGCAGCCTTGTCTCCAAGTTCGATGGAAACTGGACTGATATGGCCATCTCAGCTTACAATGCTCAGATAAATCCGATTGCGGTTGGCGCCATGAATGTCGGCGCTTTTTTTAAGCTCTTCAAGATGAGAAAAAGCCTGATTGCAGGAATCGGTCGCTCCCTCATTGATGTTAAAAAAGCGCGATCTGGAGTCACAACAGAAACACTCAGGACTGATAAAGACTTGCCTTTTCCATCCGTCATAATGGCCATTATAGCTCTAATTATACCAATGGTTTTTCTCTACAACATCTTCACCCATAACATAGGTTCCTCTTTTGTATCTGCCATCGTGATGATAGTCATGGGTCTTCTTTTTGCCGCTGTAGCAGGCTATCTTGTGGGTATAATCGGCTCCTCTTCCAATCCGATTTCTGGACTAACCTTAACCACGCTGCTTATCGCTGCCCTGATGATGGTCCTTATGGGGCAGACAGGAGATGAGGGCATAAAAGCTGTATTGGGTGTTGCAGCAGTCGTATGTTGTGTGGCTGGCGTGGCTGGAGACATGATCCAAGATTGGAAAGTAGGACATATTCTTGGTGCTACTCCCTGGCGGATGCAGATAGGAGGGCTAATCGGTGTTGTTGCAGCTGCTCTAACACTGACCTTCTCTCTCCAGCTTTTACACAACAACATTGAGGGGGGAATTGGAGGCGTAACACTTCCTGCTCCTCAAGCGGGGTTAATGGCAGCCATGGCTAAGGGAATAGTTGGTGGAGAAATGGCCTGGCCTCTAGTTCTAGCAGGGATGCTCTTGGCCGTTGTTCTTATCCTTATCGGCTCTCCTTCCCCTATGCTTATCGCAGTAGGAATGTACCTTCCCTTTCGCGCCACGGCCTGTATCTTCTTCGGAGGAGTACTCAAGTATTATCTGGACAGAAGCCTTACCAAAAAGAAATCGACAGCCAAAGGTAAGGAAATCGTAGAAAACACCGGCCTCCTCCTTGCTTCAGGGTTGATTGCCGGGCAGGCTCTTACGGGAATCATTACTGCAGCCCTAAAGGGATTAAAGATAGAAATGCCAGAATCTTTGAATAATCCGTGGCTCGCCTTATTGATTTACTTCACGCTCGGTTTTGTCTTGATTTATTTTCCCTATAAGAGGATGGTCTCTGCTGGTGAATTCGGAAAATCAGCTGAAGAAGAAAACTAAATAAGGTTCGAAGCAAGCATCAAGATCCTATAGATTGTGAAAAAGAGAGTAGTCGAGAAATCCAAAATTAACCTTCTTGATCTCATTCCAGTGAGGAATATCAAGTGGGAAAAAAAAGAGGATGGCTTAATTATCCTTTTCAAGCCGAAATTTGAACATGCCTTTTTTAAGAAATACGTCCTCCCCCGTTTGAAAAAACCTTATTACAAAATAAAGCTTGACCATGTGGGGAGCTTCACCTGGGAGCTTTGCGATGGAAGTCTTCGAGTTAAAGAAGTGGCTAAAAATCTAAAAGATAAATTCGGAGAAGAGGTCGAACCTCTTTATGATAGACTCGCCCTCTTTCTTCAAAGCCTGGAAAAAACCCATCTCATCTGCTATAAAAGACAAGACAAATAAAATTAGGGTCAGGCTTGCAAAACTTGAGTAATTTATCGGCGAAAAAAATAACATAAAGAAATGGTGCCAGGCCCCATTTTAATAAGAGAAAATGGAGAGAAAATGGGGCCTGGCACCATTTCTTTTACAGAACAACAGAAAAAAAGCCTGTACCCTTTTTCTCCTGCCCAAGTTTTGCAAATCTGCCCCCAAACTTATTGAACGAAAAAGGGATTTCCTATAGAATAATGAACCTGGATTATTCATAAATTAAGTTATTAAAAAAAAGGAAATATGTCTATACTTCAAATCGTTAAGTACGGTAATCCAACCCTTATTAAAAAAGCCGAGGAAATAATAAATCTAGATGAATATATCGAGAGACTTGCTCAGAATATGGTTCAAACCATGTATGCAGCTCCTGGAATTGGGCTTGCCGCTCCTCAAGTCAATGAAAGCAAGAGATTAATAACTGTTGATCTTTCTGTTGGGGAGAACAGTCAAAATCTGATTATCCTTATAAATCCCGAACTCGTTAGCCAGGAGGGGGAGCATATCTCCGAAGAAGGCTGCTTATCTGTTCCTGATATTAATGAAAAAGTCGCCAGACCCTCTCGCATTATTATCAGAGGCATTGATCTGAAAGGCAATGAAAAAACTGTTGAAGCAGAAGGACTTTTAGCCAGAGTTCTCTGTCATGAGATTGACCATATTAACGGAAAATTATTTATAGACCACCTCTCTCTCCTTAAAAAAAGTCTTATCAAAAAGAAGCTAAAAAAAGCGATTAAAATGGGCAAGATTTAATGAAAATCGTCTTCTTTGGCAGCCCTGTCGTAGCTCTTCCTTCCTTAAAAAAACTCCTGGAGAATGATCACAGCATCGATCTCATTATTACCCAGCCTGACAGGCCCTCAGGAAGAGGGAAAAAACTTATGCCTTGTCCTGTGAAAAAAACTGCTTTGGATCTGAACATCCCTTATTATCAGCCTTTAAAAATCAGAAAAGATAAAATCGCGCTTGATAAAATAAAAGAAATCGAGCCAGACCTTAATGTGGTCGTGGCCTACGGACAGATTATCCCCTCCTCAATCATCTATCTTCCCAGATATAACTCTTTGAATGTTCATTTTTCCCTTTTACCCAAGTACCGAGGGGCATCTCCTGTCCAGAAGGCTCTATTAGATGGAGAAGCGAAAACAGGAATCACTATTTTTGAACTCAACGAGAAGATGGATGAAGGAGATATCCTTATCCAGGAAGAAGTCAATGTTTTTCCCGATGAGAATGCAGCAGAGCTTGAAGCTCGCTTAGCACAAAAGGGAGCAGATCTTTTAGTAAAGGCGATAGCTCAAATTGATAAATTAAAGCACCGCAAACAGGATCATTCTCAGGCTACTTTTGCCCCTAAAATTAGGAAAGAAGATGGAAAAATTGACTGGACAAAAAATTCTCTCTGCATAGAAAGGCGGGTAAGGGCGTTCACTCCCTGGCCTTCAGCTTATGCTTTCCTTAAAGATATAAGGCTAAAAATTCATAAAGGAAGAAAAATAGAAAAAGAAACCCCGCCCGGCTCTTCTGCCGGAGAAATTTCAGGAATAAAAAAAGAAGGCATCGAGGTATGTTGTGGAGAGGGAAGCATCTATCTTATCGAAAGCCTTCAGCCTGAAAATAGAAAACGTATGGATGCTTATGCTTTTTCTCTTGGAGCAGAAATAAAGCCCGGGGATATATTTGCTTAGTTCTCAGGGATAGTTATTCTTCTAGAACATATTGGTAGGGATTGACAGCCTTTCCGTTTCGGCGAACCTCATAATGAACATGAGGGCCTAAAGCTTTTCCAGTTTGTCCAACGTACCCGATGACATCCCATCTTTTGATTTTCTGTCCGGCTCTGACTGCAAATTTGCTCAAATGACAGTAGACTGTCGTAAAGCCTCCCCCGTGACTTATGATAACCGTATTTCCTCCGATTTTCTCTCTCTTGACATGAGAAAC
>JABUBN010000420.1_pt1 | contig 12520 bp, 24 predicted proteins | sample 7240341 | NCBI WGS metagenome assembly JABUBN01 (sample SAMN07256345, study PRJNA390944) | subsurface metagenome | isolation source: Methane hydrate marine sediment | place: Pacific Ocean: Eastern North Pacific, ODP site | reverse complement strand
GTCAGCATGGAGCTGCTGGCCTTAGACGGCATGGCTGCCCTGCAGGAAGAGCTCAAGCTGATCCAGCGGTATCACGACCTGTCTGTGAGGCGGATACTGCCGACGTTCGTAGATTGGCGCGTTTCAAAAACAGGTGTTATCCTGGAAGGCCTGCAGCGGACCTTCGGCGAGGACCTTCTTTCCGGTATCCGGTATTCAACCAGGTTGTCGGAGCTCCCCAGGTGGCGCCGGCTCATCTGGGAGATCGACCGGCAGAATCAGGCCTCCGCCGACTATCTACGGCTTTGCGAGGCGATCCATGGCTAAGACCCTGAAAGACAATTTCGATATGGATAAGTTTATGGCCGGCAGGAGTCCAGGGGGCGAGAAGGAGCGAAATCGCGGGAGTGCGGGATCGCGGAATCTCACCAAGGACGTTTTTGTGAAGCAGGGTGTATTGATTCGGAAGGATTATCTCAGGCGGCTGAAGGTCTTGGCGGCGCAGAGCGATACTACGATGAAAGAGTTTTTGGATCAGGCCCTCGAGGATTTTCTCAAGAAGTCAGCAGAAGGCTTATAATGTCCCTATGCCGCTGCCGGCGGAAGGAGGAATTATCGGAGTAGAAAAATTGTTTGACCTGGCTGCCCTAACGGGCCAATGTTAGCGGCAGGCCAGGGATAGCTTCCGGGCAGTACACCCGGAGGTGAACGCCGATGTCTCTTGCGCGGCTTCCCTGGCTCTTCGTTATAGCAAGAGTGCACAATAGCGCACTTTCAAGAGGAGTGCACATGAATCTATCTATCGAAAACCTGAAAAAACTTCCCGAACCGATCTTCGAAATCGCTTCAGAGCTCGAATCGTCTCTCGGCCGAATATCCGCGATAATCCGCAGCCTCGTTGCTCTATTCAAGAAGGCTGCCAGGGACAAGGCCAGTATGGACTCGCAGGACCTGGTAGGTGTTTCCCTGATGCTGGAGACCATCGACAGCGATCTGGCAATCGGGAGAAAGAATCTGGAAAGTCTTTTGAAGCTGATTGCGGAGAGGGAAGAGGATCGAGAAATCGAGGACCGGCGATAAGTACCGGTAGTTACAGAGCCCCCGGCAACGGGGGCCTAATCACCCGGCGGGGATACGCAGAGAGGAGAGCGACATGCCAACGGGAAAGTTTGAGTTTCGTGGAAAGGGAGGCGGCTACTTGTGGCTGGTTATTTGGACAAGTTTCCTGTGCCTCATAACGAGCGGCCTGTTTTACCCCTGGGCCTTCTGTGCTTCGCAAAAATGGATTGCCGAGCACACCTCCATCGACGAGAAGCAGCTGGTCTTCAAGGGAACGGGAATAGGGATCTTCGGCACGTGGCTGCTCATCCTCCTGTTGTCCGTGATAACCCTGGGGATATATGCTCCCTGGGGCTACTGCAGGCTGATGCGCTGGAAAACCAACAACCTGTACTTTGCGGAAGCGGGCGACGTCGAGCACACGGGCTGACAACCAAGAATTGCGTGCCTATAGCCTCCGGCCTGGTGCCGGTGGTCCGGCCAGCCCCATCTCAGGCGGAGCTGCCCCTGGGCCGGAGGCTTTAATAGCCGGCGGGCTTTAAACGCAGGAGGAGGCGCGAAATGAATACGGAACCTGTTTCTTGCTGGTTATGGGAAGAACAGATTGTGGAACAGATCGAAACTTTGATGATGTATCGGAGCAAAACGCCGGAAGAGAAAAGCCTGTTGCGGGAACTCATCCACACCGCAATTGCCGATGCCAGGCATGGGGGGATCGAGGAGATGCAAAACGCGCATTATGAATGTTTCACAAATTGCTACTGTGCTATTTGTCAGGCGTTGCGTAAGCGTCTAGAGCAGCAGCCAGGAGAAATCCGGAGTCTGGCCGGCTTTGTTCATTTTCTACTAGACCGATTTCCTGTGCCCTCCTGGGATTTCTCCGGTTCGAGGTCGCCCGTTATCCCCGGGCCAGGCGGCCGGCGGGCTTTAAACGCGGGCAGGAGGAGAGATGAAAAAAAAGATACGAATCGCTTTGGCGGAGAAGGATGAAAGAATGATGAAGCCCGAACGGGAAACGCAGATTGTAGAACAGATCGAAGCCCTGATGATATACCGTGGCGAAATGCCGCAAAGGGGAAAGCTGCGGGAAATTATCCGCGCCATAGCCGAAGGCGTACGGGAAGAGGAGATCGGGGAGATCCGAGAATACACATTACGACAAATAGCAGAACTGACCAGATTCGCATATTCGACAACTTGTATCGCAGCGCATGAGGCGGGATTCAATCTTGGGAAAGCAGACAAGAGATATCGTTATCATTTCACCCAAACGCAATTTGAGAAAATCAGGACAGTCCTGGAGAAGAAAACACGGCGGATTCACTACAGACCCGGGAAATTAAAAGGAAAATGAGAGCTCGCAAAAGAGCTGCAAAGCCCTCGTTTCCGGGGGCTCAATCATAGCCGGCGGGCTTTAAACGCAAGGAAAAGGATATGGGAATCACGAACAAAGAGGACATCAAGGGCTACAACATGAAAGGGGAATTCTGGTGTCTTGAATGCTGGAAATGGAAAGATCTAGATTCAAGATCAAAGCCGGAGAATCTTTCGGAAGACAATTTTATCGTCCAAAAAGATTTGGATGACAATATTGTTATCTGCGATTGCTGCGGGAAAAGGATCGAGTAATACAAGCCGGGGGAGACCAAGCGAATCCGGCCGACGGTTGATAGCCCCGTCGTTAAATAAAGCAGCGCGTGGATCGCTGCCCGCCGGAGCTGAAGGCGATCCCTCCCCCGGTTTTTTAGATAACCGGAGAAACTATTGTATGAAAAAAATTCCAAAAACAAACCCATTACCCTACAAGAAACACCCGGCCGCGGACTTCTATGCCGCGACCAGGGGGGAGAGGGCCCGGAGCATGGCGCGGATGGACGAGCTAGCGCCGATGATTACCGTTCGCCGGTCGGAGCTGGCCGCCCTCTACCGGGCTGCCATGATCCAGCGGTGCAAGATCCTGCCTTTCCGGCGCCCGGGCAGTGCCGGCTGACGAACCGGGAGCTCAGACAAGAGCCGGATACAACCCCCTGGCCTCCAGGCCGGGGGGTTTTGTAGTTTCTCACATAGCTGGCACTATGTAACAGGGACGCCGGCAGCAGGCGGATAGCAAGGGGCAATAAGTAAATGAAAAGGACTTGACTCTCTTGTTGTGCAGTAATATTATATGCATAATCTTTTAGGCAGGGGGATGAAATATATGAATGGAAAGACTTTCTCTTCTGGAGACCTTCTTGAGTACCTACGCCGGACCGATCCTCGCTTCGACCGGACCCGGCTCGAGGGTTGGTACAGGAACGATGTTTTCTCGGTTGTAAATAAAAACGCGGGGGGGCAACGGCGGTTCGGCCTGATTGATCTCGTAGCGGCGAGAGTCGCCCTGCAGACAATGTCACTGTCCGGGGCTTTCATAACAAGGGAGGTAATTCGGTCCATTCGCGGCGGTGAGCTAAATGACCAGCTGCTCGTGATGACGACTCAAGATGAGTACGACAGTTTCTCGCTTTACTGGCTGCCCAAGGAGAGCGTGAAGGAAATCGCCGCGCTCGTGGAAGAGGAAACCGGCCGGGGCAACACCGTCGTTGTCGTGCCGATCGCCAGTTACTTCGCTCAGGCCCGCGCCTTCATCCAGGATCTTGAAAACAGGAATCCGGGGAGGAATGAAAGCGAATTGTTGACCGTGAAGTAAAAAAAGCCCCCCAACCTGGCGGCCGCTAGGCAAGGGGGGCAGAGGGGGCCAAGCGGCCCCAGGGCAGACGCAATATCTATTATAAGCCCTGGGAACCCGCTTTTCCACCCCTCAAAAAAAGAAATGGGAGGGGAGCTTGAACGAAGAACCTACCGAAGAATCCTTTGAGGACGACATACCTTTTTATTTGCCTGGAGAGGGTCCGGGCGAAAAACCTGAAAATCCGATATTGACCGCTGCGCTGGACCTGGTCGCCGAGGGGATCTCCGTAATCCCATTACGAGCGCGGTCAAAAGAGCCTGCGTTTGAGGTTCTTCCACGGGGGGAGGATGGCAAACCGACTTGGAAAGAATACCAGGAGCGGCTACCGACAGAACAGGAAGTCCGGTCATGGTTCTCCGATCCTTCGCTTAATTTCGGTGTGGTTTGCGGCAAGGTATCCGGTAATCTTGTGGTTCTTGACTTCGACAGTCTGGAAGCCGCTAAAAAATGGGGAAAAATATACGGGTCGCTGGTGGCCGGCGCGTTGGTTGTCAAAACCGGGAGGAAGAAAGGCGGCTATCATCTATGGATCCGCACCGATGTACCGGTGCCCTGCAAAAAGTGCGACGGCTTTGACGTCAAGGGCGAGGGCGGCTATGTCGTCGGGCCAGGCAGCACTCACCCCAGCGGAAAGAAATACAAGATCGTGCGCGGAGATATGGCGAAAATCCCGGTGATCGAATCTGATCTACTCGGGTTTTCCGACAACGGCGAGCCGGAACGAAAACCGCAAGGATGGCAGGATGAGATCCTCCAGGATGTGCCCGACGGAGAGCGGCACACCCGGATGACCCAACTTGTTGGGCGGTGGATTGGCAAAGGTCTTTCCGACGCCGAGATCCTGGCCGCGGCTGCCGGCGCTACCTCCACCTGGAGGCCCCCGCTGCCCCAGAAGGATATCGAGGCTACCATCAAAAGCCTGCGGGGCAAGGAGGGGCGGAAGCCCACGCCTGCCGATCCCGGGGAACAGCGGCTCGAGTTTACCGATGTGGCGAACGCCGAGCGGTTCTTCCGCGAGTATGGTGATCAGGTGCGCTACTGCACCTTGGCGAAATCCTGGTTTCATTGGAATAAGAAGGTATGGGCCAAGGATGATAACCAGGTAATCGCGTCCTGGGCGAAGCGAACGGCGAAACAGCTCTACGAGCAGGCCTGGAATATGAATGATGCCCAGATAGCGAAGAAGGCTATCGCCTGTAAGAGCCGGACGAAGATCGAATCCATGCTCGCCCTGGCGAAGAGCGAGGGCCAGATCCCGGTCCGTCCAAATGAGCTCGACACCGATCCCTGGCTCTGGAATTGCGACAATGGCACGATGGACTTGCGAAATATCGGTTTCTTGAATCCACATAATCAAGAGCAGCTGATTACGAAAATCTCTCCCGTCTCTTTTGACGATGGGGCGAAGTGCCCTCAGTGGGACGCCTTCCTCCTGGAGATCATGTCGGGCGATCAGACGATGGTGGATTTCCTGCGGCGGATGATCGGTTACTGTCTTACTGGCGATATGCGCGAGCGGAAGTACTTCACTCTGTATGGAGGGGGCAACAACGGGAAAACCGTATTCCTGGAAGTGCTGGTAAAGATATTCGGTGATTATGCTGCAACCGCTTTGCCGGATACTTTCTTGGCGAAAAAATCCGAGAGTATTCAGCATGATATTGCGAGACTCAGAAACGCTAGGCTTGTCTGTGTAGCCGAGACAAGAAAAGGATCGTCTCTTGATGAGGAGCTGGTGAAGAAGTGGACGGGGCCGGACGTGATATCTGGCCGGTTTTTCTATTCAGAAGCCTTTGACTTTGAGCCTGTTGGCAAGCTGATAATCCGCACAAACTATAAACCGATCATTAAAGGCCACGATGCAGGGATCTGGGGCAGGAGCCTTTTTGTGGAATTCGGCGAGCAGTACGAGGGCGAGCGGGAGGACAAGAAGCTCAAGGGAAAGCTGCTTACCGAGCTCCCTGGAATCTTCCGCTGGTGCCTGGTCGGTTGTGCTCAATGGCAGTCTCAAGGGTTGGATCCACCTGAGAAGGTTTTACTGGACGGGGCATCATACCGCGAAGATTCGGACGACCTGGCCGACTTTTTTGTGGACTACCTGGTACAGACTCCTGAAGCCAAGATTCTTACCCCGAGGATCTATGAACTTTACAGGACGTGGTGTGAAACTGCCGGCGTGAAAAAACCGTGGAATCGAAACTGGTTTGGACGGGAATTGAGTGAGAGAGGATATAGAAAAGGACGGGATTCAAGCGGTCGATTCTGGCTCGGCCTGGGTGAAAAATGAGCAGGCCATGACAACATGACAACATAATCGCTTGTTTCCACTTTCTTTTCCACGCGTATAGAAATAAAAAAAGAAAGCTGGAATAAGGGTTTTTATTGTCATGTTGTCATTTTTGAGGTCAAAACCGGAAAAAACGGGACGCTAAACGGGACTAAACGGGACTGGCTATTGCCGAGAAACGGAGGCTCAAGAGGATGACTGCGGAAGAAGCGCAAGAGCGGATCCAGAGGCGGGAGGAAGCTGATGAAAGAGCTCAAAATTCTTAGTGCGAAAGACATTCTGAGGGCGCCCCCCGGGAGGGGGGTAGCGGTAGTACTGGAGATCGAGCTCAACCCCGACACCCGGAAACTCGCACCCGCCCGACACGCCCACCTGGTCACGGTGAAATGCCCGCACTGCGGTCAACCCCATTACCATGGTATTCCGGACGGGTCGATCATCGACCGCAACGGAGATCTAGGACATCGGTTGTCCCACTGTATAAACATGAAGACGGGCAGTTATCAAATCATGTGGCGTGCACCGACCTGGCAGCAGATTGTGAATGTCGAACCGCGACTCAAGGAGCTGTACCAGGAGGCCAAGGCGGTCGACGGCGGCGCACCTTATTTCTGCGCGAACAGGGTTTGGGGTGAGGTGAACGGCCTACGTGCACGGCTGATCAGCCTGGTCGGATGGGTGGCTGAGATCGGCGTGCTGCGGTTTTCGGCAGCCTACGACATTGCCTATAGAAAGGTGTACGGCGTACTGCCCGCCTGCAGGCACAAGGGGGTTTGCTGATATGCCGGCTGCGCTCCGGAGCGGTGAGTCAGCGATCTCCTCGGTAGTTGAATCGCTATTCAGGGCGGAGGGATCGGTTACATAGTGCGACCTTTGTGAGATGTAAGGAATGACAAGCTGGGCCCCCTGGGTACTGCGGATCCCCCTCCCGGCCCAGGGGTTCCGGCTGTTCCGCCGGCGGATGCTGAGGAAAAAGTACGATGAATCTTGAGAGTTGCGTTCTCGGTCCGGACTCAACCTGCTTCCAGCAGGCCTGCCGGTACTGGGACCTAACGCTCCAGCGGTGTGTCTATCGTCAGGTGAAGGAGCAGGAGCGCCGGCAACGCCATGCCGATCGGTTCAAGGATGATCAGGTTGAAGAACGCATCCGGATCAACCGGCCATGAAGATCAGGATCCGGAGATATAGCAAACAGGGCCAGGCATACCTCCGGCACCTGGGGCGAATGTTGGAAGTGAGTCAAAAAATCGGTAAATTATCGTTGGGGAAGATTGAGCGCAAGCGCCCTCTCCCTCGGCAAACCAGCCAGGTCGCCTGGAAGGAGTATCAGGTGAAGAAAGTAGAAACGCTCGAGCAGCAGATCCAGCAGGACCCTCTTGGGGGTGCACCCAAGTTACCAGCCACGTCCAGAGCGCCGGGCGGGGGGAAGGTGGAAGGCTGATGGCCTGGAACCTCAGCGGCGCATTCAAAAAAAGGGATAAGGCCCAACGGGCCCAGCCACAACGGGCCCAGCCCCCAGAGAAGACGGTAGCCTCCAGGCGACCGCCGCGGCGGCGGCCACCCACGGCAAAAGAAGAGCAGCGGGCACGGGAGCAGGCCGAGGTCGAGGAAAGGAAAGTGTTCCCTTTTCGCTTTGATGAAGAGGCGGCCCGCCTTTCAGGATCTCGCGGAGACGACCAGGGGGAGGAGGGCGACAACAGCGAGCTGGCCGAAGCCGTTTCGGATGTAGCCGAACTCGCGCCCGAAGCGATATTCCCTATGGTACTCCCGGCGAGCACGCGGCCGGCAAATAAGGCGGAATGACCAGGAGCAGGAGATCACGTGAAGGTATGCAAGAGCTGCCGTCATCCAGACTGTGAGCTCATCGATGCGGCAATAGTCGCGGGAGTCCCATATCGGCGCATAGCGGCGCAATTTCTCGATATCGCGGTTAGGTGGAGGTAATGAAGAACAAAGAGCCCGCAGGCACAAAGAAACCCGATGCTGTAAAACAGCATAATAACAGCATCGGCAAGAAGAAACCTACCCCCGCTTCTTGGAAGCCCGGCCAGAGCGGCAATCCTTTCGGCCGGCCGACTGTGCGAAACTCCTTGGCCGAAACTTTCAGGGTTTACCTGGATGGCAGGGATAAAAGTGGCCGTATCCGCAAGAAGTTGTTAATTGAACGGATTTTTGCACTGACAGACGGGACCGGCGCCGCCGTGAGTGCCGCCCGGTTGATCTGCGACATGGTGGCAAACTTCGAGATTGAGGAACGCGTGACCCGTCTCGAGGAGCGAGTTTCGGAGTTGGCCCCGCCAAGGATAGGATTGCATGAATACAGAAGGTAGGCTGACACGGCTCGAAAAACAGTTGGGGTGGTCCACGTCGACCGGCGACAGAACGCGGACGATACTCTCGGCCATGCCGAACATCGCCCCTTTGTTGGAGAAGCGCTTCCCCGAGGTCTACGAAGAAGTGGTAGATGCTCTGTCGGCGGATCCGGAGGCTTCCAGCGATGGACTGCTGAGCGCAATGCCGATTGTTTTCAGCGTGCTCGAGCAGCATCCGGAAGCACTTGAAGAGGTAAAGAAATGGGTACGGTCAACGTATCCAAAAGTGTCTCGCCCAAGGGGGGATTTCGCAGAGAACCCGGCGACGGACCGCGACCCGGAATAAAAACCCTGTCGTCCATCGACCGGAAGCCCCGCCCAGGACGCTGGGAGCGCAGTCGACGGCGCACACCTTCACATCGGGCGGGGGACAGGAGGGTAACATGACTATCGGTATCGAGGGGGATGTCGCGCTAAACGCGCTGGGCAGGAAGCTGGGTATCTCGCCGGATGACTTATACACTGGTTTGCGTATGTATATCACGCAACACGGGGTAGACGGGAGAGCCAAGTTCATCGAGGATCTCGAAAAGCGCCTGGCCGCAGGCGCGAAAGGAAGTAAGATATGAGTAGCAAACGGAAAAAAGTAGTGTCGGTGGGACCGGCCGAGACCGTAAAATGGGCAAACGACCCGGAGAGTCTGGGAAAAGTGAGATCCCTGTTCCCGGGGGGATCCGAATATGATGTCGGCGCCAACTACAAATACGGGGAGCTCTCCATCAAGACCGCCAGTGGAGTGGTACTGGCGCATACGGGAGATCGAGTCGGCCGGCGAGAAACCGGCGAACCATACATCATCAAGGGCAGGAAGGAGAAGGTATGAAGGCTAAGATCACTGAGGCGCCCCCGGTGGACGCTCCGGACCTGGTGACGGAGCTGCCGGCTGAGGGCACGAAGGCCGACCCCGCAGGTATGGGAACTGCCCCACCGGACCCCGCAGGTACAAAGGTGGACCTGGCGCAGCAGATGGAGGAGGGATTTCGGGCCCAGGCGGTAGGGCTGCATGGCCTACCGTTGAAACCGGAAGATGCGAAAGTCTTTTATGATCGGTTGGAGCTCACTGAGGAGATGATCGCGTTGGGTCGGAGGGCCGGGTTGGAGCCCGCAAGCCTATGGGCCAGGGCAAAGGAATATCAGGCTGTGCACCCGGATTCCTGGCGAGAACTCTTGGCGGGGCATCTTACGGCTCGAGCTGCCGGCGATCTCTCGATCATCCCCATGGATGAGAAGTTGCGCCGCGGGGTAGTGCGGTCGCCGGAGCGCGAGCTCGAAAAGCTGGGCGAAAGGTTGGAGGACGCACTCAACCTGCTGCGGGCGGAGGATCGCGTGATCGTTTTACGCGAAGTGGTCGAAGCCCTCGAACTCCGGACGCAGATCATTGTGCTGAAAAAAGGGCTGATCAAAGATTTGGAAGCAAAGAAATAGCCGAGCTGAAAAGCCGGCGGAAAGGAAAAACTCTATGATTAACACAGATCCCGTCGCCGTGCTGCTGGTCGCGGAGGACGGCGTCATCGACGTGCTGGAGGCTTCGGTAGGCGTGCTAGGCGCGCAGGACCGGAAGGACCTGGCGGTCTACCAGGTGGATCTCGCGGCCGGGCGGACCTCGCAGACTCAAGATGCGATGTTCCTGGAGAAATTTACCCGATATTTCAATGTGAAAAAGGGCAAAAAGTAATGACTGATTCAGACCTCAAGGCGTTTTACCCCAAAAGTCATTACCGGATGATGGGTCATTTTGCTGAACCCGTACCTGAGCCACCCGAACGGGTTGATCTTGACCAGCCGCTTTTCGACGAACTTATCGCTGCAGGCCGTACCCCGGAGTATGCTCAAGAGCAAGCGGAACATTCGGCATTTGTGAAGAGGGTGTACGAAAACAGTCGAGAAAAGCGTGCTCCCGATCTGCCCTACGAGCCACCCGAGGAACCTGAGGAGCCACCGGAGGAGATGGATCAGGCTGTCTATGATGACCTCATAGCTCGCGGGCATACAGAGGAAGAGGCAAAATCGGAGGCTGAACATGCCGCCTGGCTCGCGCGGGTTCGTGCAGAGAGCCAGCCTGCGCCAGCCGCGAAGCCGCCGGAAGACGACAGGGACTACAGCAAGATTTATCCAAAATCACAGTAAGCCTTCTTATCTCGCCGGGCTCCGCGATGCTCCTCGCGACCCGGTTTCTTGCCGGGATGCGTGCCTACTCCTCGTGTCCCGGCTCTTTCCTTCCCGCCTGGAAGGGATGGTGTCCAAGTATCACCTACCCCTCAAAGATCGCTCCTGGACCCCCTGAGCTGCGAGATCAGGCCGGTTTTCTTGGTTGTCGGCCGCCTTCAAGCAAGTCGAGGCTCCGGAGACGGCATTTCTCACATAGTCAACGCTTTGTAACAATTTTCTCTTTTCACTATTGACAATAGTTACAATACCTACTATAGTTATTGAAGACACTATCACAGGAGGGTAATGCGATGGGTGATGTCAACATCAAAGGGATCGAAGAGGAGCTGAGAATGTATTTCAAGCTCCTTTGCGTCAAGAACAGGATCTCCATGACCGCGGCCCTGATCCGGTATATGGAGAAAGCGGTTAAGGAAGGCAGGCTATGGGCGATCTGATGACCACCGAAAAAGGCGGGTGGGCTCGGCTGCTCAAAAACGTGCCGACGATCTACTCTAAAGGTGCTGCCGACTTCGTCGGTTTCCTCCAGGCCGGGAACTACCGGCTCGGGGATCCCGCCGGCTTGAAGGCCTACGAGAAACACCTGAACCGGATCCACACCGAGGGACGGCTGAAGGGCCAGCGGTATTCCGCTTCGACCTTCAACAGCTACATCGACGCGGCCAGGGACCGGCTGCGCTATGCGATGAAGCACAGTCCGGAGCTCACCGTCGGAGAACGGTTCCAGCTCGAGGAAGCACTCAAGATGAAACGAAAAAAGCGGCCCGACCAGGCCGTCGGCAAAGACAAGGTCCTCACCGTGGAGGAGGTCGATTTCTTCCTGGAAAACTGCCCGGACAAGACCATCGCCCTGATCTTTGAATTCTTGTACTTCACTGCCTGCCGGGTGAGCGAGGCTCTCGGGATCCTTGTCCGGGAGATCAAGGACGGCGGCGATCACGTGGAGCTCTACATCCGGGGCAAGGGGAGCAAAGACCGCTGGGCTATGATCGACAAGGACCTGGCTGACCGGACCCGGAAGCATTTCGCCGGCAAGACCTATCTGTTTGAGCACAACGGAAGGATGTACCGCCGTGAATACGTGAGCATGAGGATCAAGCGCCTCGGCCGGAAGATCCTCGGCCGGGAGATATCGGCACACACCTTGAGACACAGCAGGGCGACCGAACGCCTGGTCAAGACCGGAAGGATCAAGGCCGTGCAGAACATGCTCGGCCACAGCAACCCGTCGACCACACTCGCCTTGTACGTCCACGACAATTTTAGCTGGGATGATCTATGCACCCAAAACTGACAAAGGAGTGGCTTTGTAACAGGATGAAAGGCGAACTACGCGCCCCCTGGTACAAGGTCGACCTGGTGACGGAGCTCTTCTGGGTATGCCTCAACTGAAAGAGAGCAGGAGGACAGCGTGAGAAAAATCGCGATCGCAAACCGTAAGGGCGGCGTCGGAAAGACTACCACGGCCGTCCACCTGGCTGCAGGCCTCGCGGCGCGATCTCGGGTCCTCCTGGTGGACTGCGACGCCCAGGGGCACTGCGCCCGACTCCTCTGTGAAGATCCGGAGCTGGGGCTTGCCGATCTGATGGGTAAAGCGGATCCAGCCCTCTGTGTCCATGAGGCGCGGCCCGGGCTCTTTCTCCTTGCCGGCGGTCGGGAGCTCGCGGGGATCGCCAGGGAAATCTCCAGGCGGAACGTCCGGCCGGAGATGGCGCTCACCGAAGCCCTCGAACCCTTGGATGCCTTCGACTTCGTGATCCTGGACACGGCGCCCTCGATAACCGAGCTGTCTATAAACGCCCTTTTCTTCTCTGAGGAGCTGCTGGTACCCGTCAGCATGGAGCTGCTGGCCTTAGACGGCATGGCTGCCCTGCAGGAAGAGCTCAAGCTGATCCAGCGGTATCACGACCTGTCTGTGAGGCGGAT
>JABUBN010000419.1_pt1 | contig 12525 bp, 16 predicted proteins | sample 7240341 | NCBI WGS metagenome assembly JABUBN01 (sample SAMN07256345, study PRJNA390944) | subsurface metagenome | isolation source: Methane hydrate marine sediment | place: Pacific Ocean: Eastern North Pacific, ODP site | reverse complement strand
TATTAGGTTGTTGTTAAAATTACCTCCCTACTATCAATTACCTCCCTACTATCAACAATTACCTCTTTGCCCCATACCTCCCAACCCTCAATTCTTTCTGTCCCAAATAGTTCTATACGTGGCAAATCACCTACTAGTTGCACTATCTTTTTTCGCACTATAGCCGGTTTCCTGCTATGCTCCTCTCGAGGTGTATATACTATCTGAGATATAGTGGCATCTTTCCTTTCTACGTTCCCTTTAAGCCCTATTAAACAATATTCTGCATTTGCCCTGGTCCAGCTGCCACAACCAAAGGCAAATCCAGTTTCATCTCTTAGACTTTTGACCCATACAAAGCCAAAACACGAATAATGAAAATCCCAGGCCTTAATAACTTGTAAGGCATCCTGGATATTAAATGAGGTTGTCCATAAAAATAAAATACAATTATCTGCTGCTATCTCTGAAATGGGTAAGGCATAAATATCAAATACCTCCATCGTGTCATAATGTTGTTCGGGGCCCCGGTTACCGCTTTCCCACTGTTCCCAGGGGGGGTCTGCTAGGATAATACTGTATTTGCCTTCCGGTAGCGGTGGTGTTTCTGGTTTTGGTCTTGGCAGATATAAATATTTATGTACAATCTGGCGCCAACTCAATTTTCTGACGGCGTCAGAAATTTCGGGAAATTTTTGGGCAAATGTTTTACAGGCGTATAAATCACCGCTACTAACATCTAAATCCTTTGCTAGATTTTCAATTCGTTTTTTCCCATATTCTGGCTTCCCGAACTTCAATTCATCTTTTAGGATCCTTAAACCGATAGCGTGTTTCGTTTTAATGATTCCTTCGAAGGCTAATTTTTTTAGATCAAAAACTAATTCTTTATACCAATCGTTTATCTCTATTAGATTTTTTGCCATCCTAAAAATTCCTCTTTTCCAAATTTTACCTAAACTAAACAAAAAACTTTTGTTCGCCCCCGAATCCTCTTTTTCTATATTTACTATCCTCTTAATTCTTTTTATTCCTAATATTTACCTGTGAGAAGATTCTAAGATATCAGGGTATTAAGGGCTAAGAGCAGAGAGAAAACAACTAAGATAGTATATTATTACCCCTTCCTGCTTCTGTAACCCTTATAAAATATAGAAATTATCCCTTAAAAACTGGAGGGTTTTTGTGATTATAAAAATTATCCCTTAAAAACTGAAGGGTTTTTGTGATTTTAGTTATAAAAAGATTTGTCTATAATCCCCTTTTCCTTCAATACCTTAATTGCATTTTTAACAGTATCGAAATTCATTTTAGTCTCTTCTGCTATCTTATTCATTGAAGGATATTCACCTTCGTAATAAGTTCCTAATAGTAAAGCAATCCTACTTTCTGTATTACTTAACCCTAATAACTTCCTTATGTTCTTAATTAATATATTAGCCACTCCTAAAACACCTCCTTTAAATCGATACTTACACTTAGAGCATTCGATATAAGGTAAAGTTTCCCTTATCGTAGAGCATTTGAAACGATATCTCTTCCTAAAAATCTTCTTCAATTCTTGATCAGTAAGAGGTTTCACCAATGAATTATTTTTAAGGATAGCAATTTTTTTAGCGTGATCCAGCCTATTTTTATTCTGCAATAGCAAATTATATAAAATAAATAAACTGCTATCCCTTTCCCCTTTATTCCCTTTTTCCCCTGCCTTCAATTCTTTGCCTAATATCTGCTTTAAGCAATAACGATCTTGACCATTATAACGAGGGAAAGATAAAGCCCTTCTTTTCTTATATTCCACTTCTACGCCGGGAGCCTGGCCACCTTCTTTTATCCCTGTTTCTATTCCTGGTAAAGCCACTTCTAAGTGTCTAATTATCTTTTCAGGTGAGGGTAAAATCTTCGATAAGGGAATTACAAAATGATAGGTAAAATTATCTATCTTTGAAGGGGGAGATACTACATAATTGCCATTAGCCTTTAATTCAATTCCCAATCCAAAGAGGTTTTTCGTTGACTTAATTTTATGCTTTCCGTTATTGCTAAAGTAGAAATGAAAACACCTTTTAGTTTTAACCCTAGTAGTTTTTTCTGCTTCCGGTAATAGCTTAAATAGTTCTGGTAATTTTGAAGGATCATCTGCATCGATGACTACTATTTTAAACCCTGTAATTATAGCAATATTAGGTTCCCCGAAAGTTACATACCAGCTTAAAACTTCTTCTAAGTTTGCCCTCTTATATTGATATCTTTTCCACCGGATAGCCGGGACCTTAGAATTATTCTTCAATGGTATTAAGCTAAAACCCTTATCAAGATATCCCTGTATAAACTCTGTCCTATGCATAAACCTGTCCTTTCCGAAGCCTGGCCAGGAAGTCAGAGCGAAAGGACAACCAAACTCTCCGACCGCCCCAGCCAGGCAAACAGATGGGATCGATTACCCACCTGCCGGTTATTATTTTTTCCCCTTTATTTGGTTTTTAATTCCTTCTTCTTTTTATCTTCTTCGTAGTATTTTTCGTAGGGAATTGCCACCAGTTTGCCACCGCATTTTTGACAAATTCCTTTACCTGCCCATCCTGCATACAACGCTCCGCACTTTTCACATTGATATTTTGGCATTTTTTACCTCCTTTAACTTGACTTTTTTGGTCAATTTATATATAATAATACAAATCGCAAATCGCTTCGCTTTGCGGTAATATCTATATCAAAAGCCTTCGATCAATCGCTTGCTCGGGGGCTTTTTATTTTATGCTACTGCACCAAGTTTTACGAAAGGATAAACGATTGTTCCTGATTTTAAGGTCAAGCTAGAAGTTGACGCTGTTTGTCCATCTAACCTAGCTATCATGCGAAAAACTGTCTGATTTTGTCTAAATTTGAAATCCCTACTTGTCTCCAATCTGAGACCTTCTTTTAAAACGATCAAATATTGCGAGAAATCTGCCAATAGTAAACAACCTGCACTTCCCAAAGCGGGTAAATGTTCGGTGAAAATTACGGGTCGATAAAGCATATTGAATTTCCCTGCTGAACCAGTTAGTACAGGAAAAAATACCCCTCCAGTCCCAATTTTTAAATGCATTTGAAGGAGCGAGGGGATGGTTGAAATTTCTGCCAACCATACCGAATTCTTAAACGAGCCAGGCATTAATTTGCCCAGAATTCCGCACAGATTTTCATAAACAATAGTTGAAGAATCCTGGCCACTTTCTGCGGTCTGTGTACCACAAGCATTTGATTGTAAAATACCCTTCGGCTGACCTGCGCCAGTCCCGTTGATGAAGGCATTGTCAAAACGCCATTTTAAATTTTGATGGAAGAGCTTCCCGACTAAATCGGAGATTGGGACAAAACTATCTTCCAGTAAAATATCTGAAGTCTCCGTATAAGCATAAAGTTCATTAACTTTCATTTCAACCTGTCTGAGCGTCGGCTGAGATTTAGTTTTAGTTCCGCCTTCCGTACCCCAGTATGAGACTATCCCGGCCACTTCAAAACTAGAGTGATCTGTGTCCGCCGTCGCTGGTATGGTTAAGCTGTTTCCCCGACCTTTTCTCAGTCCATAAACCATCGCTCTCGGTCTAACAATTTCATCTTCTAAATTTGCGTCTAAGACCCTTTTTTCATATTCGGCAGGCAAGAGGAATCCACCCTCTGATCCGACGCCTTCACTCATATCGCGTAAACGCACGTCCGGAGATAGACTCATATTCTTGACCGCCATAATATAATCGTCTAGACTATTAAAGCCACTATCGGAGAGGATTGCGTCTTTTTCATTACCAAAGATTTGGTTATAACTTTTATTGAAGCCTGCCTTATTTTTATTAAAGAAACTACCGTTTTTATCACCTTTAAGGGTTCCGGACATTTTATTTGGTTGCTTTTCCATTAATGCCTTATACTGGTCATTATCTTTAAATGCCTTACCTAATGCATCCCGGAAGCCTTTTTGAAGTTGCTCATTTATCATTTCTGCAAGTTCTGCTTTTAACATTTTTTTATCACCTACTTTTTAGATTTTAATATTCGCTCAATCAATTTCCAGCCGGTAATCATCTCTAAAAAGTAAGTGATACTTTTCTGATATTTCTGCACCTAATTGCTTTAGCATATTTTATTTTAAAAGATCGTAAAAAATATTTTGAAAGGGGGTAACAGCCCAACACGACAAAAAGCTACTACCCCCCCCTGTTCCAGTTAGTCTTATGTTTTTGGGCTATCTCTAAAGGTGTATACACCTCCTAATAGCTCTTAAAGACCCTGAGAAAGTGAGTAGTTAGGAGTAAAGAAACCAGTTTATAGAGGGGAGATCGAAAGAACCCTCTTCTCTGGCGGGGGCCCCCTAACTATGACTTGCCCCCTAATTATATCTTTTTCGCTTCTTCAAAGTCCTTTTTAACTTTTTCTGTTTTCTTATATCTCTTTTGCATAACTGGACTATCATCATCGTGAAATTCTGTTAGTTTTACATTGTTTTGGGAAATCTTTTTAAGATCGCCCTTAATCTTCTGTTCGAGTAAAAAAGCCTTGACGGTCTTTTGCATTAAAGGTATTGCCTCGTCTTTCCATTGCTCGTATCGTATCTCTACCGCCTTATTTATCATCTTAATAAATTCTTTATCCGGCAAATCTCTGATCCCTTTACACATTAGAAAATCGCTTAAATCCTTTTCACTAACCCAAATCCTTTGACCTACTCTGACAGAGGCAATTCTCCCCTGTCGTAGATAACTTCTAACTGTCCAGGGGGTTACTTGAAGTATTTTTGCTAAATCTTCTACCATATAAAATTTTATTCCTTTCATAATCTTTGAAGGCTCAATTCTTTTAGTCATTACTCAAACACCGCCTTTAATAACTATATCATCATACATAGTTTAACACCTAATAACTTAAAAGTCAAACTTTTTTTACCTTTAGAGCTGATGATATCTTTCTTCCAGCAAACCATCGCCAGGGCCCCCAATATCAACCCAGTTTCTATCATCATCGTCTTCGTCATCTGGTCCGTCAAGTGATCGTATACGTGGCCTCCCGGTATCTAAATCAACCGCCTTAACCGAAGCCATAGCCAGAGCAATAGCAAGATCTATCCGGTCAGACTGCTTACTCTTTATCAGCCGAAAACCTCTTGAGCTTTCTTTTGAAATTGCCTTTAAAACGTGGTCCCTAACCTCTCTATCCCTGTAAACCGATAGGTTTCTGCCTTTTATTAGTGAGAATAAATTCTCTCCGGCCTCTACTAGTCTATCGGTAGTCTGTGGAAATTCAACCATTTTTAGCCCTTCTTTTGCCAGGCTTATACCGCTCCGATGGAATTGATAGGGGTCAAACTGAAAAGATTCTACGTTATATTTTTTATGCAGTTCCTTGCAAAATTTCTCGACCGTTTCCTCAATATCAATCGGGTTTTTCTTTGAAGGAATCCAAACCTTATGACAGCCCAGTATAACCCTGTCAGCTTCCCGATATACCCCCACCACGCAAGAGCTATCGTGCTTCGTTCCTATATCGATTCCTACTGTTAGCGTTCCCTTAAAGCCCGGCAGGATAGGTCTAAGGTCGTTATCTACGCAAGCGTCCCACATCTCAGGGGAGACAAAGGCACTTTCGCTTGAAGTCCAGCGGTTCTCGTGGAGCCTCAAATAAGTGTTAGGTCTTAACCTCTCCCTCTGACTGGCCAGGTATTTTTTGCTGATCCAACTTGCCAGGTTTTTGTGAGACCAAATAAAAAACATTTCCTCATCTGTTCTATCAAGTCCCTTTTTATAAAGCTCGTGCAACAGGCTCTCCTCATCGAATCCTGCATAACTGACTACCAGCGATAAGGGATTTTTCCTTGTCGGGACGGTAGTTAATTCGTCCCAAAACTTCCTATCGCTCTGCAATTCATAGGCCCATAACTCATCCCAGACTACCAAATTAGGGTTAGTCCCGGAGCCTGTCTTATAGTTTGGGGCGATAACCCGGGCAGTGGTTCCGGTCTTTTTGACCTCGATTACATCCTCATAGATATTGACTTCTTCTAACTGTTTTCGATTCATTTGCAGGCTCTTTTTTAGTTTGTCGAATATGATCCAGGAAGATTGCTCTTTACTGTTAGCGGTAAGGATTATCTCTCCAAAATCTTCGTCCTGAAAAAGAAAAAAATTCGCCACCATAGAAGCCATAGTAGATTTTGCGTTCTTCTTGGGCAATCCTACAATTGCCAGGGAATATTTGCGGAATCCTTCATCGTCAAGACTGAATAATGGCTCGAATATCCGCTTTTTCTGCCAGTCCTCTAGTCTAACTGGCCTTTTTGTTTCAATAATATAGTATTGCTCTTCAAGATATTTGATAATATCATATTTATACTTCCTGCCAAAAGGGTCATATTCGGCCTCTTTTTCTGTTTCGATACTTCGTTTATTTTTGCTCTGTTCGCTTCCTTTTATCCCGCCCTCTACTTGCCGGGCTTTCGCCTCAGGAGTATTGGCCCGAAAACTTTCTTTTGATCTCTTTTTTTTATTTTTAGCCATACATATCACCTCGATTTGAATTTTTTATTCTTTTGCTTCTTTTTCTTTCTGCCTGATCTTCCGTCATATTCTGCTTTCTTCTTCTTTAACTTTTCCGCTTTTGCCTCTTTCTCAAAGAAGGCATTTATAACTTTTAAGCTCTGCCAATCTCCCATTTTTTACTCCCCCTATCAATAATCGGCACACGTGCGTCTTTTATCCCCTTCCTTATTGTTAAGTTTTATAACTTAGCTTTAAGCAATTCTTTTGCTCCCTCATCTGTTAATTTTATTGCTTTCACCTTGCTAAATCCTTTCCTTGAAAAGACAGTTATTTTTCTTTCTTTTGCTGGATCTACTAAACGCTTTTTACAATCATTTTCAAAATCTTTTATGCTTTTACCTTTTCTGGCGTAGAGTTTTGCCATATCACTTAATCTCATTTTTGATAATCCTATAATAAATCCTCTCCCAACCAAACTCCAGATTGACCGAGATAAAACTACCTCATTAGTTGGTGTTCTCCTCTCAAAAAATCCAGTACGTCTGCCAATTATGTCTCGTCTGGCAATTACTCTGTTTGGTGATTTTAAGCAAGCCGTCAAGATCCACTTCTGCAATTTAGAAAATCTTTTTTTTGACACTTTAACCCCCTTTCTTTTGTTTTAAAAAAAATAGCCGGATCTAAAAGAGTTAAAAACTCTTATACAAATCCGGCTATCTTGTAGCTCTTATTTATTCAATTTTTAGAAATTGACTTGCCTCCCCCCTATTTTTTTAGTAGGATTTAAAATATCACCCCAAAAAAGGAGGCAAATCTACCCTATGGAAAACTTAGCAGTAACCATAAAATTAACCAACCTTAAATTAAATATACCAGAAGTAGACTGAACCCCTCAGTCTAGACACTTTAAGTCTTAACACACCATGCATTCCCGAGAGCTATTCTTTGCCAGTAGTCTCTCGTATTCCTCAATCTTCTACCGGGAGGCCTTGTTCTCTTAACTGAGTGTCCGTTTTATCGGGGAAAGACCAGTTTTCTGCTGTTCCCGGTTTGAGATACTCCCTAAAATCTTCTGACATCGCATGAAATGTTTTTTGCAATTTATAGAGGAACTTCTTTTGCCAGCCAGTCAACAGCACCCTGAGCGAGGAGAGTTGTTCCTTTCCAGAAGACATCTTCGTCAACGTCGAATTTAGAATTGTGGTGCGGGGCAACTATACCTTTAGCTTCATTGCCTCCTCCCAGGAAAAAGAAAGTACCAGGTGCTTTTTCCAGGAAATAGGCCATATCCTCACCGCCCATAGTGGGTCTGGCGATTTCCACAACATTTTCTTTTCCGACAACTTTTTTTGCAGTTTCCGCAAACCCTTTGGTAAATTCCGCATCATTTACGAGAGGGGGGTAACCATAGGTGTATGTAAATTCATAATCCCCCCGCATGCCTTTTGTAACATTGGCAACAATCTCTTCCATACGGCTAGCTATTTTTTCCCGCACTGCCTGGCTAATTGCCCTGGCTGTCCCTATTATTTCAACGGAATCAGGAATGATATTATAGGATCTGCCACCATTAATTTGGCCTATTGTTATTACCGCAGGTTCAGTAGGTTTTATTTCCCGACTGATAATGGTTTGCAGAGCATTAATTATCTCTGCAGAAATGACAATAGGGTCTACCCCTGTATCAGGCATAGCGCCGTGACAGCCTTTTCCGATTACTTTAATTTCAAACCTGTCAAGGCAGGCCATTAAGTTGCCATAGGCCACACCCACTTCCCCGGTACCGATTTCTTTAAAAATGATTCCTATATGCAGACCCAATACTGCATCTACCTTGGGGTTTTCCATAGCACCATCATCAATCATGGGTTTTGCTCCGCCCGGGCCTTCCTCACCAGCCTGGAAAATGAGTTTAATGTTGCCTTTTAGCTTGTCTTTGTTTTCGTTTAATATTTTTGCAGCTCCCAAAAGCATAGCGGTATGAGCATCATGGCCGCAGGCATGCATATTCCCATTTGTGGAAGCAAAGGGAAGCCCTGTCTCTTCCACAATAGCCAGGCCATCCATATCTGCCCTGATAGCAATAGTTTTACCATCTTCTTTACCTTTAATCAAACCGACAATCCCGGAAACTCCAATATTTTCCTGATACTCGATACCCATTTCTGAAAGTTTTTCAGCAACGTAAGCAGAGGTCTTGGGCAACTCTAAGCCCACTTCAGGTATTTGATGCAGGTCTCTGCGCCAGGAAATAAGCTGATCCTGCATTTTTTGTGCTGCTTCAACAGTGTTAAACAATTTAAAACCCTCCTTTATAATTATAATTAAACTCCTGTTGCTCGTAAAATTTTAACCTGAAAAAAAGTAATGAAGTCATTTGGATCTCAAGACTTTTTAAAATGTCTTGAGATCCAAATGATAATACCAAAAAATCTATGCTGCAATTTTAGGGTTTTTTGTACTACTATTAAACAAAAGTTTTGCTATCCCAATAGTTCCAAACACAGATGCAACAATTAACGCCCATACAGGCAGGGAGGTAAAGAGCCTTAAGCCTACCGGGATAATAAATCCTACAACAGCAAGTTTCGGATATTTAATAGCGAACTGACCAAACACCGCGCCGAAGATAGCCGGAACGGTATATGTTCTAAAGGCGTCAGCGATTATAGGTGGGAAAATCCTAATTAAAATGGTCCCGATGAAAGCCGCTAAAGTTACGCCTATAAGATTTGTGATAACTGAGCCGGCGATGCCTAAAGTTGATACGATTTCAGCTTCTTTTGTCCCGGGCTCGGTATTTGTTACATCAAGAGCCATGGCAGCGCAGGGCAGCCGGAGATTGGAAATGTTCCCCGATAAGAAAGACATATACGTTCCTGCGAGACCCAGAACGGCATAATAAGACACTGGTTCGACGATATAAAAGGCTCCGAATAAGAGAGCAATCATCCCCCAGGATTTTAGCATTAAAGATACAGACGGAATAATGCCATGAACAAAGTACAGATACAGAACCGGCAGGAAAGAAAGAGCGGAAGCCATGAGTAGCGTAATCATGCCTATCTTCATTACAGGGGCTTTCCAGTCTTTTTCCATATTAAAATTTGACATAATGTCACCTCCTATTTTTTATTAACCTATTATACTAACAAGAACAGCAGCAAACATACCAATTAGCATGGCAATCCCCAGAGAATATTCCTTCAGGGCCGGAAGTTTTTTAATGACAAACCTAATTATGACTATCATCGATAAGCCACCCACAACGACAGCCACTAACCTGGATCCACCGGATACCACGTCTCCGGAATTAAGATAGCCGAAAACCCCCAGCATGGCTGCACCGCTTAACATTGCCAACCATTTGACGTTCCCGCCGCCGATTATATCTCTTAGAGAATCCAGTTTGTGACTGAATAACCCGACTAGGAGCAACCAGCCCACACCGTTAATAGCCATAGTCCACCATGAGGTTGCTAAGGCCATCAAATTATAATCCGGGGAACCAAATTGGAACCCCGCAGCTTCTGAACCTACCCTGGCCGCTGTTAACTCAGTGGGTGCAGCACCGATAATTGCTAATCTCATCCAGCTCATAGGTCCGCCGATAACAGACATCATTCCCACCATAATGATAAAAATAGCGATAGCTGGGCCAATTGCAGTAACCATACCAGTTCTAAAAGCAATGTTACAAGTTTCCTTTGATAGACCAATTCCGGTGGCAGTGGTACGGGCAAGCTTATAATACATAATAGACTGAACAGCAACCAGGCAAACAAGTATTGCAGCAATAATCCAAACACCAAAACTATTTGCAACTCTTAAAACCTCTTCTGACATAATTAACACCTCCATTTTTTGTTTTTTCAGTACAAAGCATCAATCCAATTATTTTTATTATTTTTAATATCACCTCCAATCATTCCTTATTTTGTGCCTTTCAGAAAACTTTGAAACCCTTGTCTTGCAAGGCTTTTAGAGTACCTCTATTTTATTCTTCACCTCCTGTCTTTTTCATAATAGTTTTCTATCTTAATTATAATATCTCAAATAGCATTATTTGTCTTTCTTCTCTATCTTTTCCTCTAACTCCTTCCTTCTTGCTTTATAAAATTGATGCAGTTCCTTATTTAAAGTTTCCGGACTGATGCCCAGAATTTTACTAATCTTTTTAATATGGATCTCGGAGGGGGTGAGTCCCCCAGTCTCAAAGTGAGAAATATACATCTGAGAAATTCCTACCATGAGAGCCAGATCCACCTGGGTTAACCCCTTCTTTCCTCTCCTCTTTTTAATCGGATTGGTTATCACTTTTTCTCTCGCCTCCTAATAAAGAAGGCCTGACTTCTGACAGAAGCCAAGCCCCTTATTGTTTTTTATCCTTTATGTGATATAATAAATTAAGAGCTCAAGGAAAACAAGGACTTCGGCTCTGTTCGGGTCCGCTTATCTCGGTCTAGTGATAATAGCGGGCTCGTTCCTTCTTATTTTTATTATACTTATTTTTAGAAGGATGTCAAACCCTTTCTTAACTTCCACCGAGCCACCTCACTTCACTCTGCTTTTAGCAGTCTCATTTGCCGGCACTAACTTGCTACCGCAAACCCTGCAAATCCCTTTTACTCCCCAACCGAAAAAGTGTCTACCGCAATTTTGGCATTTAAATTCTGGCATTATTTTCTCCTTTCATTTAATATGAATACATTTAGTTATGTTCTTTTGTTCTTCTCGACAAACCTCTCACATTTCGCAATTATTCTATCCCAATCTTCTGAAACCTCTGAAACCTCTCTTATTTTTACTCCCCTGCCTTTACAAATCGGGCATACTGCCGATACTTCTCTGCATCTGAAAATTTCTCCACAACCAAAACATTTATATTTAGAATACATTTCTAAATCCCCCTTATTCTCCTCTTAACCGGAGAATTGATCTTAAGACCCATCAGTCCTAAAAGATATAAAATTACCATACCTAACCCCTTTCACTTTTTTATAGCAGCCCCACTATATAACTTTGGGTATCGCCAAGAATTTCTATAATATTTTTGTTCCGGTTAATTTGGGTAAAATTATGTAGAGAGATTAAAAGAGCAATAATAACTATAATCCATAGAATTGTTTTCTCCAATTTCCCCACTCGGTTATCCTCCTTTTTTTAAACGCCCTGCTCCCCGGGAGAGTTCCTTTCGAACCAGAGAGCAGGGTTTTAAGCTCGGGAAGCACCAACTCAAACCCGAGCTTGTTAGTTCTTCGTGCTGATATAGACTTTTAACTTTAGTGAGCTATGCCCATGGGCACCACCGCCTGCTAGATACTCCCTGCCCCCCGTAATGACTGCCAGGACCGGAGGGCAGGGTAACGGCAATCCGGAGAATGAATAGAGAACCGGATCACCAAGTTATTTTAATTGAATCCCTTCTTTATATCTTCTTTCAGTTCTCTTCCTGACTGATAAGATACTAATCCTATCGCGAGAAAATTAATTATTGGAATCGAAATCAACCACCACATAATCTTAATTACCCCCTTTCTTTTAGATTATTTAAGGCTATTCTAACGCCTTCCCAAGATTGCTTTTTTGCTTTCTGACTATCGCCACCATCTTTAGTATTAAAATGCATTTCAAATTGACCCTGAAAAAGCTGTATATCCCAAAAATAATTAGAAAGCTCCTCATCTAATCTATGAGCCTTTTTTAGCGTTGAATAAAATATCACATAGGGATCATGCCAAAATTTTCTTTTATTTTCGTCTGTTTTATCTTGATGACTGGAATAACGATATCCGGCACAACTCCCGTTAGTCTCATAGCCTAATTTATTTAACTGTAAGATAATATCCCGAATCGGCTCGTCTACATCTTTTAAATCCATAAATCGCCTCTTTATTTTTTAATAACTTACTCAGAATACCCTTAAAAACGACTTCAAACCCCTTCTAAGCGTCAATAAATTTTTTATGCTTCCCTTCTTCTTCGGCTTTCTCTCTCCTTTCAATAAATCCCTCAATAAGACCTAAAGCAC
>JABUBN010000418.1_pt1 | contig 12543 bp, 37 predicted proteins | sample 7240341 | NCBI WGS metagenome assembly JABUBN01 (sample SAMN07256345, study PRJNA390944) | subsurface metagenome | isolation source: Methane hydrate marine sediment | place: Pacific Ocean: Eastern North Pacific, ODP site | reverse complement strand
TATTTTTATGATTGTTTTCATTCTACCGGTTCCTTTCTTTTTTACCCTGCCCATCCTACTGGTGAATGTTCAGGCTTCGGACAGGCAGGGAAGACGAGCTTCGGCTTGCTGTTCTTTAAAATTGAGTGATAAATCTTTTAAGTTCTGCTATTGCAAGTTTAAGCTTTTCCTTTCGCCATCGAGTCATTGCTTCTCTGACAATTTCTTTGATGTCAAAATAATTATAATCTACTAATCTTCCTTCTTTTATTCTCATTTTTTGTTACCTTTCTTCCATTTGTTTGTCCATTCTTTTGTCTCTTTCTACACGGACATTATCATAATCTTCAAGAGTCATTACATTTGATTTCTTGAAATGCTCTTTTACTAATTCTTCAAATACTTCTTCTTCACTTTTCCACATCTTCTTCACCACCTTCGTAAACTTATTCCTGCCCACCTTATCCCTGCTGAGTTCCATAGGCTTTCTGTGCTTGTCTGGCATCAGTTTTTCAAAGATGGGCAAGGATAAATTTACTTCTTAACAATCTCGTCTTGAATTATTTCGTCCAGGGTCTTCAGTGTCCAATCAACGCCCTCACGAAATCTAATGTCTTGTCTTTCTAACTCCTTATCCTTTCCTGACATCCTGCCTAGAAAATCTTTTTGTGTCTTTGCCTTTTCTTTTAATAAGGCTACGATTAAATTTGTTTCATTATTTACTCTTCCCATTCTTATTCACCTGCCTTTTCTTAACTTCTTAAAATTTCATCTACTACTTTATTTGCTTCTACTTCGCCTGTCTGAACTTTGGTAATCAGAGAACCAGCATCGAAAATACAATATTCTTTACAACATTCTTCCGGTTCATATTTACATTTTAGACACTGTTCTCCATAACAGATTTTGACACAGGTTTCATTTCCTCGGGGACAATCTTTGACTGTTCTGTATTGCATTTTTTTCTCACCTGCCTTCCTATACTGGTTCTTTTACATAGCTCTTGCATAAGTTTCTTTCGATAATTACTTTCTTGTCGCCATATCTACAATAAGGAGCGACTTTCGCTTTCGGGTCCCGATAGACACAATCTTCTTTGCAGTTTAATTCTTGTCTTAACAGAAACATCTTTCTGTCGGCTATTCTTATCTCGTTTTGCCAAAACTTTTTTCTTTCTTCCAGATAATTTATCCACCACTTTATTTCTTCATCTTTCCATTCTTTTTCATTCATTTTTTGCCACTCACTTTCTTTTATTCAACTTTTATATCTAAAAGAATAACATTCTCAATGCGTGCAGAAGAAATATCATCTGGAGCATGTTCGTTTGTTCTCGGATTCCAGGATATTAAATCCATAGTTCCAGTTTGCCAGTTAATCTCCAGAATTTGATAGTTCTCTTTATGAATCTTATGCCAGACGATTAGTTTTAATTTTCTTAAGTTCATTTTGTGCCACCTTAGTTCTTTTTATGATTTAGAATTATGTCAGACCATCCCTGAAGCGACCTGTCAGATTTATTCTCTTCTGCTTTAGCTTCTTTCTTTTGTTGCTTTACCCATTCTTTCCATTCTCTTTTGGTCATTTTTTTGCCACTCACTTTCTTTTATTCATTTAGTTCAATGTCGATATTCTGTCCATCTTCCCGATTGAAGTGAATCCGCATAGACTTGACTTTGTTATTAACCAGCCATTTTACTTCTAAGTTCCGGTATACTTGGTCATTAGAACAATAGACATCCATAAGCCAAATCTTGGCGTTCATCTGCTTCAATTTACTTGCCAGCATTTCTCCGAATTTCTTTGGAGTAAATTCTGACCAAAAATAATCTCTTCTTTTTAAAGAAGAACCTACCTCTGGAGCATTAAGAAGTTTTGTTTTTTCTCCCATTTCTCATCCACCTGCTTTCATTTAAAATATCAGTAATCGTTAAATCTCACTTCAATAAGAACTACGCTGTCTATGGATTCATATTTCATTCCTTCCATAGCCTTCGGGTCTTCCCCTTCTAGTTTAATTAGTTCGATGTTAGCAGTGTTCCAGTCAATAGTCAGAACTTTGTATCTGGCTTTTTCTCTTTTGTGCCAGACAATTAGTTTTATGTTTCTTAAGTTCATTTTTGTCTCATCTTCTTTCTATTATGCCGTTTGGATAGATTATTATAGTTCTTATCTTTCTTAAAATTGCATATCGTATTGTTGCCCAGGTTCCGCTTCGTAAAACCTCTTTTCCTTTTGGACAGGCAATAAGAATATATACACTATCTACAATATCGTGATTTCGTTTTAAATAAGGTTTGGGTGGATATGAAATATATCCATTAGTAAATGCTCGTTTGGTAGAAATTTTAGGCGGGTGAATATAAATTGGAAGAGAAAGGCGATTAGCAATTTCATGAGCCTCTTCATCAGCACCAATACAATCTCCATGATGAAATTCAGAAGGACATAAAAGAAGAATTGACCGAGTAAGTTCTGTTTTTTGTTGCTCGGTCATTCCTGATTGTGTTCCTGTAAATCCTACTTTCATTTTTTAACTACCTTTGTTTTCGGAATCATAGCAAAATTATTTTATTTCTTTCTCACTATTTTATTTTCTCAACCTGCATTTCATCGCCTTTGCGAATTCTTTTTAATCTTTCTTCATTTATAATCTTTGTTGCTATCCGAACTAAGCAATATCCTATTGCTTTTATTTCTTGCGTGTCGAAGCGACTTGGCATGTTCTCCCAAATCTTTTTAGCTTCACACATTATTTCTTTTTTTCTTTTCATCAGATTCTCCTTTCGGAATCATAGCGAATAATTGCTTAAGATTGCTTTTGAAATGCAATTCGTTCTGTAATTTTAATTGTTTGATTTCTTGCTTGGTAAAAGGTATTTTTTGCATAAGATTTCCTCGTAGGTTTTCGAGAATAACTAGTTAAAAAACAGTGCTTTGAAGATTGCTTTAGGCTTGTATTACAAAAGCTAGAAAATTAAAGAATAAAGTTATGCACAAACTGTGGATAAGCCTGTGGATAAAATATCAATAAGTTTATGGAAATGGTTAATGAGAAAGAACTTTAGGGAAGGGGGGCAGGGAAGTGGGAAAAGAAGTTTGAGTGAAGGGGGTGTGGTTAAAATTCTCTTTTATCTTAATTTCCTGCCCCAAAACCCTCATTATTACTGCTTTTCAGCGATTTCTCTCTTCAAAACTCCTTTTTTCTAAATTATTTCTGCTTTAAACTTAAAAAGATGCATAATCTTATTACTTCCGCTCTCAGAAAGCATTCCCCTGATGTCATTAGCAAAGTTCTGATCAGCTATTCCTATTGCATCGTTTCTACTATCAGTTTCTACTTCATACTTTCTGTAATAAGTGACTTCATATTTAGACATTCTTCTATTCCTTCTCTTTTTTTAGATATTCTACTTTAAATTCTAATACTTCTACGCTCTTTTCTGCTGTTTCTAGTTCTTTATGAGCAGTAGCCAGTCTATCTCTTAAGATACTTAATCTTTCGTGTTCCATTTCCTGCCACCTACCTTTCTTTAATCTTATATCTAGGCTTTCTTCTTCCTTTCTAGTGCTGTGATTCTGGCTGCCAGTCTATTTCTGTCAGCCTGTCCTTTTCTAACCTGTTTTTCCAATCTTAAGTATCTCTTCTCTAGTTCCGGAATCCAAGCGACTTCTCTCAAGAGATAAGCAATAGTTTTTTCTCTTTCAATAAGCTTTTTGCCTAATAGAAATTCTCTTAGGCTCATTTTTTTGCTCCTGATTTTAAAATTCCATACTCTTAACTCTTAACTTTTTAATTCCCGCAAAAACAGGTTCATATTTCGAGTAGTTCTATTTTCTTAACCCCATTATTCCTATCAATACTAATAGAAGTCCTATCGTAAACCAAGAGGCAATGTTAATGCTTCTTAATAATTCTACTATTTCTTTTAACAGTTCTATTTCCAATTACTGCCACCTACCTTTATATTTCTATATAATCCTTTATATCCTCAAGACACTTTGGACATTCAATTTTAACTATTGAATCTTTTAAAGCGTAAGGTTCTCCCCAAGAACCTACTATCAAATTTCCTCTTAATTTTACTACCCGACGCCATTTTTCAATAACACCGACGTTGATAATTTCTTCACCACAACTAGGACACTTCATTTTATCTCCTATGTTCCTACTTTTTTAAGTATTTCCTCCCATTCATCAATAGTCATTTCAGTATGAGATTCGAAATGTTCCTCTATTAACTCAATAATTTCTTCATTCCTAGTCATTTCCTGCCACCTACCTTTCTTTTTATACTTATATCTGAGTATTTAAATAAATTTGTTTGTTCTTTTCTACTATTAGATATATATAGGTATATAGCTATTCTCCAGGATATAAGTTCATACTTTATCATACTATTTTTTGGGAATATAGCAAGCCTTTGATGAAGGTTGCAATAATACTGCATATCAAACAAAGAAAGACTCTTTGTGTTTCACTACTCTTTCTTTAATTCCTCAGTTACTTCCTTATGGGTTGAATAGCCTCTTTGGAAGCCAGCTCGAAAACCACACTCGAATACTTTTTTGAATTCATCCCCTATTTCTTTTGCTCTCTTCTCGCTTACAATAGAAATTAGAACTTCGTCGAAGGGACGAATACAATCTTTGAGTTCTTTTTCCATCTTCTTTTTACAATTCATTTTTTGCCACCTTAGTTCTTTTTCTTTGCTAATACAATCCTTTTAATCTTATGAGCAACGAAAAGCGATTTTTGCCTGTAGTATTCTATTTCTTCTTCGGGAGTGGCTGGTCTGATTCCGCATTGCTTCATTTCTTTTAACGACATACTTCTATGATATGCCACCCCAGTTCCGGTTTTAATTCTTACTCCGACTTCCATTTTTTGCTACCTTAGTTCTTTTTCTGGCGGCTAGATGTTAAATTTTGTTTTAGTTTGTTTTTTGGAATATGCCTGCCACCTAACCGCCAGTTTCTTTCTATATATAAGTTTATCAGACATATTCCGACCCCTAACGGGAATTCCTGCCTGCTATTTCTTTTTTTTGTTATAAAAATGCTTTGCGTCATATCCTTTTCTGAAGGCAATCTTCAGATTGATAACACATAGAGGATCCCAGCTTTCTGAAGTTAATTCGGCTACAGTTTTCTTTCTTTCTTTGAGATAATAGTTAATCTCTTTGACTTTTATAGCTGTTACTGCCATTTTCTGCCACCTTCTTTCTTTTTATCAATTCTGATAGGCTTTTTCTTAAGCCAATCTTCTAATTTCCCATACTGTTCTTCCCAAAGCCTGTCTAACTTTTTCTTTTCTTTAGAAGAAAGTATTTCTTTTGCCATTTTTTTGCCACCGTCTTTCTTTTTCTTATTCCAGTTTGGTCAATATTTCTAAAGCTAATTGGTATTTCTCTTCTAAGGTATATGGGTAGTGCCTTTCAGTTCCCTCGATTAAGAGATACCAGATTCTTGATTCAAGTTTTCTAGAAAGCTCTCTAGCACTCTGCTTTCTGATAGATATTTCACGAGCCATTTTTTGCCACCTTCTTTCTTTTATAGCCTCATTCGTTTTGATGAATTTTAGAAATATCGTTCAGGATTTCGATCCTTCCCTGGTGATACTGAATCTGTAAATCCGATTCTGTTTCTATTGCTATTGTTCTTTTCTTTTTTTCTTCTTTAATTAAATAGTTGATGATTTTTTGGAACTTCTCATTATCCATTTCTTCTTACCTTAATTCTTTTGGGTCAATGAACTTACTCCTGCCCGCCTGTATATCAGACAGGCAGATATAAGTTCACTTCACGTCGGACCCCCTTTCTTTTTCTCCTGATTCTCAATTTTGTGCCAGTATTAGTGCTTTTCGCTTATAACAGCGATTCCTTCTTCTCTTTCTTCTTTAACGCCTTTGTTCTTAAGTCCAAATTCTTCTGGCGTCTTGCCGTAGTTCATTTTAAATATCCGTTCAATATCCCAGTGACTTCTTCCCTGTCCGTGAAACAGCTTTAGCTCTTTTTTGAACGATTCGATGTCTATTTCTTTTGGCTCAACGATTTCCAAATCGTCAATTCCGTGTCCACAATCCCCATCCTGACTAGTTCTTTCGTTGTTTTCTGCGAATATGTGTCTTGCTCCGACATATTCTATATTCTTGGTGTAGAATTTTTTGCCACACTTTCCGCATTTCAGTTCAATTGTCTTGAGAACAGACTGCTTTATGGAAATTGCTCTCATTTTTTTTGCCACCACCTTTCTTTTATGAATTCCTGCTAGTATTCTGCTTTTTTGTAAAAGAACGATTTTTTGCCAGAGTATTGCTTTTTCTGAATTCTTGCTAGTATTCTGCCTTTTTATAAATTCCTGCTAGTATTCTGCCTTTTTATAAATTCCTGCTAGTATTCTGCTTTTATATAAAAGAACGATTTTCTGATAATTCTTTCTTTCCTCTGTAATTGCCTGTATAATTGCTTTTATCAAACTTCAAGCGTTGCTTTAAGATATCGGTGAAAAATTGCATAAGATAAGGCTAGAGAGAATGTCACTCTCTAGCCTTATCTGTTAAGGCAAGCTTTGCTTTTTATTTTGCTATTACTTATCCGCTATTGTCTTGACTGCGTCAATCTTGCTTTTCAAATTGGATAGATACGCTCGGATTGTCAGATTATCCTCTTGCGTATCTTTTTCAAAATGAGCGGTTAGACTGTGACGCAGTTTGATCCAATCGGTATGATTGATTTTACCGTTATCGGGATATAGGCTATACTGAAACAGGCTGTTAGTCGCTTTGTGAGTGACTAATATTAACAGTGAGCCGTCACTATCAAGCTTTATCGGTTTTGTCTCGAATTTTCCGTTGCCGTTGCCGTTGCCAGATTTTGCCTTACTAGCCTTGACTTTCTTGTTAATGCCTGTTAGTGACTGCAATTCAGCCTGTATTGACTGCAATTTTGACAATTCAATGTCTCGCTTTTCGGTTAATTCTGTGACAATCTTTTCCTGTTTTGCCAGTCGCTTTTCAATGTCCTGCTTTATAGCCTTTATTGCGTCACTGCCATCCAGTGCCTGGATTGCTTCGATTGCGTCAAGCTTAGCCTGTTTTGCGTCAATCATAGCCTGTTTTGCTTTTGCCTGTAAAGCTTTAGCCTTGTCAAGCTTGACTTTATCCTCAACAGTCAATACCAAATTGCCTTTATCATCTTCATTGACTATCTTATCCTCTTCATTACTCTTGATGATTTTGACTTCGGTAATTTTAGAATCGGGTTTTGCTTGACTTTGCTTTTGCTTTTTGACTTGCTTTTTGCCTTGCTTACTACGTTTTGACATAATTAGTACCCCCGTTAGTGAGCAAGCTTGCCTTATTGTCAATGAGCGGATAGACTTACGTCTACGCTCATATTGCTATGAGCGTAGAGATAAAGCTATCTGTTGTCTATCCTTTCTATCAATGAGCGGATCAGGCAAGGCTAGCCTTATATCTTATATGATAGCCTATATCCATTGACCAGTAACGGTTTGTTATAGGCAATATAAGGCTGTTAAGTCTATACCCATATAATGATAGCCTTGACTAGCAGATATAGCCAATTAAGGCTATATACCGCTGTCTATAGCAGGCTATGAGTATGCCTTATTGCCTTGCCTTTGTGTCAATGAGCGTATTCAATGGTACGCTAAAAGCATAGTAAAAATTTATGTCAATGTCAAGACAAAAAACTTAAAGTAAAGTTTGCGGAAGCCTGTGGATAGTGGGTTTAAGGCAATATATATCAAGGGATTGTTCGGGTTTGTCTAAATCATTGTATGGTGCTATGGGAGCTGGTTACAGAGGTTTGAGGGGTGAAAATCGGCTATAATGTAATACTAGAGAGGCTTTGCTGTAGAAACTTAAAGCAAGGATATGGGCAAAAGAGTGAAGGGGCTTGTGGATACAGGCTTTGAGAGCCTGTAAAATAGAGGCAAATTGCGATGGCTGTGATGTAGTCCTGGAGAGGCTTTCCGTATGAAAGTTAAAGTAAGAGAGATGAGGCAAAAAAAGAAATAATTGGTGTGCTTGGAAAGGCTGTCTGGGAGCGGGTTACAAAAAGTTTATACCGATATTGCAAACTTAAAGTAAGGCAAGAGTGCGGTGGATAGCGGGTTATAGAGGTTTGAGACAAACTTAAAGCTTGAAGAGTGGCGTGGCGACCGTGTTCCGGGCTGAAAGCAAAGTTAAAGTAATGGTTTAAGTTCGCCGATTTTTGGATCTTAAAGCAAAGGTTTAAGAATAGTGCGGAAATCCTTATGGATAGGGCAAAAGCGCAGAATTCACTAAAGTTATTAGCAAAATTTGGGGTCTCCTCGCCCTTCATTTTACAATTTTCTTCCTCATTTCTCCCCTCACATCCCTGTCTCTTAATGTCTCATCCTGTCCATTGTTTTCTTTCCCTGTCTATTCCCCCTTCCTCTCCCTCTATTCCCTTTTCTATATATGACAGTTTTCCTTCTTCGATTTCAATCCCTATTTTTTTTGTAAAAAAATTTTGTTAAATCCTCTGGATTTGATTCCTTGCTCCGATTTCCAGACCCACCTTGCATCCTCTTGACAATCTCCTTAAACCTTCTACAGTAAAGTGTTATGAAAATTGGCGTTAGAACAAGTTAGCAGAGAAACAGAATGCCTTTACCAAAAGATTCTAAAATTATATTTGACTTTTGGGCTTGCCAGAGACCCTTAACTAAAAGATGGGGTTCCGGTCAAGTCTTTGGACGAATAGCCAAAAATTTCGGCATTCCTGATGTTGCCTTTGGCAAAACCGACAATATTCCTGATGAAATTTTCTATGTAGACAAGTCTAACGACTACGATTGGAAATCACTCCCTTTCGAAGATAATAAATTTCAGTTTTCTTTTTGGGATCCAATGTATGACCACCTATACAAAAAAGAAGGAATGGAGATATGGAAATGTTCTCAACGATTGGCAATCTTACATACCTATATCTGGCCTCGAGCCTGGCTTAAAGATTCAATTCGAGAGGCAATGGTTGCTATAACTTTTGGACCTATGAAACAAATACGCTGTCTGCAAATCTTTTCTAAGAAAATAAATAAATGAAATTTACTCATGAATACAGGATATTAAAGAAGAAGGTTTTTACCAGCATTCGAAAGAATACTGGCTTTTATAAGATTGGTCGTATTTATCAAATCAATACTCCCGAGCAGAATTTTAAAGCAAAAGTGATTGAAGCTGAAGCAATCAGCAAGTTCGAGATAGATGATTCCCTGGCGCAGAGCGATGCTGATATGAGTGCTGTAGAATTGATTGTTTTATTAGATAAATGGCATGGCAAGAGATTCGATGATTTTGTCTTATTAACATTAGAAAGACTGGATGAACAATAAACAACTCACCCATTTTTTTAATAACACCGTGATTCGACTGGGTTATTATGATTGGAAAATAAAATTTAGGAACGATTCTTTTTGCTCAAAAAATAGAAAACTTATTACTATATCTCAGAAAATCAAAAATAAAAAACAAATGATATTACATGAAGGGGCCCATATCGGTACCTGTAGATTCTGCAATCAGAAACATAATTTTGATTTCTGGAAACATTTTGATGATTTAATGAGACGTTTTTTGCCCAATGAAGCAATAGATACAGTTCAATCAAGCCATAAGAAGTTTGCTACACAAGGAAGATATAGCCTTATTTATAAAAACTGACAAGATTTTACCCCAATCCTCTTCCTCTACTTTTATTTTACAAAAATTTGACCGAACTTACCGAGTATGATATAGTATGATAAAAGGATAAAAAGGAGAATAGCAATGTCTGAAGAGTCTAGGAATGTTTTTTGTCGTTTTGAGTTTGGGGAATATGAACAGGAACTTACCATTCCTCTCACTTCGTTTACTGAAAGTCAAATAAGGGGGGCTACTGATCTGTTTTTGAAACTCTTGAGAAATAACCTCCTTGTCGAAACTGAAGAACGTGAAACATAAATAAATTAAAAAATGAGATGGATGAAGGAGGTAAATAAATAATGACGAAAGTTTGGGTTGTGCCTTATGCTTGGAATGGCAGTTTACAAGGCGTAGAAGTGTTTGATGATTATGAAAAGGCGAAAGGGTTTGTAGATGAATTGAAGGTAGAACATTCAAAGGAAGAAAGACTCGACTTTTTCATCCGATGCGTGAATAAAACAAAGGAGAAACAGATGGGACAAACAGTAGATGAAATAATGCGTGCCTATGGAGAAGTGCCAATAGAGGATAGGACAAGGAATATAAATGTAATATACCAATTACGATTTTTACAAAACATAGCCTCTACCCTGGAGAGAATAGAAAAACAACTAGGGGGAAAATAATGGCAGAAATAACACGAGAACAGCCTGACGAGAAGTTTCTTAAGTTATACATGACGCTTACGGAGAGAGAAGAGCTTTTGGCGATCGTCGTAGCCCTGGGGCATATGTCAGAAGAGAATTACCAAAAGGCACTTAAAAATGAAGCTTTGATAGGTGAAGATCCATTGGCAGTACAAAGAGCAGGGAGTAATCTCTATGGTAGTTTGAAAAAGGAGATATGATGTCTAACGAAAAAGAAGTCCAAAGAAAAGCCATAGAGAAATATGGAGAAGAAGTCGGACTTATTTACATGGTAGGATATATGAAAGGTAAGATTCAAGGACATAAAGAAGCTGTGGAGACATATGAAGAACATGACAAGGGAGCGGTTTTTATGCCCAAAGAAGTAGACTTGACGGAAATAGAAACTGGTAAGATTATAAAAATAAGGAAGGTTAAAATTTAAACTGGAAGGAGAAATGGATAAAATAAAGAAAAAAATAGTTGATTTTATCGAAGATATATTAACTACTGGGTTGACTATACTTCTTGATTGGTCTTCTTTTATTATAGTAGTGCTTTTTTGTTTAATCTTGATTGTATTGACTATAAATTCATTTGTAAAATAAGGAGGAAAAAATGAAAAACGAAAGAGGACAGGTAAAATCTGAATGTTTTTACCGGAGTGAAGGGAAAGATGGTTTTAGTTTTATAAATGGAGATGATGAATCTTTAAATAATTTTCTTAAAGATGTTTCTTATGTAGATGCTCAAATAATCTCGGCTGCAAATATTTTAGTTCTATTTTATACTAAATAAGAGAAAGAATAAAGGGAAAACGAGAATAAAATGACTATTTTAGATAAGCTCCATTTCATAGAAAAACACAAAACTATTTATAACATTCATTATTGTAGAGCGGGTGTAGGTTTTATTTTCTTTTATCCAGATCCATATAAAAATGATAGTTGTAAAACTTATAATTTTCCTGAAGATTGGACAAAACAGCTTAGAGTTGAAAAATATTACCCAACATTCGAAAAAGCTGTAGAAGCAGAATATCAAAGAATAAAGGAGCCATAAATGAGATATATCGAATCTCCAAAAACATACACGGAAAGTGATAAGAATCTTTCCCTCAATGATAGAAGTCTCTTCTTAGCTGGCGGCATTAGTGGATGCGAAAATTGGCAATCACGAATGGCTCTATATCTAAGAGATCTTCCCATTGTCCTGCTTAATCCGCGCCGGAAAGATTTCCCTATTGATGATCCTGAGGCAGCACAAGCTCAAATTGAGTGGGAATATAATCATTTGAGAAGGGCCTCTATGATTTTGTTCTGGTTTCCTTTTGAAACTCTTTGTCCCATAGTTTTATATGAATTAGGTGCCTGGTCTATGACCGATAAAAAAATATTTGTAGGAGTCCATCCGGAGTATAAGAGGAGACAAGATGTTGAGATTCAGACTAAATTAGTAAGACCGGAGGTTCAAATAGTATATGATTTAGGTTCATTGTTAGAGCAAATAATATCTGAATGTAGATAAAAGGAGAAAAATGAATGAAACTCTTACTTCCAAAAATAATTGAATTAGAGATTAACTATAGTTTTATCTATCTGGGTATTGGAAAAAATTTTGGACTCAATTTTAATTGCGGTTGGGCTTTTTTTCTGGGAATCGCAATTAAAGGAAAAATTTTTAGCGTCTGGAAATTTTACACTGGCGATAAATGGACTCGGCTCTGTTTTGCTTTAGGGTCTTATAGGTTTGCTATTAAAATTTAAAAAAATTTCGTTAAATCCCTGGATTTAACATTTGAATCTATACTCCGATTTTCGGACTCATTTGAAATAAATCAAAACCAAGGCAGGTTAAGTCTAGTCAGGGAGGTTAAGTCATGTCAGGTAAAGAAAGTGTAGAGGAAAGGCTTGTAATTAGTGCAGAGAAACATAAGAAATGGGAGAATAGATTCGTTGAGTGTTTTAATGAAATGCGCAGTAAGATAAGAGCTCAGTTGCTTACCACCATGGAAGTAGCATTCCCGGAAGGGAATAAATTAGAAGCACTCAAGTCAAGGATAAGGGACGTTCAAGATAGAATATGGCGTAAAATTTTTGATGCTCACAATAGAGTTTTTAAAAGACACTTTTCTGTTATTGTTGAAGGAGAAGCATTAGAGAAACCCACCGGGGAAGAAACCAAGCCCACTTGGGAAGAGT
>JABUBN010000417.1_pt1 | contig 12544 bp, 13 predicted proteins | sample 7240341 | NCBI WGS metagenome assembly JABUBN01 (sample SAMN07256345, study PRJNA390944) | subsurface metagenome | isolation source: Methane hydrate marine sediment | place: Pacific Ocean: Eastern North Pacific, ODP site | reverse complement strand
TCATACTGTTCCCGAAACTGCAGTGAATGATGATCCGGGTTTCTGGAGAGAATGGGCGATTGAACAGAAACGAAAAAATCCTGATGCCTCAGCACATGATATATGGTGGATGATGTACCGGGAGATAGTGAAAAGAGGGGCGGAAAGATATCTAGGTGTTTTTAACCGTTCCGGTTTCCAGTACGGGTATCTTTCAGGTCAGGTTGACCCAAGGGATTATGATAATGAGGCGGTAATGAAGAAGCAGGCCCTTGAAATTGCGGATGTTGCAAGTAATATAATGATCAAGATACCTGCCACTGGTGAAGGAGTAAGGGTAATTAAGTTTTTAACTTCGAAAGGTATTCCAACCAACGCGACTCTCGCGTTTGTCATGCCGCAGTTTGCCGCTGTCGCGAACGCGGTGAAAGAAGGGGTTGAGATGGCAAAGAGAGACGGAGTGGATCTTTCGCGCTGGAGATCGGTTATAACAACCATGGCCGCGCGGTATGAAGAGCTCGGGGATTTTAAGAAGGAATCAGAGAAGATAGGAATTGAATTGACCGAGGCCGAGACACGATGGTCATCGGTCGCCATCTTGAAGAAGGCGATCAACTTTCTTATTGAAGGCAATTATCCGAGTAAGATGCTTGTAGCATCAATGAGAAAAGGTCCTGTAGTTGACGGAAAGATGAGAATGTGGCATTTTGAGAAGGTAGCAGGGGCAGATCTTGTCTATACCTGTCCGGGTAAGTATATACAGATGGTGGATGAGTACTGTTATGATATAGAGTTTGATAAAGACGCGTGGAAAGAAGTGCTGGATAAACTTAATAAGTTTCAGTACTTCAGGGAGGCCTACGACCCCAATGGACTTGAGCCGCCCCAGTTCAATACCCATCCATCTACTGCTGCCACTGCTAATTCCTTCAGTAAGGCAACAAATGATATGGAAAACTTTGTGGAAGAGGCGTTAATCAAATAAAGGATGGTCTAAGATATATATTAAAAAGCACGAGTGTTTATAGAGATTTGAATTCAGGCTGTCCTTTAACATATAAAATGGCTCTTTAGACACAATGTACTGTGTAATATAAAGCATCGAATTTATAATCTGTATGTATGGGACAGCCTAATATGAGGTTGTTAGACAACCTCAATTAAATGTGAAGGAGAACAGAATGAAGAGTATAGATGTACTGCCTTGTGAGGAAGTAGGCAAAAAAATTACTTTCCCGGAAATACCGGTTAACCGTTATAAGCCTAAATTAAGAGAAGAACTGGAAAAAGGCATAATTACAGGGAAAGAGGCATTAAAGCTTTACAGGGCAATGCTTTTACAGAGAAATTTAGAATATATGGTAAGGGATCTTGATAATAAACGGTTTGTACCTTTTGAAGGCTTTGTATTTCGGGGCACCACCCATTTGAGTGTCGGTCAGGAAGCAACGGCTGTCGGGGCGATGTCTGTCTTATCCAGGAATGACTATATTACAAGCAACCACAGGGGGCACGGGCACTGTATTAACAAGGGCTTATTTGCTATTTATGAGATGGATGAGGATGAGCTTAAAAAATTTATTTCTTATGCTGAAGAAAACCAATTTTCCGTTGACAAATACGATAATCTTCTTAATGCTGCTGTTGATTACCATGTTTACAGGACAATGGCGGAGCTGCTCGGGAAACAGGCCGGTTATTGCCGTGGAAGAGGCGGGGGAATGCATATTGCGGATTTTTCTGTGGGGAACCTTGGTGCAAATGCAATTGTAGGAGGAAGCATGGGTATTGCAACTGGTGCAGCCTTTACAATTCAACATCTGAAGGAGGATAGAATTGTTGTATGCTGCATCGGTGATGGCGCTATGAATAATGGAATTGCACATGAGGCCATGAATTTTGCAGTGATGGCTCAATTTGAAAAAGGATTGCCGGTTGTCTACTACGTTGAAAATAACCAGTATGGGTACACCGGCCAGCAGAAAGGTGAGGTAACAGGTATAGAATTTCTTTCCCAGAGAGGTGCAGGATATAACGAGGCTGCATTACATGCTGAAACAATATGCGGAATGAATATTTTAAGTGTAAGGGAAGCGATGAAAAGGGCGAAAGAACTGTGTTTAAACGGAGAAGGCCCTGTGCTTCTGGAAGCGAATACATATAGATACTGGGGTCATAACTTTAAAGATAAGGGTACTGCCTACAGGACTGAAACCGAAAAGGATGCATGGAGAGCAATTGATCCTGTTGAGTGGTTTAAAAATGAATTAATTGAGAATAATATATTAACAGCTGAAAGTGCAGAAGAAGAGTGGAATAAAGCACGAAAAATAATTGAAGATATCACTATACGTGCTGCAAATAGTAAAGATCCTGATATAAAAGATATGTATTTTGGATTGTTCACTGATACAAACTCAAATGATATCGGTGACAAATATAAAACAGTAAATCTGCTTAAAAAGCCGAGGAAAATACCGAGGGACAGCGAAGGAAAAATTCTTGCAAGGCATGCTGTTGTTGAAACGCTTACAGAGGAAATGATCAGGGATAAAAGGGTGGTTGTATGGGGAGAGGATGTTGCCGAGCAGGGCGGAGCTTACAGTGCTACTTATGGGTTGCTTGATATATTTGGAAGGGACCGAGTATTCAATACAGCGATATCCGAATCTGCTATTATCGGTATAGGCGTAGGTGCTGCTATGGCAGGACTTCGGCCGGTTGTTGAGCTCATGTATATCGACTTTATACTTATGGCAATGGATCAGGTTGGTAACCAGGCAGCAAAGGCAATGTACATGTTCGGTGGGCAATTCAGTATCCCACTTACAATTAGGGCAACGATAGGGGGTGGAAAGGGATATGCAGGACAGCATTCTCAGAGTCTTGAAGCTGTTATTGCGCACTTTCCGGGAATAAAGGTTGTTGCACCTTCGAACGCATACGATATGAAAGGGCTTTTAAAAACAGCGATAAGGGATGATAATCCTGTCATGTTCATCGAACATCAGATGGTTTACCTTGAAAAGGCCGTTGTTCCGTTGGGTGAAGACTATACTATCCCTTTTGGACAGGCTCGTGTTGTAAAGGAAGGTAAAGATATTACTGTTGTCGCATATTCCAATATGGTGAGCAGGACCCTTGCTGCAGCCGAGAAACTTGAAAAAGAAGATGGAATCAGTGTTGAAGTCGTTGACCCGAGAACGCTTGTGCCTCTGGATATAAACACTATTGCTGCATCTGTCAATAAAACCGGAAGGGCTGTTATTGTTGTACAGGCATGCTATACCGGAAGTTATGCGAGCCATATATCCCATGAAATAACATTGAACTGTTTTTCCGGAATGAAATGCCCGGTCAGGATTGTTTCAAGCTATGATGTACCACCGCCTATGGCTTATACCCTTGAAAATGAGAATATGCCGGATCCCGACAGAATATCAAAAAGTATAAAAGAAACTCTCGAAATGGGGTAATAGATAATAGCCCAAAGGAGACGGTTTGATACCAGTATATCAAAGAGAATTAAAAATAAATTACACGGATGTAAATGTTGGGAGGTTTAAGTATGTTAGGCGGTATAGGAACACAAGAAATTATCATTATTCTCATTGTTGGACTTCTTGTTTTTGGTGCTGCACGGCTGCCCAAGATCGCACGGTCTCTTGGCCTTGGAATTAAAGAGTTTAAAAATATGAGGTTATTGTCAATAATGAAATAATAAAATTGCTCTCTTTGAAATCTCAACCTGATAACTGTTTTCCAAAGCTTTCAGCTATCTAATATCTCCCACACTTTTAAAGCAATGTCAACCGGACGGCAAGATTTTTGTATGTATGGTATTCCCGGGTCGAGAACACCATGATGAGCAATCGCATTTTCCGGATAGCCTGACATATATAAAACCTTCAAATCCGGCCATGTTTCATTAAGTTTCTCAATTAACTCAACTCCGCTCATATGGGGCATTATAATATCGGTGATTACCAGATCAACACGCCTTTCCAACTTCTGACATATCATATAAGCAATACCACCTGAGTCAGCCTCTATAACTTTTTATCCCTGTTGTTTCAAAACATTACAGGCCAAATTCCGCACACCATCCTCGTCTTCAACTACGAATAGAGTTTCATTCCCACGAGGCATTCCAGGGACGGCCTCTTTTCTTACGAATTCATCAGCCTCTTCGACTACTCTTGGTAAGTAAATTTTAAATGACGTTCCTTTCCCTTCCTCACTATAAAACCAGATGTACCCATTGCTCTGTTTGATTATGCCATATACGGTGGATAGACCAAGCCCCGTTCCTTTCTCCTTGGTCTTTGTTGTAAAAAAAGGATCAAATATCTTCGCTTTTACTTCAGCCGTCATTCCACACCCGTTATCACTAATCGCTAACATCACGTAATCACCGGGAATTACTACCGGATGTGACTTTGCATACTTCCTGTCCAATACTGCTTTCCTGGTTTCAATGAAGAATTTTCCACCCCTGGGCATGGCATCACGGGCATTGACGACCAGATTGACAATGACCTGTTCAATTTGCCCGGGATCAACTTTTACCATCCATAATTTTTTTTCGAGACTTAAATTAAATTCTATATCCTCTCCGAGCATACGCTTTAACATTTTTTCCAGGTTGGTTATGAGCGCATTCAAGTTCAGGACTTTTGGTTGTAAGGTCTGTTTACGACTGAAAGCAAGCAATTGACGGGTAAGGTCTGCAGCCCGGTTTGCCGCAGACTGGATCTCTGTTATATCTTTCCATAAAGGATCATTTGGGCTCAGCGATATCAACGCCATTTCAGCGTAACCGATAATTACCATCAGAAGATTGTTGAAATCATGGGCCATACCCCCGGCAAGCCGTCCAATACTTTCCATTTTTGATTATCTGTGCGATGGGTGAATCTGCGTCATAATGAGACACGCACTTAACATAATCCGGGCTGAAACCGGTACTATATGCCAGATCGACTGCACCGGTTGCTTCATCCACAAGATAAATACCGCCAGAATCCATTCCGGACGCTTGAATTGCAGCATCAACGCAATAAACTAACGCCTCTTCAAGGAAGGAAGTTTCACTGAGCCTTATAGCAAGATCTTTCTGTATTCAAGTCAAGTTATCTACTCGTTTGCGCTCAGTGATGTCACGCAGCACTCCCTCTGTACCAACCGGGCGCCCCTCCTGATCATAAATCATATTTGCTGTCATAGACGCTTCTGAAATTGTACCATCCCTGTGTTTTAGTTTTACTTCGCAATCTTTTAAGACACCCTCCTCCATCCGCCTGCGCTCATGAATTTCATCCTGAAGCTTTCCTGCCCGCCTTCTGCAGGCTATACGCGGGTTTACCCTCGGCCTGCAATGCTTCGAAAGCTGCTACTTTCTTCTGAAGCTGTTCTATCTCTTCGATCAGCTGTGCCCTGCTTTTTGATTTATAATTCATCAATATCTCCGTGTCTTAAGGCCGTTATGAAGAAAATTGCCAGGTTAATATGATAAAAAGGTTATCTTTAATATCGCTGTGGATTAAGACCAGACGGCCTTTGGATAGTTTTTCTGAATAATTGTATCCTTTGTAAGTAGAATGGCATCATTACATCGCGCATGAGCAGTGATGATTCTATCAAAGGGATCACGTGTCCATCGTTCATTAATTGCAGCATGGATGACTTTATTAAAGTCAAGACTGCTCGTTTGTAATCCCACTTTAAACGACAAATAATCTATTATAATCTGCGCATGTTCTTTTATCCTGCTAACTTCATACAGATATTCAAGTTCAAGCATAATAATTGGTGAAATGAATAATTCATTATTTTCCAACATGTCGATAGCTTTCCGGGATATCAGACTAAACTCTTTCTGATAGAGCCATACAACAAGATGCGAATCAAGATAAATCATGTCAGCTTATCCCCTTCATGCCATTCACTTGACCAATCCATGTGTACAATTTCTTCCGGATCGCCAATAATGAGATCATGTTTTTCAAGGTTAACCAGTTTATTTATTTTTTCAGGAATTATTTTTAAAACCCTGCCATTCCTCTCTATCTCAACAGGTATACCGGTTTGGAGAATATCATCTAATATTCTGTATAAGTTCTGCCTTAGTTTTGTGGCCTTTATTTTCACAATTTTCCTCCGCCCATAATATAGCAAAATTACGTACGTCTGTCAAGTGGTATACGTACGTAATGGCAAATCTCAGTCAGTATATCATAGAGCAGCCTCTGACCGCAACCAAAGAAAACCAGTAAACATAAAATGAAACCCGGTTCATTAAAACGGCACGGATGCCTTGTACAGCGTTGCTTCCCCCCCAATGCTGTACTGCTCTACTGACGCAGGAACCAGAATTGAATCACCTCTATTGATAGAGAGCGTCTCATCTCTCCCGATCTCCTTAACAGCAGCGCTTCCTTTGACACAGATCATCATCTCAACGCTTCTATCTTTAGCACTCATATAGTCATTCCCGCTGCTGATAACGATCATTGACAGCCTGAACTCCTCGGCCGGTGAGATATAGGTTTTTTCTCCATTGGGAAGGTCTTTTATCTGCGCTTTTTCAAACTCTTTCGGCTCAAAATCGAGTGTCTTGATAAGCTCCTGGACATCGATATACTTTGGAGTCAGCCCTCCCCTCAGCACATTGTCCGAATTGGCCATAAGCTCTATACCGGCACCATCCAGATACGCGTGAAGCCCGCCGGCCCTGGTAAAAAACGCGTCTCCCGGGCTGAGCCGCACAAGATTCAATATCAACGGGCACAGAACACCGATATCACCCGGATATATCAGGTTGAGCTTGCTGACCCAGGTTTTTTCAGATTCATAAGAATCAGCACCCGGGCCGGGAGGTTTTTCCGCCCATTCAAGCGCCTCATTTATTGCCTGCTCTTTAGTTTCATGGGTAAGGGTCATGACCGCTTTGAAAAAAACTCTCAGCCCCTGTTTATCCGGACTGGCTTTGTATGCCCGGACCTCCTTTTTAATGCTCTGAAAGTTAATTCCATTCAGGATGGCGAGCATCTCCTTAATCGGCCTGAAGCCGTTTAAGGCCCAGAAAGGAGTGAGAACAGATATGATTTCCGGTTTATGGTTTTTGTCCTTGTAGCTCCGTTTAAAGGCATCCATAGGAATATTCAGCTTATTTTCCCGTTCAAATCCCTCTCTTGCCTGTTGTATACTCGGGTGAGCCTGAATGGATAGAGGCTTGCCGGCTGCAATGACCTTGAATAAAAACGGCAGGTTTTGAGAAAATTTCCCGGCAGCCGCTTTTCCGAGCAGGCCTACCGGATCTTTTTTAATTATGTCAATCAGGGATACACCCTGTCCGGCAACAAGGACTTCAGAAGGAGCCCTGGGGTGAACCCCCATCCATAGTTCTGCCTGTGGTTTTTCTGCCGGAGATGGCTTGCCCAGGAGCTCGGGAATAACAGTCATCGAACCCCATGCATATTCCTGCACCCTGTTTATCAACCTGCTTATGCCGATCATGATTCATCACCCCGAAATAAATACATACCTTCTCATTTTGTAGCTTTGTACGCCCTTCCTTTCCATATGATTGGATTACCACTCAGGGCCTTCCATAAAGAGTTAAGTGAAAACAATAGACTGAAAACTATCATAATGGGATGGAACAGAATCGACAGGATATTGTGCTTTGTTTTTAGTGCCACTATTACCCTGAGAGCTAAAATAATAAAAACCTGATTAAAATACGGGTTATGTATGTTGAAACTTTTATATAAGGCCAGTTTGATGAATGGATTTAGAAAGATGAAATATGAAAATGCAAGAGTTGCTAAATAGGGCAGGATAGAATACCCAAAAGCGCCATAAGCGTTTTTTGAGAACCCCTTCCATATTTCCCTTAAATTGTGATAAAACCTTGTGTAAAAGAGATCTATGCCGCTAATCAGGTCGAAATTTTCCCCGCATTTTTTTACCAGTCTTGCTAAACTTATATCATCCACGATTTCATTTTTCACCGCTCTATGGCCGCCGATTTTTATGTAAATTTCTCTTTTAATAAAAATAAACGTTCCAATAGCAATTGCAGCATTGTTATTTTTTATCTTTTTCATAACAAAAAGAGGAAACAATAGGTAAAAAGAGAAATAGATAACAGGAAGAATTATCTTTTCAGCAAGGGAGACTGTTATTAAATCAGGTAAGTACGAAATCAAGGACGCATTTCTTACTCTACTCTCAGTATACGCTCTCAGGATTGAGTCCCTTCTGTGTATGGTGTCTGCATCTGTAAATAACAGCCAATCTCCTTTTGCAATTTGTGACAGCTGAAAGCAAACCCAATTTTTCCCGGTCCATCCATCAGGAAGTGGTTTTGATTTGAGTACTCTGAACGTATCTCCATATTTAGCTGCATACTCCCTCAATATCTGCCAGCTGGTATCATCAGAATTATCATCCATGGCAATGATCTCCATAAAAGGGTAGCTTTGATTTAAAAGGGAATCAAGACACATTCTCAATTCTTTTTCCTCGTTCCTGACCGGAATGAGCACAGAGATTTTTTCAAACTTCCCGGGTGTATAATTTTTCCCCCTTTTACTAAAATAGAAAATATTCAGGAAAAGTGTAATCGATGAATACAGTAAAAGCAGATATACGAGCATTATCATTACTTTACTCCGTAATTTTTACTCAAAATCATATACTTTTCTATCTAATTTATCAAGGCGAAATCTGCCTCTTATAATCTTAAAAAATGCCTGCGCTTATTCCGCGCTAATGATTGCTCCTGTTTTATAAGCTCTTCCATCACTTTATGAGTGTAAGCTGCCATCTCTTCAATAGCTTCGCGCTTACTATGCCATGAATCGGGATTTTTTATAGCATAAACCGGTTCTCCGATCACAGCCTTTACACGAATGAAATAACGGTTTATCCTGAATCCAAACAATGTACGAGGATAGAGTATTAATATAATAGGAATGACGGGCCTGTTTAATAAGTATGCCAGAAAAAAAAACGCCATTTTGAAACTCATCGATATCCTGACTAAAATGGTGAAGCTCTCCTTCAGGAAAGAAATGTATCAACCAGCCTTTATCCAGGGCTTCTTTAATCGGTTTAATAATTTTTCCAAGACCATTATTTTCAGGTATTGGAAAAGCTCCAAGGAAACGGATGTATTTTCCTATAACAGGAATCTTAAAAGTACTTTGAAGTGCTGAAAAAAGAGTACGCCTGGGGGAAATTGCGTGAGCGATAATTGCAGGGTCCAGGTATAATGTGTGATTGGATATTAAAAAGCAGCCGGTTTTAGAAATAGCAGATAGATTACTTCTTCCTGTTACTTTTAATCGAAATACAAGTTTATTAATGATTATCACCAAGAGTAAGGTGGTCCAGAATATTATTGTGGATAAAAACCTGAATAAGGAAGAAGAAAAATCTGTTAACCGATCTGAACTGCCAGAAGTCAATCTTCTCCTCCTTTTTCAAAAAAATTAGTCCAGTTTCCTGATTTCCTCATTAGCATAGAAATTATCCGGAAAGAGTTCAAGAGACCTGGTAAGATACAATTTGGCCTTATCGTATTTTTTGAGCCTGAAGTAGGCTATACCAATACCGGAAAAGATATTGAATAGATCCCCTTTATCCAGATCCGGCATTTCCAGAGCTTCCTGCATAATATGTATACCTTTTTGCGGTTTTCCTCCATAGATTGAAGGTGAGTAAATCTCTGCCGATGCCAGGAGGATCATTGCCTTGGCGTTTTGCGGGTTAAGCTTAAGAGCTTTTCTGGCGTATTTCACAACCTTAAGACCGTTGACAATAACATAACCTTTATTTTTTACCAGACAAAGATTACCTATGGTGTCGGAAAGAAGACGGTAGCCTTCACTGAATTCACCAATTTCCAGGGCCTTTTTAACTAATTCCATGCATTTTTCGAAGTGAACCTCTGCAGATTTCAAATCTTTCGCCTGGTGCAGCTCCATGTATCCTGCAAGAGAATCAAGCCTGGCCATCCAGTACAGTTTTTCCTGTTCATTCGGAATTGATCCAATAGTCTTCAGGCCTTTTGAAATAACTAAATGGATCTCCCGGGGGCTCATCTTCTGATTATATACTGCATCTCTGGCCCTGCTGTACTGCTCATCAAAATCTCTGGCCGAAAGGTTCCTAGCCAGCACAAATAGGAAGATAATATGTACAATAATAATTGATATAGAAAAATAAATGATTTTCATTGCTATTTACGGGTATAAAACATCCCCTGTTGTAATCTCTTTTTCTTCCCCCTCTTCAGTAATCAGGAGAAGAGACCCGTCATCACTGTAACCTCCGGCTAATCCACTGATCTGAGAATTCAAAGATGTTATTGTTATTTTTTTACCCAGAAAGGTGCTTCTCTTACTAAATTTTTCTTTTATCAGGCTGAATCCCGTTTCCATAAACAGGCCATACCCACTGAAAAACTGTGTAAGCAAAGCTTTTAAAAAATCATCTCTGTTTACAGGGCTTCCTGTCAGCAGATTAAGAGATACAGCCGGCTGGTCGATGCTTTTAATTTCTCCCTGCGTCATGTTTAGGTTAATACCTGCTCCGAGTACGAATCCCTTCAGGCACTTACCAACTGTTGAACTTTCACCAAGAAGTCCGGCTATTTTTGACCCCCTGACCAGAACATCATTAGGCCATTTCAGCCCGGCTTCTACACCGTAAAATAACAGGATATCACATATAACCAGAGCCATATACTGTGTCAGGCTTACGAGGGGAGTTGATTTATTCAGCTCCCTGCAGGGTTTGAGAACAATGCTCATGTAGAGGTTATTCGGAACATGTGATACCCACCCTCTTTGAAACCTGCCCCTGCCATGCGTCTGTTTTTCCGCGAGAATAACCTGCCCGTCAGTCAGGGTATCCAGGTTTCTCAGGGCATAGAGGTTGGTTGAATCGACCTCATCAAGCCGGAGTATATTGTAACTGCCCATAATTTTATATGTTATTACCGTGTAACTATTGCCTCATACGTGAAAATTAAGCTGTCTGATTCAAGTACATTTAATAATACATAATATGTCCCCTTTGGCAAGATTACTTCCCGCCTTGAATGGGATCTGAGTAATTTCGCCATCACAGGGAGAATCGATATTGTTATTCATCTTCATTGCTTCTACAACCGCAAGGGTATCACCTACTTTCACCCTGTCTCCTACCTTCTTCTCATATTTGATAACAATACCTGGCAAAGGAGCCCGAACCGCTGTTTCACCCTCCCCTGCCTGAATTTCAGATTTAGCTCCCTTCCCGGATGAAAAAGGTACTGTGGGTGGAGGACGGACGCTGCTCCCGGATGCGGGGTTATTAAAACTTGAAAAGTTAAAGTTAGGCTTTATAACAGGAGAACCGCCGGGCTCGTTTATCTCTACCTTGAAATATTCATCGTCAACAAAAACATCGAAGCTTCGTATATTCTCAGATTTGCCGGGTATTTCATCTTCTTTCCGTTTTTCACCTCCTCCCTTCTTCGATCTTTTCTTCCTGACACTTACCTGAGCGTCCCCCTTCAGATAAATTATGCCCTTTTCCTTGCAGGTCGCTGCAATAAAGATGTTTTCGTCCGTAACAGGCAGGCCGTTTTCCTCTAGCATCTTCGTGGCAGCCCCCACCCCCTTGGCGGGATCATTATCATTAATCAGCCGGGGGCTTCTTGTTGTCGGTTCCAGGTTAAGCTGCTCTCTTGCGAGTTGTACGATTTCCGGGTCCGGCTTGACCGGAGTCCGCCCGAAGTAACCAAGGACCATTTTTCCATAGCCCTCCGCAATCTTTTTCCAGCGGCCGATCATAACGTTGTTGAAAGCCTGCTGGAAATAAAACTGGGAAACAGGAGTGACAGAGGTGCCGAAGCCGCCCAGTTTTATCACCTCCCCCATATTCGCGATAACCTCGGGATACCTTTCCAGGATATTGTTGTCTCTCATCATCTGTGTGTTTGCGGTAAGCGCCCCTCCTGGCATTGGGGAGAAAAACATCATGGGCTCAACTCTGGATGCCTCAGGCAGGTCGATGTAATCCTTCATACATTCCTTGAAGACCTCTTCAACCTTCATCAGCTTTGTGATATCATACCCAAGGTCATAATCGGTACCGCGAAGGGCGTGACACATGACCGTGATATCCGGCTGACAGGTCCCGCCGGAAACCGGAGCCATAGAACAATCTATGCCCGTTGCACCCGCTTCGAGTGCCGCCCTGTAGCAGACAACACTTGTTCCACCTGTTTCATGGGTATGAAACCGGATCGGTATTTTTCTACGCAGCCTGGATCTTGCCTTTTTAATGGTCCTGTACACAGTATCAGGAGTTGCCGTCCCTGAAGCATCCTTGAAACAGATGGAGTCAAAGGGTATCCCCGCATTCAGTATATCCTTTAAAACACCGATGTAGAATTCCGGGGTATGGGCACCCTCCACTCCGGGGGGCAGTGCCATGAGGGTAATACAGATCTCATGCTTCAAACCTGCTTCAACGATACAGCGTCCGCTGTAATCGAGGTTATCCA
>JABUBN010000416.1_pt1 | contig 12545 bp, 12 predicted proteins | sample 7240341 | NCBI WGS metagenome assembly JABUBN01 (sample SAMN07256345, study PRJNA390944) | subsurface metagenome | isolation source: Methane hydrate marine sediment | place: Pacific Ocean: Eastern North Pacific, ODP site | reverse complement strand
CTCTCCGCTGCAACAGGTGCCTCTTTTATAGTAGTTTCATTCTACCAGTATCTTATCTCAACCCTCGGGTGGCGAGCAACATATATGGTACTTGCAGGTATAGTAATGGCAATCGTTATACCTCTAGCTAGCTTGTTTATACGCAGGACCCCAGACGAAGTAGGCCTTGCACCTGACGGTACTGGTGAGGCATCAGGTAGGGCCACGCAGAGTGGCAAGATACTAATTGTAAATAAAGAATGGGCATCAACGGATTGGACATTGCGAAAAGCCTTGGGAACTTACCAGCTCTGGCTTATGTTTCTGGTATTCATGTGCTACTCAATATCCTTTAATCTAGTCGTAATCCACCAGCCCATTCATTGTGAAGACATAGGGTTCAGTGCAATGTTTGCTGCCTCCATATTCGGCTTAGCAGGATTTACAACTATTGTAGGCAATTTGGGCAGCTTTATTTCAGACCGGATAGGAAGAGAGCGTACTTATACTCTAGGAACTCTGGGCATGATTATCGGAGTGTGTGCGCTTATGGTTGTAACTACATCTCAAGTATGGTTAGTATACATCTACGCGGTATTCTTCGGTATATCCGTTGGTATAATAACGCCCGTATCCTTTTCCTCAGGAGCTGACCTGTTTGCCGGAAAGCACTTCGGTGCCATTAATGGCTTTATTCTTCTGGGTTTCGGGGTTGGTGGGGCTCTTGGCCCTTGGTTTGGCGGGTATATTTTTGATGTCGCAGGTAATTATACGCTCGCTTTCATTACTACCAATATGATAATAGCTGCCTCCTGTGCCTTTGTCTGGCTTGCCGCTCCGAGGAGGGTAAGGTTAATAGGAAAACATAAATAGAAAGGAGGTCTTATGAGTACTAAGAAAAAAGTGATGAATGACATTTGAAAATAAAAAGGAGGTCTTATGAGTACTAAGAAAAAAGTACCAATAGTTGAAGGTCTGTTTACATGGCCATCGGACAGGCCTCAATTGATTGGAAGTAAATGTTCAGTATGTGGAAGTGTTCAATTTCCTAAATCCAACGTATGTGATAACCCAGATTGCGATCATAGTAAGCCGCCTGATGAAATCCTTTTGAGTGCTGAAGGCACCCTTTATTCATACACCATTAACCAGTATGATCTTCGTGAGCCATTCTCTTATTATAAGGCTCCGTATGCAATAGGAGCTATAGAACTTCAAGAGGGATTAAATGTGGTGGCAAGACTAGCAACGACGGATGAGGAAAGGCTAAAAATAGGCATGCCGATGAGGTTTAAAGTAGACAAGTTATATGAGGATGAGGAAGTCATATATTTAACATATTTTTTTGAGCCGGAGGGACAAAGATGATCGAAACCGCGATTGCAAACATTGAAATAAGCGATTGGATTGAGGCGGGAAAGCCCATACCTTCAGCAATAGATAGGCTGGCCGATGTTGCTGTAAAAATGCTTAGAGAGACTGAAATGAGGCCAGGGGATCTCGATGCTATCATTACCAACACTACAGCGTCTCCATTTGATGAAAGTGCTTATATTACGATAAGCGCACAACATTTCGCCCATCGACTTGCAGCCAAGATAGGGACTCATGGAGCACGATGCATGAACATATGCGCTGCGTGTGCAAGCGCAGGAATAGCTCTTGCTACGGCCGATGCAATGATAAGGGCTGGCCTACTCAAGACGGTACTCATTGGTGGAGTTGATAATTCACCCCGTGGCTTTTATTTTCAGGGCCCATCAACTTTAGATGCTGATTTAGCAGTAAGTTATCCTCACAAAGCGGTTGGCATCACAAATCCAGCCTATTGGGCCATGTGGGCCAGAAGACGAGCATATGAGATGGGGAAGTCTATTGAAGACATAAAGGAGCTAATGGCTTTGGTGAAGGAAACTCAAGGCGAATGTGGCGCTCTCAATCCTCATGCAAGGTACAAAAAGGTATTCACCGCAAAAGAAGTCTTAGATTCTCCAATGGTTTGTGATCCCTTGCATTTATACATGATAAGCGCCGTAAGCTCAGGTGCAGGCGCAGCTTTAATCACAGACATGGAAACAGCAAGAAAAATTACTGATAAACCAGTTAAAATAGCCGCTTCTGCTGTAGGAAGTCCTGTTTATGGCGAACCCTCGCCACGCTTGGTTTACTTCACGACTGCCGGTGGGAAGAAAGCAAAGAAGCCATTCATAGAATGGCGTAAACCAATAGAAATGGCCTACAAGCAGGCGGGAATCGCGGCGGAAGATATAGATATCTTGGAGGCCCATGATACTAGCTGTTTTCACACAATAAACTGGATTGATCAAGTAAAGGGATGGGAACGAGAGGAAACGGATAAACTGATTAGAGAGGGGCAAATAAAGCGGAACGGCAAGTTTCCAGTTAACTTGAGCGGTGGAACATCAGCCTTTGGCGAATCAGTAATGAATCAAGCTCTTATGATGATTCATGAATTGTTCCGACAATTGAGAGGGGAGGCAGGCGAGAGACAAGCGAGTAAAGAGCTGAAAACAGGGGCTTGTACAGTTTATGGAGCGTATGGGTCTTATGGTGCCATAATACTTGAGAAAGGTTGGTGAAGTGGCCTCTCCTTGTGAGAGCAAGGGGCTTCCGCATTTTTGATGTGTCATGTTCGTAGGAGGCATTGATTCTATAGATGGCAGACTCCTTGTTATCCCTAGTGATTAGGGCTGTTCACCAAATTTAGACTGAGACATCTTTAACCGTATGCAAGGAGGTAGCGATGGAAGTTATGGAGGTAATTAAGACGAGACGGAGTATCCGCAGATATAAGACTACTGCAGTGGAGGACAAAACTGTGGAACTCGTTTTGCAGGCTGCTCACTATGCGCCATCTTGGGCTAACACGCAGTGCTGGCGCTTTATTGTGGTCAGGGATAGTACTGTCAAGGCTGAATTGGCCAGTACGCTGGGTAAGAACCCGGCTACTGAGTCAGTTAAAAATGCGCCGGTACTAATCGTGGCTTGTGCTGAGCTGGGCAAATCGGGCTACTATAGGGGAGAACCAGCCACAGATAAAGGTGACTGGTTTATGTTTGATGTGGCGCTGGCGATGCAGAATCTGGCATTGACTGCCCACTCGCTAGGGCTAGGCACAGTGTATGTTGGAGCTTTTGATGCTAAAAAGGCGGAAGCTATTCTAAAAGTACCATCGGGTTTTTGTGTGGTTGCGATGACCCCTTTGGGTTACCCTGACGAAGAACCTAGCGTTAGGCCTAGAAAAGAGCTGCCTGAGATTGTTTTCTATGATAGGTATGGTATCAGAATTGATAGCTCGCCCAGATAGGTCTTGGGCGGGCTCTGCCAAGGGAAACTGAGGTACCAGGGGGTTTTAGTTTTCCCCCACTGGTTTAAATTTACTACCTCCCCCTCCGGTTAGGGGAGCCCTGACTGAAAGCGGGCAAGTGGCATCCCACCAAAAAATAAAAGGAGGTAATATGCGTAAAGGTGGTAACTTACACCAAAGAGGCAGGGAGCTGGCGCCAATCAAGAGTGAGGCATACAAAATATACCTGGAAACCCCGGATATAAAGGGAAAGGAGCTTCACAAACTGCTGCTGGATAAGGGCCATGAGGTGCCTGTGGGTACTGTGTATTCTTGGTTAGGCAGGTTTAGGAAGGGGAAGAAGGCTGAGAAGAGGATGGAGCCAGTTGCCGTTGAGGTGAAGGTGCCAGTAAGGTTGACTACAGCTGACATTGCCGATGCCTTATTGAAGAGAGTTGTTGAAGCATTAAAGAACTATGATAATCTGCTCGAGGAAGTTACGGATTTGAAAGGCTGGGAATCGAGGGCACTAGAAGCAGAAAAAAATTGGGCAAGGGAGAAGAGAGAAAGGGAAAGGATATTGAAACTTCATAATGACCAGGTTAAGGAGGGGGCGCTGACCAGTACTAAGGATCTAATAAAGTTGGCGAGATTTTGACTAATAAGAGAGGGGGAATATAGAGACGGTAGCGTAAGCGGGTAAGTGGCATCCCGCCTAAAGCTCAGGGCGGAAGGAGCTGATGAAGTGCAAGACGACGTCAAGAAGTGTGACTGCTGTGGCTACAACCTTATCTGGCTCAAGTGGAACAAGGGGTCCGACATGCTGGTGTGCGACAACGTAAACTGCCAGAAGTATCGCCAGCCCGTCGGGAGGAATTATGGAGGTAAGCCGAGTAAATTCGCCACTGCTGCGTTTTTACATGGTGATTAGCGACAGCCAGGCGCTCTGAGGATAAGCTGCGGATAGGCTTTACTCTACAATGCCCCGACCTAATCAGGTACAGGTTAAAGAACTGGAGAGCAAGATAGCGGCAGTGTGCATGCGCTGCCCCCATGTCAAGTGGCTGTATGGGTCCGTTGAGTGCAGAAGTAACCGGCGTCATTGCCATAACTCTAGGGTTAGGCGCTGGCTGGATGAGATAAGGAAACTTGAAGGAGGTTAGGAAAGGGCTATGACCAGAACAGGAGGATTTTGCTAAGTTAATCATGTCTTGGCATCCCCCCAGCCCTGTAGTCAAAATCTAGCCGTTTTCCCGGGCCTTTGAATAGTTTGATACCTTTGTTTTAAGAGGGGGCTTCGCCCCTCTTTGAAAATAGATGAGACTTTTTATCGATGGTCGTAGATATTTTGCATAAAGGGGTTGACAAATAACATATAATCTGCTATGTTACTTATGATGGATATCAAGGCTGTTAGAGAAAAGCTGGGGCTAACCCAGGAGGGGTTTGCTCAGAAGCTGGGGGTAAGCTGGGGAACAATAGCCCGGTGGGAAGCTGGTAAAAGTAAGCCATCAAAACTTGCCCAAAGGGCCCTAGAGAATTTTTTGAAGGAGCAGGAGATAGGGGGTGAGAGATGAGTAGGCAAGCAGTGTTAGTAGTTTTAGAAAGAGCAGCAAATGACATTACCTTTTTTGGGCAATTAGCAAATGACCCACAAGTAGCCCTAAAAGATTTTGACCTCACTTCGGAAGAGAAAGTAGCTCTCACTATCGGAGATGTGGGGTTCATAGAGTCCCGCACTGGTAAAAAACTGGATGAGAAGGTAATGAAGAAGGTCATCATACCGCTACTTTCACGAGAGCGATGGTAAAATGGCATTTATGCCACCGAGTGCCATTGCTGAAGAAGCGGTAGGATTAGGTAAAGCAAAGACCTTGATGGGGTGGGGCAGGCTATTAGTCTTGGGCTTCCTCGCTGGGGCATATATCGCCTTTGGTAGTCAATTAGCGGTAACAACAGCAGCTGGTATTCCTTGGATTGGATTGCAAAAGCTCATATTTGGTGCTGTCTTCCCAGTAGGACTAATGCTCGTGGTTATCGCAGGTTCGGAGCTTTTTACCGGTAACTGTATGCTGCCTGTTATAGCTTGTCTACAGAAAAAAGGCAGGTGGCGTGGCTTGGCTAAAAACTGGCTTGGGTCTTACATTGGGAATTTTGCTGGAGCAGTTTTCTGTGCTTACTTCCTGGCTGTGGCTACGGGGCTTTTCTTAACCGAGCCTTGGTATGGCTATATAAGTAGCATTGCCCAGACCAAATGCAGTCTCAGCTTTGCCGAGGCTTTCTGGCGAGGAGTAGGTTGCAATTGGCTAGTATGCCTAGCAGTTTGGCTGGCTATTGGTAGTGAGGACATTGTCGGTAAGGTGTTTGCTATCCAATTCCCTATTATGGCTTTTGTTGCTCTTGGCTTTGAGCATAGCGTGGCCAATATGTTTTTCATCCCCGCCGGTATCTTTGCTACGAATGCAGTAACTTGGGGGGCATTTTTAATTGACAACCTACTGCCAGTAACACTAGGTAATATTGTTGGCGGTGGACTTTTTGTGGCTGTTATCTATTGGTGGGTATATCTCAGGCTGTAATCGGGCAAGTGGCATCCCGCCTTATACAATAGAAATGATAGCACAACGTAGGGATAGTAAAGGACACTTCATCAAGGGCAATACGCCCTGGAATAAAAGGTGGGATAGTCCCCAAAGGGAAATGATCAGCTTGTTTGTGCCCGGGGTGATTGGCGGGGGAGTGTTAAAGCTGGAGCGGATTCAGGCTATCTGTCCTGCTTGCGGGCAGCAAGTTGAAGCTGTAGCCGGCGACGGTCGAGTTAGAGGATACTGTGCAGTCGCCAGGCAGTATGTGGACTTTCTAGCTGAAAAAAGGGGCAAAAAGAAATTCCAAAGCTAGCTACCTGGCCGGCTGCCTTGGCTTCATACTTCATATAAGAGACGCTCTCCGATGGGTTTTCAGGCGTTTTCTCAGAGAGGTCAAGGGTTTGATACCTTGGTGCCAAGAGAAGATAAAGGGGTTAGCCCTGGGGAATTCCTACCAAACGATTCTAGTGCAACGGTGGTAGATATTTTATCAAAAGGGGTTGACAAAATGGGGTAATAGAGCTATTATGTTAGAGCTATTATCCAAAACAGGAGAGAACCGTGCCATTATTAAAAGTAACTTGCAAACGATGTGGTCATAAGTGGATTCCGAGAGTTGCCAAGCCTAGACGATGCCCCAAGTGCCTGGCGTATGATTGGGACAAAGAAAAGAAAAAGGGGGGTGAGAGATGAGGTAGTAATAATCTTTTAGTGGGAATAAAATCTTAAAAAGGAGTTTTAATCCAATGAGAAAGAAACTATTACTAATCCCGTTAGCACTATTGTTAGCCATTGCCCTGGTCGCTATCGGATGTCCTACGCCGCCAGAAGAACCAACAACGCCAACAGAGCCCACCACACCGGCGCCGGTTCAAGAGAAAATGGAGATAGAGATATACTCGAACCCTCTGGGACACTCTACCTATGTGCTTTCATTTGCCTTGGCGGAGATTATCAATAAGAACTCCACCTGGCTTCATGTAACCTGTATTGAGTCTAAAGGTTCATCGGCAAACCTCATTTATCTGCAACAAAATCCTGCGGCATGGGAAAATACGATAGTAATGCTTAGCCCATTTACTGTTGTGCAGGGCGAAAAGGCTGAGCCTCCTTTCGATTCACCGTTTACAGGTATGAAGGCGATTTCTCTGATAGCTGATAATGCAGCATTCTTCCTAACTTCAGATCCTGATATTAAGACAATTTCTGATTTGGCGGGTAGGAGTGTGGGCTTAGGTCTTAAAGGCATTACTCTTGAGTACATACCAAGATTTATTCTGGATTACGGTTGCGGCGTATATAGTGACATTGGTAAGGTGAGTAATTCAGGGTTTAATGACCTCAAATCCGCCCTTCTTGATGGAACAATAGACGTTGCCCTTCAATCGTCAGCCGCTTACGGCGATGAAGAGTACAAAGATTGGGAACCTATCCCGGCTACAGCTGAGTTGCTGGCGACAAAAGTGTGTTACCTTGTGGACATTGAAGAAGAAGCTTTCACTAAGGCACGGGAGATGAGTGGCTATCCAATATACGTGATGAAAGCCAAACCGTTGGCTTTTGGTAAGTCGCCGGCCTTCGGTGGAAACCGGATGTGGTGGAGTAATTCGTGGTGGGTTCATGAGAGTATGGATGATGATGTGGTGCGAGAAATTTGCGCAATAATATATGAGCATGCTAATGAGTTTGTGACCTACCATGCAACAGGCATAGGGATAACTCCGGAAACGGTGGCTAGCATAGCTTGTCCAGAGGGAGATTTTCACCCAGCAGCAGCAGAATTCTACAAAGAGGTGGGGCTTTCGGTAGGACAATAGGATTTAGAAGCTGATGTGAGTTATTGTTTGTAAAGTAGAAAGTTGGATAGATTTGCACCAGCGTATTCTTGACACATTGGTGGGAGTAGTGGGAGTAGCGATGGTGATATACCACCTAGCCTACTCCCAACTATTTTTGCAGGGTGTGATGGAGCATCTAATTTTCCACCTTGGCCTTGCATTACTTTTAGTATTTTTGATGGAACTGCGAAATAGGTGTCGACCTCTGGAATTGATGCTGGTATTGTTAAGTCTAGGTTGTTATATTTATTTGAGGCTGTCTTATGAGAGACTAGAGCTATATGGGATGTATCAGGCCACAAACCTCGATTTGGCTGTTGGTATAATCCTGATTTTACTCTGTTTTGAAGCTACTAGACGGAAATTTGGGCCGGTGCTACCGGCACTGGCCTTGCTTTGTATTGCTTACGCTTTTATAGGCTCTCATCTTCCTGGGATACTTAAGACCTTACCTATGAGTTGGGATGTAATAATTGAAAGGCTGTCTGTGGGTTTCGCCCAAGCTGGGATATTCGGTCCCATTTTAAGAGTGTCAGCCGTTTTCATATTTCTTTTTATGGTTTTTGCCGCCTTGGTTGGAACGTGTGGGGCAACTGAGTTTTTCAATCAATTGGGAAAATTTGTAGGTCGATGGTTCAGGGCTGGTCCAGCCTTAGCCGCAGTGATAACTAGCGGTCTCGTGGGTTCGGTTACGGGTCAGGCAGGTGCCAATGTTACAATCACTGGCTCCTATACAATACCAGCAATGAAAGAGGTTGGCTATAAACCATACCAAGCTGGTGCTATTGAGGCAGCCGCATCAGCCGGCGGACCGATTATACCGCCAGTAATGGGGGTAGCCGCTTTTCTGATGAGCGGCATGACTGGGATATCCTATGCCACGATAATTGGTGTAGCGGCATTGCCAGCATTATTTTATATCTTTAGTTGCGCCTTATACGTGCAGTTTCAAGCAGGGAAAATGAATATTGTTACTAGGGTTGAGGAGGTAAATTATCGAGAGTTGATTCTCAGGGCTCCTCTTTTCCTTGGCTCCCTGCTGGTGATTGTAATACTGTTCGTTATGGGTAGAACAGCCCTGAATGTTAGTTTTTGGGCTTGTGTGACTATCGTTATCCTTGGCTTTTTAAGGAAACAAACCCGACCGTCACTAAAGAACTTAGTGGACGGAATTGTTCGCGGAGCTTCCTTGGGAAGTGGTATCGCAGTGACCTGTGCCACCTTGGGAATAATAGTGGCTACTATCACTGGTACAGGGTTGGGTATAAAACTTCCTGCCGCTATAGGGAATCTCTGTGGTGAAAACCTACTACCGCTATTAATCATGACTGCGGTAGCAGCAATCATTCTCGGCATTGGCTTACCCGCCTCAGCTTCTTATATACTGGTAGCAATTGTACTTGCGCCTGTTTTGATTAATCTGGGAGTAGGTCTACTACCAGCGCATTTCTTCGCCTTTTTCTTCGCCAATTTCTCCTATCTGACTCCACCAGTAGCCATAGCGGCTCTTTTTGCAGCGCAGCTAGCAGGTGCCTCTTATATGAGAACTGCGCTTGAGTCAGCTAAGGTAGGAATTGCTGGATTTATCTTACCTTTTATGATTCTCTGGTGCCCAGTCATGATGGGGGATTACTCTAACCCCATGGTTTCAATTGTTGACCTACTGACTTGCATCCTTGTTCTTATTGGTCTTCAAGCGGGTATTGTTGGTTATTTTCTAACGAAACTTAATCCAATGGAAAGACTTCTAGTTGTAGCGGGCTCTTTTAGCTTAATGATTTATGTTTATACTAATGGCATTCTGTGGCTTGCGATAGGTACGGGTTTGCTTGTTGTAATGTTCTTCTGGCAACTAGCCAGGAAAAGGAGGGTGCAATACGAATAGGTTGAATTGAGAATCAAGGTTGTTGATTGAGAACCAAGAAGGGAAGGAGATTACTCAAAATGATGATTGATGTTTTTGCTCATATCTTGCCGCCAAAATACCTAGAGGCTCGGGAGAAAAAGGCCATAAGCGGGTGGGCGTCAGCAAAGGGTTCAAGGTGGGTAAAAGCGGTACCTACGTTGTCTGACCTGGACATTAGGTTCAGAATTATGGACCAATACCAAGACCTTTTGCAGGTGCTAACCGTTGCCGCCCCGCCTCTGGAGACCATTACCAAACCTGAGGACGCGGTTGAACTGGCAAGGATAGCTAATGACGAGATGGCTGAGCTGGTGATGAAATACCCGGATAGGTTTGTGGCAGCAATAGCCTGTCTGCCGCTGAACGACATCGATGCCACTCTAGAGGAGATTGACCGGACAATAAAGGATTTGAGGTTTAGGGGGATACAAATATTTTCTGATGTAAACGGAAAGCCACTGGATTCCCCGGAGTTCCTGCCTATCTATGAAAAGATGGCCTACTATGACCTTCCAATCCTTATTCACCCCAGAAGAGAGGCTATAGTGCCAGATTATGAGGGTGAGAAGGAGTCAAAATACCTGGTATGGAATAGACTTAGTTGGCCTCATGCGACATCAATGGCCATGCTGCGTTTGGCAGGTAGTGGTGTGCTTGAGCACTACCCCAACCTTAAGTTCATAACCCATCATGCTGGTGGAACAGTTCCCTATCTTATTACCAGAATCAGCTTATTGGGCGAGTTTAACGAGATGCGCATGGGCTTTAGATATGAGCAGCACCTTACTAAGACAATACCCGATTACCTGCGTATGTTCTACAATGATACTGCGGTTTATGGAAATACCCCTTCACTGATGTGTGCCTATGCCTTCTGTGGTGCTGACCACTTGCTGTTCGCTAGCGATATGCCCTTTGATAGTCAGACCGGCTACAGATTGGTTCGGGAGACAATCCGTTCAATAGAGGAAATGGATATAACGGACACCGAAAGGAAGAAAATATTCGAGGATAATGCTCGGAAGCTTTTACGCTTACCTATATAGGTTGCTCCTCAGGCGGGCTCTGCCAGGGGAAATCAGGGTGCTGCAGGTGTTTTCTTTTTCAGCCCTGACTGAAAGCCGGCAAGCGGCATCCCGCCTGAAAGACAAAGAAGGGGGTCGAGGGATTCGAACCCCCGACCCCCTAGTAATATACTAGCTATGTAAGTATCTATGTATGTATCTGTCTATCCCTAGAACTCAAACAATGCCGGCTGCTCCGCCTATTTTTTATGGCATATCGGGAGTTCCCTGGCTAGTTCCGGCGGAATAGTTAACCTCCTGTGAGGCTATTTTGGGGTCTTGACAAGGGTTTTTTTGAGTTGTAGTATACTTTGTGGGAAGTATCTTAACGCCGCGGCACGGGCCTGCCCCTGAGGGGAAAAAGGCTTCACTCATCACAAACAGTTACGGGCTAAATTGGAGCAACTCCTGAAGCAGGAATAAATTTTTTGCTCAGGGTTATATCTAATGCAATATAGTCACTCAATCTAGAAGGAGAAAGAATGAAAAAGCTGCTGGTTTTACTCTGGGTAGGATTATTGGTTCTCATTCCTATCGGGGGATGTACTAACCAAGAGGAGGCACCTATTGGCATGGCGGTCGAATTTATGGACCATGCCGCCTGTGCCTATATCAGTCAGGATAAGGGATGGTTTGAGCAAGAAGGACTGAAGCTAACCACCTACGAGAGCTATGCAACCGGCATGGCTCTGGCTTCAGCCCTAGCCCGCGGTGATATTGAGGTCGCCTACATCTGCCTGGTGCCAGCCATAAATGTCTATGCCAACGCCGGGGTACCAATAAGGATAGTGGCTGGAACACATAAGTATGGTTATGGCTTGGTGGTCGACCCGGACAAGATAAAAATGGTCAACGATTTGGAAAAGCCTGACATTCGCCTTGGCTGCGTCAGGGAAGGCGGTGCCGTTGACGTGCTCCTGCATAAGACGATAGATAAGCACAATCTTGATGAAGATAAGATATTAAATAACGTTCAGCGGATGAACCCGCCAAAACTGGTCCTGGCTATCAAGACGGGACAGCTTGATGCCGCCTTTCTCCCCGAACAATGGGCAACTATGGCGGAGGAATTTGGCTTTAACATGCTGCTGATGAGCCAGGATGTCTGGCCCGAGATGCAGGGTAGCGTGCTGGTGGTCAAGCAGGACTTGATAGATAACCACCCTGAGGTGGTGAAGAAACTGGCAACGGTATCACAGCGGGCCATCGATTGGGGAAATGAGCACCCTGATGAAGCCGCCGAGGTTGTCGCCAAACAACTGCAAGCTACCGGGGGCGACATTTTCCCGGCTGAGGTAGCCGAGGTCGCCGCCGGGCTGGAAATCACCCCTGAAGTACTGCTGCGGTCAATGGCCAGGTTGGAGTATACCACTGATATCGACCCCCGGTTGGTTCAGGCTACCATAGATTACATCGCGGGGCTAGGCTATATAAAGAACAGCTTTAATGCTGAAGAAATTCTAGATTTGACATTCCTTGAAGGTGAATAGTGCTTAACAAAATCAGACCGGGGTGGGGGAGATGTGCGGAAGCCAGCCCCAGCCCAAGGCCCTTGAAGGAGAGAAATGGAACTCTGCTATCGTAAATGCCAGAGGAAGGTGCTGGTGAAGGTGGTGCTGACCGTATGGCGAATTGCTACTAGGTGGGGCTACTGCACCAGCTGCGGGCAGTTGCTCTTTAAGGAGTCTAAAGGGAGAACACCCTTTAAGGAGGGATGAACGAAGAAAAAGTTTAAGCTGAAACGAGGCTCGAAAGAATGGTGGGGAGCTCTTTCTATGATTCACCTTTATAAAAGGGCGAAGGAGAAGGCTCCTAATATCACTCCCGTCACCATCAGCCTAGTCGACATAAATAATTACACGCACG
>JABUBN010000414.1_pt1 | contig 12580 bp, 11 predicted proteins | sample 7240341 | NCBI WGS metagenome assembly JABUBN01 (sample SAMN07256345, study PRJNA390944) | subsurface metagenome | isolation source: Methane hydrate marine sediment | place: Pacific Ocean: Eastern North Pacific, ODP site | reverse complement strand
AGATCTTAAATAGAAAATACCGGGATATGCGGTCACTCTGGGATCATTCCTACCGCACCGCTTTTTACGCCTATCATATGGCCAGAAGCTTTAAGAAGAAAAAAGATATTCTCGATGACATTTACGTTGGCGGAATACTCCACGATCTGGGCAAGATAATTATCGCCACCCTGCATCCTGAATTACTGGATCGTATAATAAGCTTCTGTGCTGAAAAAGAGATCCCTACCCGCATGCTTGAGGATCTATCTGTGGGCTTCAATCATGCGGAAATCGGCGCCATGATCGCGGAAAAATGGAATTTCCCCGAGCAGCTTGTGGCTGCCATCCGCCTACACCATGAGCCGAATGAAACTGATGAGAAATTCGCCGATGTTGTCTATACCGTTTACCTGGCCAATGCCCTGACTGCCATTGAGAGAGAACAAATCTCTTTTGAGCAAATTGATAAGGATGTGCTGAATGCTTTTGGCATACAAACTGCCGACCATCTGGCCAAAATCCAGGAACGGCTGGATAAGGCCTTTCTCCGGCAGAGATCGAATTTCTAGCCCACTACCCTTCTAGATATCTCCGGGAAACGGTCCTTACCGCCTACCATAAGCATGAGCAACGGGTAATGTTTAGCTGCTGCTGCCGTCATTTTGCCGGCTATACGCCTGATATCCCATTGGGCGTGATGGTCCTCCCTGATCCGGGAGATATGGTACAATTCCCTTACATCAACCTTGACCAGCACCCGTCGTCTGTTTGCATTGGTCAGGGCGTAGCCGGCAGCGTTCAAGTCATGGGGCCTGATACGATTGTAGAGATTTTCAGCCTGATCAACCGCTTCGGCCAGCATTTCTTCCAGCCCCGCCTTTAGTATATTGGGTGGTACGGTATGGCCCAGGGCGGGCTGGTAGGGAGAGGTTAATAGAGTGAGCATCCTGTGTCTCTTAAGCTGGGCAAAGGCAGTAGCTGAAAGCTCTATTTGAAAGGTAAGAGCGGCCAGCTCAAAAGCCCTGGGCAGAGGATGAAAGGGCTTCATGTGGCGAAAAATCGGTGCAAGGCGCCGCAGACGCTCCTTTTCTGAAACCCGGCTCAGATCATTTATCAGGGCCTTAACTGACTTACCGGAAACCTGAAACATCAGAGCTCCAAGCACACGCTCCTCACCATCAATGTCAAAACTGATCAGCTCCACATCCTGACCATCAGTTGATTCTTTGCCCGCTCTTTCATCCCCAGGGCCCTGATGATACCACTCCCTGTAATAGGGATCTGCATCGGTATATTTCACCAGTGATGGTACCAGCCCCTTGACAGAATCCAACAAGCCTTTAGCTAAATCCCTTACTTCTTTCAGGGGAGCATTCCTTAAACGGACAATGATCTCTTCCAGTATACGGGCATTAACTGTCATGCCCATCTGGGTCAAAGAGGCAAGCCCTGTAGCATAACGGGCATCTTCCTTGGCCTGCTCATCTTCCAGGCCGGTGGAGAGCAGCTCTTTATAGAGCTGATGGTAGAGAGTAGCTGTACGCTTCATCAGTAAACTAAAATCATCAGCCAGCCCGATACCCCTGATCTCTTCCGGTACTGAAAACTCTTCATCAAAAAGCACATAACGCTGTGACTTCTCAGTAAATGAGGTTAAGCGGAAGGATTGCAGGTATTCCACAGCAAGGCGGCTGATATTGCTGATATCAAAATTAAATACAGCATGCTCTGAAACTGATGAGTGGCCCATCTGAAAAACAATTCTTTCATTTGCCTTTCTGGCCTGCTCCACCTCAGTCAGCGCTCTCCTTCTTAATTCACCAATATCCAGTTTGCTGCGTGAGATCCGGGCGTAAGAAGCGCATAGGGTCTCCGGAGTGAATGCATCTGCACGCTCAGCAAAGAGGGAAGAGGCTTCCTTAATAAGCGTACTGTCTATATTGAAACCTGCTATATCAACTTTCATGACAATGATCTTACCGCACTTTTGGCAGGCTTGGTAGTGATTTGGGAAAAAAGATAATAAAACTTGACTGTTGCTTATTATTCATATATAAACAGAATTGTAGGCTTTAACCAGTCGGAAATCGATCGCTTTTTAAGGAAATAGACATGAGTACCAAAACAGTAGCTCAATGGACCGGGGGTATGGCATTTGATATTGAGCTTCAGGGGCACAGGATTACCGTAGACGCCACAGCCGAGTCAGGAGGCCGGGACATGGGCCCTAGCCCTAAGTCTCTGCTGCTTGCAGGCCTGGCCGGCTGTACGGGAATGGATGTAGTTGCCATCCTGCGTAAAATGGGCCAAGAATGGGACAGCTTTAATTTGCAGATTGAAGCTCAAACCTCGGAGAAACATCCTAAGGTATATACTGACATCAAGATCAACTATATCTTCTCCGGGAAAAACCTATCTAAGGATAAAATCGAAAAAGCGGTTAATCTTTCACATGATAGATACTGCGGTGTAAGCGCCATGCTGAAAAGTTCCGCCGATATATCCCACGAAATCATTATTGAAGAATAATTAAAAAGATAAAAGCGCCGGTAGAAAACCCCCGGTAGATATAATTAAAGGGGGGTTTTTACATGACGATTAACGGGAAAATAAAAACAATTCAGGCTTTCCTCGACAAGGATAAACTAAGGGTAGCTGCCCAGGTAGATACGGGCAACGGAGAGACTCATAAGGCCTATCTGCCCGACCGTGAGCTCTCTGCCCTACTTCCCCGTTCAATCCTTACCGGAAAAATCAAGGATGTACCACGGGAACTTCTTTCTACTATTGATCCAATGATCCGCCGCCTGGCTGCAGGCAGAAATGTGAGGTTATGGCAGTATGAACAGCACTACTATTTTTCATTTCTCTCCTGGAAAAATGTCTGCTTCCTGTCGGATTAACCGGCTTTCTGATGCGTGTTTTATTGGGCAGGCCGGTCAGTTTATTGATGGAAATCAAGGCTTAAGAAATTCGAATGCCCTTAGTAAGCGGTTTTAATAAGTTCATAGAGATCTTCTGTGGATATTGTCCGGGGAAGATAGTTCATCATATCATAGGAGCGTGCCGTGCCGGCGATATCTATCATATCGTCTAATTCCAGATCACAGTCACGCAAACGCACCGGCAGGCCCAGAGAGCCTATCAGACGGCGGATAACCTCTATCCCACCGGCTGCTTTTTCCACCGAGGATTCAGCTTCAGCTTCTTCCCCCATTAAAGCCCCAATTCTCGCCAATTTTTCAGCGCTCGAGTTTATATTATACTCCATTACATGGGGAAGCAGGATGGAGCTAAGCCAGGATTTCGGTACCATAAAACGCCCGTTAATAGCATAAGATAATGCCGCGCCAATGCCCTGTTTGCTCATGGTTAACCCTAAAGCCGTTAAAACCCCGGCCATTGAAGTATTGATCCGGGCCCGGATATCTTCCGGCTGTTCTACTGCCTGTTTGACTGTCTTACCTATTAATTCTATAGCGCCGGCTAAAAAAGTATCTGAAAGGTGATTACTACGATTGGAAATATAACCCTCTACAGCAGCGAGCAGGGTATCTATAATTGTGGTTGCCGCATATTTAGCCGGCAGAGTAACTGTCAGCTTGGGATCAACAATTACCGCCCTGGTGATATTCTTCTGGCTTTGACCGATACGGGCAACCCGGTCTTTAGAATCGGTAACCAGGTACTCATCCACCAGCATAAAGGGATTGCGGCAGGTAGTAGGGATCTCGATATAAGCCAGGGGCTTGTTTCTAGGTCTGACCCCGGAAAGAAAATCATCAATATCACCGGACTCCGGCGCTGTCATGGCAATACATTTTGCCAGGGATAAAGTCCTCATCCCCCCCAGCCCTATAACCACTTCCGCATGAGCCCCTCTGGCCAGGGTTACCCCTTCATCAATTACAGAGCTCGTTGCATTGGGCACTACCTCATCAAAAACAATGTACTGCACTCCCTTTTTTTCCAGAAGCCCCTGGATTCGTTCTATCACCTTTCCTTCATAAAGGATAGCCTCGGTTACCAACAGCACCCGCTCCCCGTATTCGGAAATTATTGTCCCTATACGGTTAACCACATCGAGACCAAAACGGATTTGTGCCGGAATTGAAAATGACATATCAGCCATCTGCTGTCTCCCCGTAAAAGAAAAGGCGGAGAATTATATGAACCCTCCGCCTATAATATCTTGATCCATTTCCTTAACCGGAAATATCAAAAAGCTCCATTAACCTGTCGGCCAGTTCATCGATGACCTTTTCAGTAATATAGTTGGGGTCCTGAAGCTTCCTCTTAACCTCTTCTACCCGGTCTAACCTGATATCCGGAGTGCTCCTGGCTATTTCAATTGCGTTATAAATCTCTGACTTTGACTTAGCCTCCGGGGAGAGGCTTATTGAGTCTGCGACATTCTTATTATCCGGCCGCCTGCTTTTTCCACTCTTTTTCAAATTTTGAATCGGATCAAGCGGTCCAACTCTTTCAATAGTCATTTTAGAGCCTTCCTTTCACTATCCAATATCGTCTCTCCATTAAATGAACTTGAACCTTTTATTAGGCCCCGGTTCTTATAAAACAGGAGAACTCTCCGACTATTTTCGCTCTTCCTGAGAGCTCAGTCAAGAGGGTATCAGGAATTCCTTCAAGAAATTCTTCGTGGATTTTGGTCATCTCTCTGCCCAGTAATACCCGGCAGTTTGGCGCAATAGCACGCAATTCTTCCAGCAATTTCATAATTCGGCGGGGTGACTCAAAAAGCACGAAACTTTCATTCTTTTCCAGAAGTTCCTGCAGTCGTTTCTTTCGTTTACCCGGCTTTACAGAGAGGAAACCATCAAAACAGACCCCTTTTACCGATGCTCCGGCAACACTCAACAGCGCAGCCAACGCCGAAGGGCCGGGAAGCGGCACAACCAGGTGGTTGGCTTTGCGCGCCTCGCTTACCAGGTAAGATCCGGGGTCCGATATTCCGGGAGTGCCTCCATCGGTGACCAGGGCAACCTTTTCCCCTTGATCAAGCATTGTAATCAACTTTGCGGCAGCCTGCTTTTTATTGTGCGAATGAAAACTGAATTTCTTTTTCTTCAGTTTATAATGGCTTAGAAGCCTGGCCGTATGCCGGGTATCTTCACAGGCCAAAACATCAACTTCTGACAATACTCTTAAAGCTCTCAGGGTAATATCCTCGAGGTTGCCGATTGGTGTAGCTACTATGTACAATTCAGACATTACAGCCCCTGCAACTGAATATTTTTCTATTGTAAATCTTAATAATGCACATTATCCTATAGTATAGGGAGGTGATAATTGAAAAAAAATCAAGCCAAAAAGATTTCCAAACACTCATCAACCCGTCAGGAGGCCATACGCGCCTTCATGCGCCTGGAAGGAAAGTTCCTGCACAGTACCAGGGGAAAACCAACCCACGGCCCCAGGGGTAACAAACGGTAGCAATAGCCGTTGTCATACTGACAGCACTCATCCTTGCCCTTTTATTTTCCATACTCCCGGCCGGCAGGCTCAAGGCCGGTCCAAAATCATCTTCGCTGAACCAGCGGCAGGCCCAGCCCTGCCCCCTATGCAGCTCTCTATTGGCCAGAGGAGAACGCATTCACTCTATAGTCTTTCCCGGTCAGAACGAGAAAATAGTCCACATTCTAGGCTGCCCTAAATGCTATCCGGAAAATGAAAGAATTAAAAGAACCTGCCCTGTGTGCCGCAATATTCTACCGCCGTCAGGTTTCATGATCGGCAGCATGTGGGAAAAGCGAGGGAAAAAACATCTGCATGTTACCGGCTGCTCGCTGTGCAAACTTAATATCAGAGAGTGATAACTTCCATACCCATGGTTTCACTATCAAACAGGGCAACTGTGGCTCGCTCGGATAGATAGCCGGAACAGGCGCCGGGATTAAGCAGTTTACACTCAACGCCCTCCTCGACTACAGTATGGGTGTGGCCAAAGATAACCAGATCAAAATCACCGGAATGAAACAAGCTGTCCGCCACATCAGGATAATGCATTACTACTATCTTTCTGCCGCCAAGTTCGAAAGTGAAAACCGCATCTTTGAAGGAGCAGAAATCACCACCTGAACGGCTCAACAGCAGCCGGTCGCCATCATTGTTGCCGAAGACCGCATACATCCGGGAACAGCTTTTCTTCAAATCCTCGAGCTGCCGGAAAAAGAAGGGTGAGCAGAAATCTCCTGCATGGATCAAAGCTTCGATCTTATTCTGCTCAAATACTCTGGCTGCCTTCCTGATATTTATTAAATTATCGTGGCTGTCAGAAATTATTCCTATCTTCATTCTTGCCTCCAATAGAGTATCTTACCCGCGGAATAAGCAGACTTCAAGGGTTGTCATAGCCTTAAGTCCCAGCTATTATCTCGATCATGCTCGATTTTAAATTCATCAGGGAAAACCTTGAAGCTGTCAGGGAAAATATCAGTAAAAGAAACGCCGCGGCAGATGCGGACAGGGTAATGTATCTTTACACAGAGCGCAACCGCCTTCTGCAGAAATTGGAAACCCTACGCCGGAATCGTAATGAGAACGCCGGGAAAATGAAGGGAAAAGTTGAACCAAAGGAGAGGGAATTTCTTATTACCGCCGGGAAAAAATTAAAAGAGGCCATTACCCTGGCAGAAACCTCCCTGGCTGAGGTAAAAGGCCGGCTCGACTCCGAGGTGGCAAAGATCCCCAACATGAGCCACCCCTCTGCTCCCCAAGGGCAGGGAGATGAAAGCAACAGAGAGATAAAGCAATTCGGCTCTATACCGAAATTCTCCTTTGAACCCCGTGATCATGTAGAGATTGCGCAGGCCCTCGACCTGATCGATTTTGAAAGCGCCACAAAAGTGAGCGGGCCCAAGTTCTACTTTCTGAAGAATGAAGCGGTTATTTTAGAGTATGCTTTCATTCGTTATGTACTCGATCTGCTATCAGCAGAGGGATTCACCCTTACCCAGACTCCGGATATTGCCAGGGAAGAGATTGTTACGGGCATAGGATACAATCCCAGGGGTGCGGAAGCCGATATTTACACCCTGGAGGGAACCGGTACCTGCCTGATCGGCACCGCAGAAATAACATTGGGAGGTCTTTTCTCCGATCAGATACTCTCCTTAGAAGAGCTGCCAATAAAAATATGCGGTGTTTCCCACTGTTTTCGCCGGGAAGCCGGAGCAGCCGGAAAGTATTCAAAAGGGCTCTATCGGGTTCATCAATTCACCAAGGTAGAAATGTTCATCTTCTGTCATCCCGAAAAAAGCGAAGAACTGCATGATTATCTGCTGAAAATTGAGGAAAGAATCTTTAATGGCCTGGAAATACCCTTCCGGGTGGTAGACACCTGCACAGGGGAACTGGGAGGACCTGCCTACCGTAAGTATGATCTTGAGGCCTGGATGCCCGGAAGAGGCCGTGGGGGAGAATGGGGGGAAATTACCAGTACCTCCAACTGTACCGATTATCAGGCCCGTAGATTGAGTATCCGCTTTAAGGAGCAGGGTAAGACAGCTTTTGTGCATATGCTTAACGGCACCGCAATTGCCAACTCACGCGCCCTTATCGCGCTTTTAGAAAACTTTCAGAGAGCAGACGGCTCTGTTGCCATTCCTGAGAAACTGCAGGAATATACCGGTTTCAGCGAGATATGCCTGAAAGGTGAATTTTCTCCCGCTTAGAAATCGTAGCTCAATTTCATGGCCAGCCCCGGATTACCCTCTATAAAATCCACAGCATCGGTTTTGCTGACGGCAAAGAGGGAGAGTGACCTGTTATAGGTTACGGTAAAATCAGCCGGCTTATCAAGTTGCACCCTTTGCATATCGCCGATAATATCGCCACGCCTTAAAGCAGCGACTTTACGCCCCTGTTTGCTAACCTTTACCAGACCGCGGCGGATTATATAGATCTCTGCAAAGGGCTTTCCCGCCTGTACCAGGGTTCCCCTACCCTTCAGTTCCCTCGGAACCAGTATCGACTCAAGCCAGGTCTTCTGATAACTGGTCATGAATTGAGAAAAGGGGCTGCTGACCAGAATGTTCCAGGTCTCGCTGTTCCTGTTGGCCACCAGGCGGCGCAATGTCTTTTCGAAGTCAGTTCCATAGATAAAGCTTAAGAACTTATCTTTCTCTATTGTATAGGCCCGGACATCGGTTTCCGCTTTTACATCTGCAGTGCGGGGCTTGCCTGTAAGCAGGGCAATTTCGCCAAAATACTCATAGGCGCCTAATATCTTTTTTCCGATAAGCTGCTCATCAGTAATAAGTACATTTCCCGAATATATAATATAAAATTTATTGCCGGGAGTTCCCTTCTTGATAATCATCTCTCCCTTGGAGAATTTCTCCGCCTCTATAATGCTTACAAATTCCTGCGCCTTTTCCATGGGCAGGCTGTCGATGAAATCAAGATGCTTAAGAACTCCTAAGACCAGATAAGCTATTTCATAGGAAGGAGCTTTAGTTTTAAAATAGAGGGTATTTTCAATACCGAAAGTCGCCAGCCTGAGGCTGGTATCTTTCGGGAAATCCTTTTTAGCGATGTGATATACCACTGTCTTTTTCTTCAGCTTCTCCGGAAGGGTATCAAGATAGTCAACCGGTGTATGCAGCGGCGGCATACCGGATTCATGGTAGACAACCTTGCTCTCCCAGGGGAAATTGCTGAGCTCTTCATAACGTTCCCGGGTGATTACCTTGTTTGCCAATAATTCTTTCTGTACAACCGGGTCTGCCTGATGGTCGGAGGAATAGACAAAACTCTGGTTCTGGAATTTCAGAGTGAAGCCGATTGTAGGTATGGAATGTAAAGTATAGAAAAACCTGAATTCTCCTCCGTTAATAAAGATCGAATTGCCTATATAAATTGGCCTGAAGTCAAAGAGACGCACCAGGTAAGAGACCGGTTCACTGGTTAAAGAAGAATATTTCTTTAAAAAACTCCTCATAACGGTTTTGGTTGTGTAAACTGTGACCTTTCCCTCTTCCAATATTTTCTGCAGAGTACCGGCGTCATGGTCGGCATGGCAGTGGGTCAGGATAATACTGTCAATAAGCTTGGGGTTGACATTGGAGGCCTCAAGCCATTCAGTAGAGTTAATAGGCGGATCAATCATAATGCCGGAATGGTTCAGCCAGATTATAAAACCCGAGGTATTAGACCCCGGGTCAAATCCATGGCTGGGCCCCAGGCAGGTAATCCCGAACAGGGGCGGCCGGTAGGGTTCGGGGAGTCGCTGGCCAATGTCATATCTTGCCTTGTACTCAATACTCCCGGGCACACAGACTGCCTTTTTCCTGCCGAAAAAAACATCAAAATCATTATTGCCATTTATGGCTATAGTAACCTCGCCTAGAGAAAAGCGATTGTTCTTAAAAAGATTGAGGCTCAATACATCACGAAAACGCATCTTCCCCCGGTAGTAATTTAATTCATTTCGCAGGTTGGGAGGCGATATCCCCCGCCTGGAAGAGTGGATATCCTGAGAGAGATGGAGCTCCTTTGGCCCGAAGAGAGCCTCCTGAAGAGCCAGCATTAATCTACTTGCCTGGCCCCGGGTACAGATAATCGTAGTTTTTTTCTTTTTAATGAAATAGTTATAATAGATAGGGAATTCCAGATCAGAAAGATTGATCCCCTTTTGCCAGTTAAAGAGCTTCCGCGGCAGCACGAAAATCTGAGGGACCGATTCGGGAAGGGTCATGGTATCTTTTATGGTTTCAGGAGGCGAACCGAACTGGATATACCCTTCAGGAGATTGTACCAGATACCCACCCCTGGGAAGGGTGGTAACCGGGTTTTTCAATTTCACAAACTCAGCCAAATGCTCCTCTCTCAATACCTTATTAACCTGCTTTAGATTACTATAGTTCAGCGCCCGGAAGTTATCAAGTTATTATCCATTTCTGCTATTCAGGTTTTATAATCTCCAAAGCAATAATAGAAATATCATCACTCTGTTTATTGCCGGCAGACCAGGATTCAACATCTTCTATTACCGCCGCCACACATTCCTTTAAAGAGTGTCGGCCGTTTTTCCCAATTATAGCTATAAATCTTCCATCGCCATACTGCTCATTCTTCAGGTTCAGGGCTTCGGTAATACCATCCGAATAGATACAAAGACGGTCACCGGGTTGTAATTGCAGAGAATGCTCACTATACCCGGGCTCTTGCATAAAACCTATGGGAGCACCAGGTGTCTCAATAATCCTTGGCCGGCTATTCCGCCCATAGTATATGAAGCCGGGATGTCCCGCAGAAACATAACGGAGCTGGAGGGATTTGATATTTAATATCCCGTAGAAGAAAGTGAAATAGTGTTTTGCAGTTTGATCGAGTGGGAAACGGATATTTAAGTTTTCGGCAACCACTGCCGGGGATAATAGAATATAGCCCTGATCACTATTATCATACCTTTTAAGCAGAGTGGATTGATCGAGCTCCGGAGAGAGGATCTTGCATAAAGCAAAAGAGTACAGGGCAGATGACACCCCGTGTCCGCTGACATCAATAGAATAGAAGCCCAGGTTTTCTTCATCCAGCCTGAAAATATTAAGACTATCCCCTGCCAGTTCCTCGCAGGGATTAAAGACCCAGGTGAAATCCACCTCACTGATTTCCGGCAGGGATTTCGGGAGCAGAGATTGCTGTAGTTCGGCCGCGGCTTTCAATTCTTCGGCCATACGCCGGTTAAGATCAGATATCTCCTGGTTTGCCTCCATCAAGGCCTTCTCAGCACGGTCACGCTCCCTGAAATATCTCTGTAAATACCTGTCTGTATATTTCCAGATAAACAGGGTAAGCAAGATAATTAAAAAACCTGATATAGGCCCATATATAGCTAAGGCTTTGAGCATGCCCTGAACATCCGTTTCAGCCTTCGCAAGCTCGTTAAGATGTACCGCCAGATGATCATCCAGCAATTGATTTAAAGGGTAAAACAGGGGACCAAACTCAATTCTAACCTTTTCAAAGAGTTCTTCACTCTGCACACCCTCATCTTTAAGCTCAACAATTTCAGCGCTAACCGATATAAATTTCTTTACCAGGTTTACTATGACCGCGGCTGCGTCCTGCTCCTCTACACCGATATGGGACTCCTCATGTTCAAAATGTATCCCAGTCTGTTCTTGCAGGTCAGCCCACTGCTCCTTAAGGGAATCTTTTAATAGCTTTCCCTGCCGCACTCTATTGCCCCTGATAATATAGGTCATGGTCCAGGCCCTTATTTCCACAACCCTGCTCTTAATATGGCTCATTGCAACTGCGCCGGGAATAATATCGCCCTGCAGCTTTGAAAAGCTATTTTTAATGGCCAAAGAATCTAAAAAAATAAAAGCAATAAACAGACAGATGAGTATAATAATGGCTATAAAACCCAAAAAGAATCTCTTTCTTATGAGCATGAGTTTTTATAGCACTTTTCTACAATAATGTCATTCCAATAATCAAAAAGCGAATTTGCTATAACAACCGTGGCTGCAGCCAATCCCAGAGCCGTGGGCATTTAATAAAACTGCAGTATCATCGATTAGTCGATGTGCAGATCTTCTCCAGCTCTCTTCAGGGCCCATTTTTTGAAATCTTCATAGGCCATGCTTTCTTCTACCTCTTTGAGGGTATGATGCGCCTGTCCGCTCTGCTCAGTCAGACAGTATGCCCCTAAAATCGAAAATTCCAGGTTTAAGGATAGAACCGGTCTATTTTCTCCCTTAGGGAAAAAGAGAATTCTATAGCGGTACCTGTTTAAATGCCTCTCCTCGGTAGGAGCAATATCCAGAGAGACAGCCCTGAAATCCGAAAAAGTGAATTTTTCTATTACCCGCCCGGTAACCAGGTGTTTTGCCCAGGTAAAATCTTTTATTGTTTCCATAACCCAATCCTTAAAATCTCTGCTTTTAAGGCCGCTAAAATGCATTCGTTTATCTAGATCAGCTTAAGGTGTTTCAATAGAAGCCACATTTCACCTGTTTCTATTATAGTACTTCCCCGGATCGCTGTGTAGATAAAAAATAAATAGATCTTTAATATTAAATATAGGACGATCCCCGTTATAAGAGATATAATAGATAGCAGCGATCTCCTAATAAGAAAGGAAAGATGTCATCATGCAAAAGATGCAAAAGGGATTAAAGCTGTTTTTCCTGTTGTGTTTGAGTATTTTCCTCTTTTCCTGTGCCGGTGGGGTGCGGGAAAAAGAGGCGCTGGTCGAGGCCGGTGGGGTGCAGAAACAAGAGGAGCCGATCGAGGCAGATGAGCTGGAGGAGATAGACCCTTCAGCAGCTGAGGATAAGGCAGGCGTAAAGGAATTACCCGGAAAAAGCGCTGAGGCGGAGTTGACTGAGGAGACCTGGGCTTCAGAGGTTGAAGCCCCCTTAGCGGTCAAGAAAGAAGCGGACCGCTCCCCCGCAGATTCCATGGAGGCCGGTGCAACAGCACGGTCGAGTTATACTCCCTCAACTTCGGGCCTTAAAGCAGGGTATGCAGATGATAACCGGCAGTTCAATTATTTCATAAAATTCCTGGAAAATTACGGGGACCAGGTTGACCATCTGCCATTAGACATCGCGGAACGGATTAT
>JABUBN010000413.1_pt1 | contig 12587 bp, 14 predicted proteins | sample 7240341 | NCBI WGS metagenome assembly JABUBN01 (sample SAMN07256345, study PRJNA390944) | subsurface metagenome | isolation source: Methane hydrate marine sediment | place: Pacific Ocean: Eastern North Pacific, ODP site | reverse complement strand
ATGGTTGTCTTTTAACAAGACCGCCAAAGATTATGCAATTTGATATATGTGAATATCCTGTTTCTGGATTTCTTTTTCAAGAGCTTCGAAAATTCTGAATGCTCCACCGGCAACACAGCCGGTTCCTGTACAGAGCATTAATTCTATTCTTCTTACAGCCATTTTAGACCAGGATTATTATGATTTTTGTTATTACCTTGATTGATTATCATGATTTTAAATGATTTTGGGAAATATCTTTCCAAAAATCAAAATATCTTGAGTAAATTATCCGCCTTTTTCTGAGCCAATGCCAATTGCATAATCTGTGACAATATTGCCACCGAGAATATGTTCTTTGAAAATCCTTCTTGCTTTATCAGTGGTCAGGTTACCATATTTAACTGATGGTGAATTCAGGAGTTCAACGGTAGCCATTGGTTCCATTGAACATAGACCCGCACAGCCCGAGGTAGTAAGCATCACATCCTTATCAGTTAAGATTTCAATCTCTCCGAGAAATGCGGAAACTATCTCTCTTGCACCTGCAGCAATGCCACATGTTCCCATGTGAACAATTATCTTGCTTTTGTATTTTCCCTCTCTAAGATAAATTTCCTTCTTTGCTTCTTTTCTTTTTTTTCTTAATTCATCTAAGGTTAGTTGTGCCATAGTTATACTATTGTTTATATTTTTCAACAATTCCAGGAATATCCTTTGTAGATAATTTACCATAAACATTATCTCCGATCATTGCAGCGGGTGCGAGTCCGCAGCAACCAATGCACCTCACTGATTTCAGAGTAAATAACTTGTCAGGAGTAGTTTCATTTTCTTTTATTTCAAGGACATCGCTAAATCTTTCCATCAGCCTCTCGCTTCCTTTAACATAACAGGCTGTTCCCATACAAACATTTATAATATGCTTGCCTCTTGGAACAATGCTAAAGGAACTGTAAAAGGTTGCGAGATGTAAAATATGAGATAACGGATACCCGACCTCCTGTGAGACGTATCTTAAAACATTCTCGGGCAGATAGTTGAACGTCGTATTTATTTGTTGAAGTATTGCCATTAGCGGACCCTCTCTATCCTTATTTATCCGGATTATTTCCGTGACTTTGTCCTTGAATTTTGGCTCTAGCTCAACTGTTGTTTTTTCAATGGGCTGGACTTTATTTCTTGTTGGGCAGTTAGTAATACATGTTCCGCATCCGGTGCATTTTTCTTCGTTTATGTATCTGGGTCTTTTATTAAGGATTACCTTAAAATTTCCAGCCTCACCCTCAACTTTTTCAATATCCGATAAAGTAATTATTTCTACATCTTTATGCCTTCCTATCTCAACTAGGCGTGGTGCCATAATACACATGGAACAATCATTGGTAGGAAAGGTTTTATCGAGTTGAGCCATTACCCCCCCGATGGAAGGTTTATTGTCAACTAAATATACTTTTATACCGGAACTTGCAAGATCAAGTGTAGTTTGCATACCGGCAATTCCACCACCCAAAACCAATGCAGAACCTATATTTTTTGACTTCATTTTCAATTAATTCTTTTTAATAATTCATCTGTATTTATGAAATGCTTATTTAAACTCAATTCTTCCGGTTTTAGTCCAAATGCCAATCCCAAGACCTGAGTAAAATAAAGTATGGGTATATTAAAATTCCTGCCGGATAATTTGTTCGCCTCATCCTGTCTTGCATCAAGATTTGAATGACACAAAGGGCAGGCAACAACAATAGCATCAGCGCCAACATCTTTTGCATTTTCAAAAATATTATTAATTAATCTTAAAGCAATCTCTGTTTTTGTCATTGATAAAGCTGCACCACAGCAATCCGTCTTATATGACCAATCGAGTACATTAACCCCTGCATTTTTTAAAATCTCATCCATACTAACAGGATATTCACATATATCAAATTGCATAATCTTTGGCGGTCTTGTTAAAAGACAACCATAATAACAGACCATCTTTATTTCTGATAAATCTTTTTTAACATATTGTTTTATTTCTGTCAACAAGCCATTTTTGAGTATTTCAAGCGGATGCAAAATTTTTACTTTATTCTTAAGCGGATAAGAAATAATTTCACTTATTTCCTGTAATAATTCAGGACTATTGTCCAATTCATATTTTGTAGTTTTGAACCTTGCGTAACAAGCAGCACAAGGAACAAGAATCTCGTTTAGATTTTTCTTTTCAACCTCAGCTAAATTTTTTGCAGGGAGAGATAATGCTAATAAATGTGATGTCTGATGTGCCGCTGAAGCGCCACAGCAAATCCATTTTTTAATTTCTTTTAACTCAACTCCAAGAATTTTACATACCGCCTTAAATGATATGTTATATTCACAAGCAGTTGAATGCAACGAACATCCGGGATAATAAGAATACATCATCTTTTGTTAGTCTCAATTTTTTTAATTCTTGAAAACATTTTATTAATTTCTATAATTCTTGTAAAACTTGGAATAAGTTTTAGTTTCCCTTTTTTTATCAACTTAATTCCTAAAACCAAATCTTTTTTAAATTCTTTAGTCCTTAGTTTAAGTAATATTGAAAAACCAGCTTCAAACAAGCGACCAAAAATCCTTAACGTTTGTAAAAATGATTTATTAAATGCAGCGATCTCTTTAACACCTGTCTTAAATTTTTCTTTTCTGGAAATTATCCTTGCTGCATCCATAACTTTTGCAATATCTACATCTTGTGGACATCTTGCTGTGCATGTTTCACAGGATGCACAAAGCCATATAGTTTTACTGTTACAAACTAATTCTATCATTCCAAGTCGCACAGCATGAATTATCTGTGATGGAGTATAATCCATTTCAAAGACAATAGGGCATCCGGAAGAACATTTATTGCATTGATAACACAGATTTATATTTTGCCCGATTAATGATTGTACTTTTCTTGTAAAGTCCCAATTAAATTTATCAATCAATAAATTTTCCATAAATTTTCTGTAATTAATGTACAAATGATTTTTCCATACCAGGTGTGTCACCAGCAATTACAAGGCGCTTTAATTGTTGTCCTGAGATCAGGTCTGCCATGGCTTGTTTATCATAAAGCGGCATATCTGTTGAGTACCAAACAGGGCCTACTCCGGGGATACCTTTCGCATATGAAAATAATTCATTATAGTCCAAGGCCCCGGAATACCCGTTTTCAGGTTTCGTAAAAATAATTCCGGTCATTTTTTTCAACTATTTCTTTCAATCCCGTTTAAAAGATATATTGTAAAACATAGAATATTGTTAAATATGGCACAATAAAAATAGAAAAAATGTAATTGTTAACAACTAATATTTAGGCATAATGTTGTGAAACATAAACCCAAGTATAATTAATTAATTGACTTACTAATTAATTGACTTACTTTAATTTGGAAAGGGAGGCCATTTTTTTTAGCCTTATTTAAAAATATTCTTTATTTAAATTGTTATCTTTATTGTGAAATTGGTAACAAAATGTATCTGAAAAACAATATCAGGCGCTTGCTTGTATACAGGCAGTGTCTAATAAAATTCAAGGAATTAGGATTCGAAATTGTATACTCCTATAATCTGGGCTGTGAAGCTAATGTAAGTCCGGAACAGGTAAGGAAAGATTTCTCAAAATTTGAGATTAAAGAAGGTAGAAGGAAGGCCGGCTACAAAATCGATCATCTCCTGGAGTCCCTAGATACCATCTTTAAAAAAGATAAAGATCAAAATGTCATTTTGGTCGGAATGGGAAATATCGGCAAGGCTTTATCAAATTACAAAGGCTTTGCACAACATAAGATCGTGATCTGTGCAGCCTTTGACATTGACCCTTCAAAACAAACTAAGAGTTATAAAATTCCGGTTTACCCGGTGGAAAATATTTCAATGATTGTGAAAAGGCACAATGTGAAAATTGCAATTATTGCCGTACCCAAATCCGGAGCTCAGGAAGTTTGTGACAGGTTAATCGCCAATGATATTCAGGGAATAATCAATTTCAGCCCCATTAATTTGAAACACCCGAAGAATGTTCATATAAACAACATTGATCTCGCCAATGAAATGGAAAGTCTAATCTATTTTACATTGAACCAATAGGCGCTTAGGTCGTAACTTTTACCAACATGTTGGCTATTGTTTAATTTCTAATTACTCTAATTAATCTAATTGCTCTAATCAAACTCCAAAATTCTCGCAAAGCGATGCCTTCGGCACAATTTCTAATGCCCAAACATTTGTTTAATTTTTGGTTTTTGGGATTTTGTCATTTTTTAGGTCAATTAGTAATTAGATCAATTAGGTCAATTTATTTAAATTTCCTCAAATCTATCCGCATTTGGCTGGATAACCCTATAAAAATTAATTGGATTAACTGGACTTTTGATTTTTTAACCATCTATACCAATTTCCTAATCCTTCTCCTGTTTTTACACTCAATTCAAAAATCTGCAGGTGATGGTTAACACGAAGGGCATATTTCCTGGCATTTTTCATATCAAAATCGACATATGGCAGGAGATCTGTCTTATTTATAATACATAAATCAGAGGATTGGAACATGGTAGGGTATTTTAGAGGTTTATCCTCCCCTTCTGTAACACTCATTATGACTACCCTTTTTGACTCTCCTAAATCGAAGAGAGCCGGGCAAATCAGGTTCCCGACATTTTCAATAATAAGGCATGAATTATCTTCTACCTCAAGTTTTTTCACAGCCCGGTTAATCATATCTGAATCGAGGTGACAGCCTTCGCCCGTATTGACCTGGACGACCGGTGCACCCACAGCTTCAATCCGCATTGCATCATTCATGGTTTGCTGATCCCCTTCAATGATAAAAAATTTGACCTCTTTTCCCAGGTCTTTTATCGTTTTTTCTATCAGGCTGGTTTTTCCGGAACCCGGAGAACTAACAAGGTTCAGGGCAAAAATATTTTTTGCATCAAAATAGCCCCGGTTCCTTTCAGCAATTAAATTATTCTTATTCAGTATGTCCCGTTCAACAGTGATCTCTGTCCCATGCGTATGATGATGCGGATCGTGTGAATGGCCATGGGGGTGATCATGATCGTGTCCTGGTTTGTTATGATCATGATGATGCAAATAGGAATGGTCATGTTCATGATCATGTGCTTCATCTCCATGCGAATGAACATGACTATGAGAATAAGTATGCTGGTGTTCTTCCGGATCTTCCGGTTCTCCGGGTTTTCGAATAAGGACTGGTTTTCCCGGTTCTCCACAACCACAAGTGTCGCACATAATATTTTGTTCTTGAATATATATTTTGGAAAGACAAAGTTACTTAAAAAAATAATAAAACAGTAAGAAGCAAATAGAAGATATGCCAAAGGCATCCCTGCCCGGCCGGCACGGCAGACAGGCACTGCCGCGAAGCAGTATTTCACTTTGTGTGAAAAGAAAAAGGGTGGTAACAAAGGCTGAGGCAAAAACTGAAAATAATTCAGCCAGCAAACAGTAGTATCCAAATTTATACGTCGGTAAGTGACTAAGATGGTAATGAATGGACATAGTTTCACAAATTAGAACCGGGAGCTGATTATTTACTATAAAGCATAACCTGCTGGCAAGCAGGTAGTCGAATAGCCATAACGCGTAATCCGTAACGGGGAACCGGGAACGGCTATTTGGTTATACAATTTAAATCAATATCAATTATCGGACTAAACGTAGCATACTCAAGAGCGAAATCGAATAATAACACCTTGCCAATTAACATATAACGAATAACGGTTAACAAATCAAGTAAAGCCATTCACTTTTAACTTTATCCCTATTCCACAGTAATTGATTTAACACGCAACTCCCTGCCCTGAATAATCTCCTGCCGGTAATCACCACACTTTGGACATGGAGTATAAACATTATCCGTATCAAATTCATAAGGACAATTTTCGCAATTAACTTTCCCCGGAATTCTGATAATAAAGCATTCTGTTTTTTCAAGAATCGTATTTTTTTTTGCATTTTCCATGGCAAACTCAAGCGCTTCAAAAACCACACCGGACAATTCTCCAACCTCAATATCAATCCTATGTACAACCTTGGCATTTGCTTTTTCAGCATATTCGCCGGCAATATCAATAATGTTCATTGCAATGGATAATTCGTGCATCTTCTTTTCAATAATAAAACAAAAATAACAATCCTGCTTAATATAATCAGCATTTCTCAAAACGTGTTCTAACTGACAAGTCGGGTCTTTGTGACTTTTACAAGATGTCAGGTGTTTCCACCTGACATTGAATACTGGAGTAATTAAAATCTTGCCATATCATTAACTGTCGGATGGAAACATCCGACAGCATCGTAATATTTAATATGTCGAACTCACGTTATATTAGTATTTTCTATAATTATTTTGCAAAATCTTGTCTAGTTAAGCCGGGATTTTTATATCTTTAGTGAAAGAATCAACTAATAAAAGTATTCAATAACCCGGTAAAAGTATTATGCCATGGAACAATTATTTTCACTTAACGTAAAATGCCCTTATTGTGAAAAGTCTCTAATGGATCCTGAGAACAAGATCAACGATAAGCCAAGCATTTTGTTGAAGATTGAAATTGACGATAAATCGAATTTTATCCGGTTATGTTCAATTTACGGAAGTTACGATCACAAAAGTGATTTTTCAATTCCTGAAAGGGTTATTGCCAGATTTTATTGTCCGCACTGTGACCGCCAATTAGGCACTAAAATGGAATGCGAGGAATGCCGGGCCCCAATGGTGTCCTTAAATGTTATCAATGGAGGGAAAGTGATCATTTGCTCCAGGAAGGGTTGTAAAAAACACTATATCGCCTTTGAGGAACTCTCATCAAATCCCCGAATGTAGTTATTATTATATCCCCAAGCCTGCTTAATGCCACCGAATGATCAATAAACCTGGTACTAGAAAGAAGCTACCAATAAAAAATACTGCCTGCTATCGTACATAATAATGTAGTTTTTCCAACACCAGGTTCCTCTTGTATTAAATTGATTCAGCTACTATTTCTGCAATATCCTTTACATTTGTTCTGTCAGAGGCTTTTTCATCTTTCAGTCCATCCTCAAACATGGTTACGCAGTAAGGGCATGCCACCGCAATAGTTGACGCTTTGGTTTTTAGGGCCTGTTGTGTACGTTCAAGATTAATACGTTTTCCGATAAGCTCTTCCATCCACATCCTGCCTCCGCCGGCTCCGCAGCAGAAACTCTCATCTCTGCGGTTCTCCATTTCTGCCGGTCTCCTTCCATCAGAACACGCTTTAACAATATCTCTCGGCTCATTGTATATCTGATTATACCGCCCCAGGTAACAGGAATCATGGAAAACGATTTTGTTACTCGAACTCTTTGAGGGCTTTATTTTACCCTCTGTTATTAATGTACTGATAAGTTGTGTATGATGGATCACCTCAAAATCAGCACCATATTGTTTATAATCATTTTTAAAAGTTGAAAAACAGTGAGGACAATTGGTGATAATTTTCTTTATACCATTTTTTTTAAACGTTTCAATGTTGTCATGTGCCATTTTATCAAACACGTATTCATTTCCAAGTCTTCTCAGCGAATCACCGCAACATTTCTCTTCATTACCAAGTATACCCCACGAAACTCCAGCATCATTTAATATTCTGGTCATAGCAACCGTAATCTTACGTGCATGGGGAGCAAAAGCACCGACACATCCAACATAATACAAATATTCAGCCTTCTTCCCTTCAGGTATTACCGGAATGTTAAGATCTATTGTCCATTTTGTCCTATCCGTAGGTGCAAGTCCCCAGGGATTGAAACGCTGTTCAGAAGCTTCAAAAAATGAAATGAGCTCTTCCGGAAACTCTGACTTTTCCATTACAAGATGCTGTCTCATTTGTACAATCTTGGGAGCATGCTCAATAAATACCGGACATACCTGCATACATGCGCCACAGGTTGTACATGCCCAGATAGCGTCTTTGGATACACTTTCTTCACTTCCATTTATAAGCTGTACCACCATTTTCGCATCAGCAGGAGCAGCTGCAAGCATATCAGCAGGTCGTGCCGATCGTACGGCAACACCATTCTTAAAGACGTTAACTTTACCCTGATGTATTATCTGCTGTGGATTCAGGGGCTTATCAGTACTTGTTGCAGGACATACGTCCCGGCATCTACCGCACTCTGTACAAGCCATAAAATCAAGAATATCTTTCCACGTATACTGAAAAACCTTAGAAACTCCGAATTCTTCCCCTTTACTAAACTTAAGGCGCGGAACAGTTGAAACAAGTTTTGGGCTTCTAAAAAAGCAGTTTGGCAGTGCGGTTAGAATATGCAGGTGCTTACTATAAGGCAAATAATTAAGAAAAAACAGGAGCATAATAGCATGTATCCACCAAAAAACTCGTGACATGATGTGTACATCACTTTCAGCGATACTGGCAAATAAAACTGACAGTCTGTTTGATACAGGCATCCATAATGCCATCCTAAGGTTGTTTATATTAGCCTCGGCTGCATTTGTGGCAAAAGATGCGATCATTAGTATGCCAATTAAGGAAAGAATAAAATACGCATCAAAACTTGGTTCAATGTGGGCAGGGCGGAAAAATGTCCTGCGAAATAATGCAATAATCACACATAGTAATGCAACGAGGGACATGATATCAGCAAGAAAAAGCAAAATGCCGTAAGGTATGGTACCCAGAAATCCAAGATTGAATTTAGGAAATATACCGTTTATAAGAAACTCAATATATACAATAACAAGCGTCATAAAACCCCAGAAAATAAAAAAGTGGTTTATTCCAAATTTTCTGCCTATGACCCGTCGCTGTCCAAATCCATATTTCAGCATACCACCAAACCGCGACCATAGATTATCAAACCTGTTTTCCCAGCGCCCCAGGCACATTAATGCAAACAACCTGGACGCGTTCTTCAAAAAAAATGCAATTGTTCCAAAACAAACAATAACGAATATTAAACGTTCTATACTACTCAAGTGAACTCCTTTCCATTAAATACACTTATTAGTTACTTAACAATCTTTGCGTCAGACTGTTTTATTTTTTTTATAATTTCAGGGATAATCTCGAATACATCACCGACTATTCCAAGATTAGCAACTTCAAAGATCGATGCTGTCTTGTCCTTGTTTATAGCGATTATATAATCCGAATTCTGCATACCAACAAGATGCTGAATTGCTCCTGATATACCACATGCTATATACAATTTAGGATGAACAGTTTTGCCAGTCTGTCCCACCTGTCTGGAGTGTTCCAACCACCCATTATCAATGGCTCCGCGGGATCCTGAAACTACTCCACCAATAAGCCCTGCTAACTCTTCCAGCAGGCTAAAGTTTTCCTTGCTTAGCATACCACGACCTCCTGAAACCAGGATTTTTGCACCAGCAATGTTAACAGAGCCTTTCTGTGATGCTGATATCACTTCAAGAACCTTTGTTGGTATATCATCTTCAGAAAGTGTAAAGGGCACTTCAATTAATTCACCATTACGGCCAGCTTGATATTCGGGCTTTGGCATAACATGTGGTCTGACAGATGCCATCTGTGGCCTTTTTGTTTCCGTAATAATTGTAGCCATAATATTACCGCCAAAAGCAGGTCGGGTTTGCTCAAGAAGGCGCCTTCTCTTTTCAATGGTTAGTCCTGTACAATCAGCTGTAAGCCCTGTTTTCAATTCTGTTGCAACAGCGCCGGCAAGATCCCTTCCAAGGCCGGTTGCACCCAGGAGAACAATCTCAGGTTTATATTTATTAACAAGATCAACTGCACCATGCACATATGATTTAGTCCTGTAAAATTTCAGGGTCGGATCATCCATAACGTATACTTTGTCAGCCCCGTAACAAAAAGCTTCATCAGCGAGGTGCTTGATATTTTCACCAAGTACAAATGCAGCGAGTTGAACACCGAGATCATCTGCCAGTGTCTTGCCTTTACCCAGCAGTTCCCACGATACTTCATGAGCGTTTCCATTTACCTGTTCTATAAATATCCAGACGTCCCTCCAGTCTAAAATATCCGGTTTCGTATCCTTTTCCACGCGCACTTCATCTACAGGTTTATCAATTTTTTCTTTACTATCTTCAATCTCCTTAAGAAGCGCTTCTTCCTCCGGGGTAAAGAAATGTTCAAGCGCGTCTGAAGGACATTCCTTGATACACTTATCGCATCCAATGCACAATTCGAGATCTATTATCGGTTCTCCATCTTCGTTCATTTCGATTGCATCAACAGGACATACCGCCTGACAACGGGCTCCGCAGGCAATACATTTTCCTTCTATCAGCCGAACCTTACCTCTTGGTTTCTTTCTCTTTTTGGGCTTTTGCTTCATTTATTCTCTAATGATATGTACGAATAATTATTCAACAGTTATAAAATTCTTCTCAATTAACTTATTAAATGCAAAGTCAACAGCACAATCCTTCTGATCACCTTCTCCCATTATGATCTCGCCTTTTTCCCTTTGCGGTGCAAAGATCTGTCTAACCTGTGTTGGTGATCCGGAAAGACCAATTTCTTTAGGATTAAGTTTAAGCACATTATTCGACCAAATCTGTACTGTTGCATCTTCAGCTTCAAATCTGCCGGGAACTGTTGAATAACGCGGTGTGTTAATTTCACGCTCAACTGTGATCATTACCGGAATGTTAGTTTCAACTATTTCATGGTATTCTTCGAGCTTGCGTTTGACCTTGATTGTTTTCTTCTCTTGATTGACCATTAAAACTTCATTCACAAGAGTAAGTTGAGGAATATCTAAACGTTGTGCAATGCCCGGCCCCACCTGGGCAGTATCTCCATCTATTGTCTGCTTGCCACACAGAATTATATCAACAGGCCGACTTTTACCGATTTTCTTAATAGCAAAACTCAATACCATACTTGTTGCCAGGGTATCTGCTCCACTAAAAGTCTTGTCACTTAAAAGAATCCCTTCATCAGCACCAATTGAAATTGCCTTTCTTATAACACTTTCGGCAAAAGGAGGCCCCATTGAAATAACGGTTACATATGCACCGTATTTGTCTTTAAAACGTATTGCCTCTTCAACAGCATTTGTATCAAATGGATTGGTGATAAACGGAACCCCTTCACGAATAAGGGTGTTAGTTTCCGGATCAATACTTACCTGAGTCGTATCCGGTACCATTTTAACACACACAACTACATGCATAAGATAAGTTCTTTAATACTTTTTATAACAAAAATTTGTAAATCAGAAATATTTTAGGTATAACATTAGCTAATCTCAAGATTTTTAGATATTTATTTTACAAAAACTTTTCAGGGTTTTTATACCTTTATTAAAAAAAACATCTAAGTATTCAAAAAACCAGGAAAAATATTATACCATGGAACAATTATTTTCACTGAATGTCAAATGTCCCTATCGCGAAAAATCTTTGATGGCTCCTGAGAATAAGATCAACGACTAACATATCCTTGGTAACTGTTCGCCAACCAACATATCTACAATTCTTCTTCCACCAACCTCTGTTTGAAGGGCTACTTGTCCGTGATGACTATCAACAATCTCTCCAATTACCGCACTGTCTTTACCCAGGGGATTTCGTTTTAAAACATCGATTATTTCTTTTTCGTCAGAGTTACCCACCACCATCACAACCTTTCCTTCATTTGCCATATATAAAGGATCGAAACCGAAAATTTCGCATGTTCCTTTCACGTTTTCTTTTACAGGTATAGCCGTTTCTTCCAGATCAATACCATACTCCCTGTTTTCAGCCAACTCACTTAAAACGGTTGCCAACCCTCCCCTGGTTGCATCCCTCATAAATTTGACTCCGGAAGATATGGATAAAACTTCACCTATCAGATGATGCAGCGATGCACAATCTGATTCCAGATCCAGCTTAAAATGAAGTGATTCGCGGGCTGCCAATATCGCTATACCATGATCACCTATGGAACCATTGATAATAATTTTATCGCCAACCTGTATCTTATTTCCTGTACTGATATTTTTTCTTTCCGGATCCAGGAAACCTATACCTGAAGTATTGATAAAAATTTTATCGCACTTCCCACGATCAACCACCTTTGTGTCTCCTGCAACAATCTTTATACCCGCCTTTTTCGACTCGTCAGCCATCGATTTTACAATGGTCTCCAGGTCTTTTATGGAAAACCCTTCTTCAATAATAAAAGATGAACTCAGGTATAGTGGTTCTGCTCCTGAAACCGCAAGATCATTTATTGTACCACAAACTGATAATTTTCCTATATCCCCTCCCGGGAAAAAAACAGGATCAACAACATACGAATCAGTGGTAAACGCAAGGTTGCCCTTTTTCATATCAAGGATCGCTGAATCCGTTTGCTGGGTTAAAACATCATTATTGAAATACTTAACAAATACACTACGGATTAATTCATGAGACAGCCTACCGCCACTACCGTGACTCAGAAGAATTTTATCATTGGATGATTTTGACATGTTTAATTAAAAAGTTCAATTTGAAAAGTTCAAAGTTTAAAATCTAACCTACTCGTCTGACCACTAAGATGTTCAAATTTATTATTATATCTCATTATTAGCATAATATT
>JABUBN010000412.1_pt1 | contig 12596 bp, 6 predicted proteins | sample 7240341 | NCBI WGS metagenome assembly JABUBN01 (sample SAMN07256345, study PRJNA390944) | subsurface metagenome | isolation source: Methane hydrate marine sediment | place: Pacific Ocean: Eastern North Pacific, ODP site | reverse complement strand
ATATACTATTGAGAGAAAAAGTTGAAATTGATAAGATTCTTTTAAAAAAGATATTTATCTTCTTTGGTTGTCTTTCTCGAAGAGATTTCCGGCAATATCATCCTAATGATATTGAAATAATTACAGAACGAGATATAAAGAGAAAGCTTCTTCCTTTACTTAGAAAAGATGAACAATTGAAGGCTGACAATATGATACAAATTGTTAGGCCTTTTTTAAAGGAGATATTTAATTTTACTTCAGAAGAATTAGGATATATAGATAGATTTTTTAAAGGGGATTTTAGGCCAGAAATTCTCTTTGGTAAATTATTGGATAGTACAGATTTAGAAAGACATCCTATGGTTATCTGGAAACAAAGACACCTAAAAGATTGGCTAGCAGGGCAAAAAAATAAATACCATGGTGATTTAAAATCAAAAAAGCGAAATAAATATTTTATTAAAAAATAGTTTTAAAATTTTTATAATATGCTATAATAAATATGAAATTATGTAAAAATTAATTATTAGGTTCGGGATAAAAAGAATAGGTGCTTAAAAAAGCCGAAAAAGGCAAACTATCTGAAAGGGTAGGACGCAAAGTTTTGGGTTTAAGGCGCTTTATTGCTATGATTGCCAGACTGCCGACTTTTTAATAATAAAAGGGAGGCAGTTTTTTGTTTTTTCAGAAATATTAGCAGAAGCGTTTTCCCATAAAAATAAATAGAATTATATAAGAAAATAGAAATATAAAGGGGGGAATTTGCGGCAAATAAAATAAGAAATGTGTTTTTACAATAAAAGATTTCAATAGAAAGTGAGGTGAAAATAAATGAAAGTTAAATTAATTATAATTTCAATTATTTTACTTTTGGTTATAGTATTCGCAACTGGCTGTATTCCGGTTTTGGAAAAATTAGGTTTGGTTAGTCCTGCGAATGAAGAGCAATTATCTCCGGAAAAAGGTGGACCCCCTGATGGATTAGTAAAGGTTTTGATAGGATTTAAAGAAAAACCAGGAGCAGCTCAACAGGCAATGGTTAGAGGTGTAGGTGGTAAAATTAAATACACTTATCATATCGTAGACGCTATTGCAGCTTCAATTCCACAAAAGGCAATTGATGCACTTCGAAAGAATCCTAATGTTAGATATGTTGAACCCGATGGCTTGGTGCAAGCACTTGATGAGCTAGGTGATTCCTGGGGAGTGGAACGTATCGGCGCAGGTATTGTCCACGTCGCTGGCAATAAAGGTGCAGGAGTAAAGGTTGCTATAATTGACAGTGGTATTGATTATACTCATCCTGATTTAAATGACAATTATGCTGGTGGATATGATTTTGTTAATGATGATGATGACCCAATGGACGACGCTGGTCATGGCACCCATGTGGCAGGAACCGTCGCTGCTGAAGACAATGGCGTTGGTGTGGTTGGTGTTGCACCTGCAGCGGACTTATATGCCCTTAAGGCGTTAGACGAGAGAGGTAGAGGTTATGTAAGTGATATAGTTGCAGCAATTCAGTGGGCAACAGATCCTGATGATGAACCAGAAACAGATGATAGTTTGGATATAATTAACATGAGTTTAGGAGGGGGAGCAAGCGAAGCTCTTGAAGAAGCCTGTCAAGCAGCCTACGATACTGATGTCCTATTAGTTGCTGCAGCAGGTAACAGTGGAAATCCTCCAGGCAAGGGTGATAATATTATCTACCCTGCTGCGTATGAATCAGTGATTGCAGTTGCTGCAACTGATCAGAATGATGAGAGAGCTCGTTGGTCAAGTACAGGTCCAGCTGTAGAATTGGCTGCGCCAGGAGTAGGCATCTATTCTACTTATATTGGTGGTGGTTATGCTACTTATAGTGGAACTTCTATGGCTTCTCCACATGTTGCAGGTGTAGTAGCCTTAATGATTATTGCAAACGTTTCTGATATAAGAGGTCAATTATGGAGTACCGCTGATGATTTAGGTGCTTCAGGTCGGGATTCGCTGTATGGCTACGGTTTAGTTGATGCTGATGAAGCTGCTCTACCGACTGACACCACGTCACCTGCGAAAGTCACCAATCTGACTGTAACCACAGTCAGTTGCGTCCAGTTAGATCTGGCGTGGAACGCCAACACTGAGGAAGACCTAGATCACTACAATGTCTACAGGAGCACCACTTCCGGTGGCTCATCCAGCCTGGTTGCTTCGCCAACCACGAATTCGTACTCAGATGTTGAGCTGACAGCCCTCACAAAATACTACTACGTAGTATCTGCAGTAGATGTGTCGGGAAATGAGGGCGTAGTGTCCGATGAAGCATTTGGGACGACCAGTGCGGACAATCTGGGTCCAATGACCTCGAATGTAGTTGCTGAACCGAACCCGACTAATGGCGCAACTTCCGTCACATTAACGGCAGATGTCAGTGATGCAACCACTGGTAACTCCAACATTGTCGCAGCAGAGTACTTCGTGGACAATGTTGAGGCTGATGGTGATGGAATATCCATGAGTGTCTCGGACGACGCTTTCGACACCCTGACAGAAGGAGTGACGGAAAGTATAAATGTGTCCAGCTGGACCGTTGATCAGCATACGCTGTATGTGCACGGTAAGGACGTAGCGGGCAATTGGGGAACCATAAAGTTAGTGGAGTTAAATGTTACAGAAGAGTCCAGCAATACTATGGATGTCGATAGTATTAATATGTTATTGAAAATTGCGGGTATAAACGTGAATGCTATAGCAAAAGTTACCATTGTTGATGCGATTGGCAACCCAGTTGAAGGTGCAACTGTGTCTGGCGTCTGGAGTGGAGAGACCAGTGATAGTGATTCTGGAATAACTGATGTCGATGGAAAAGTGAGCTTACAATCAGACAAAGTAAAGAATATTACAAATGAAATAACCTTCACTTTTACAGTAGATGATGTTATAAAAGATGGATGGAATTATGACTCTCCGGCCGATGATGATAAGCCAAGTGAAAGTATACCATATGACCCGGATAGTTAAAAAATAAGTCAATAAATTATAAAACAATCTGCTAAATAAGTATAAATAAATAAAATTACGGGCAGAGGTTGGAGAACTAAAAGATTTCAACTTCTGCCTTTTTAATTTTACTTTTCTCAAAGAGAAGGTGGTGGTTAATTATGAAAATAATTATACTGGTCATTATTGTTGCAATGATATTCTTAAGTTTAGGGTTATGGTTGATAGCTTATGGAAATACAACATCAGAAGAAAAAAATTTGAACTACGGTATATCTATGATGACTGATAAAATGAACTATTCTGTTGGTGAGCCTATCATAATAACTATTAAAATATTTAATTATACTGAAGAAGAGATAATTTTTCACTTTAATACTGGCCAAAGATATGATTTTATAATTGAAGATGAGGAAGGGAATGAAATCTGGCGTTGGTCCCAGGATATGATGTTTACTATGGCGTTAGGAGAAGAGACTTTGGGACCAACCACTACGGAAATTACTTATACAGCAGAATACAGTGACAAGCTTAGCCCAGGTTATTACAAAATTACCGGAATATTTGTTGCCCAGGAGAAACCGATGTCTGGGAGTATTATTATTGAAGTGAAGTAAATAGAATCAATGTTTATTATTTATTACTCCCCCTCACCCCCGTATCAAGTACGGGGCAGGCCCTAACCCTCTCCCTCCGAGGGGAGAGGGGATAGACAGGCGAGACGCCTGTCCTACGTTTTATTATTTATAGATTCCCGCTGGAGTTTACACTCACGAAAGTGGGTGCAGGGATGACATAAGGAAACGGGAATTATAAAAGAAATAAACGGGTTTGATGAATCAAACCCCTACAGGAAATTTATTAGACATTCAATCCTAGTACTCTTTTTTGATTCTCAATTTTAATTCTTCGTGGGTTTTGGTTAGAGTGGCAAGTTCATGGTTATATTTTTTTAAATCAATCATTAGGTTTTGGACTTTCTTAGAATCTTTAAGGATTAACGGGTCGCATAGCTGGCTTTCCACGTCAACTTTATTCTTTTCTAAAACTCTTGTCTCTTCTTCGACTGATTTTAGTTTATCCAGAATATCTTTATTTTGTCGGTAGATACGATTTCGTTCTTCTGCTTCTTTCCTTTTTTTCAATTTATCTAAAGTTTTTACTTTTAGTTTCGATTGCTCCACTCTTTTAGTTTTAGTTGATAAGTTACCGTTATTAATTTCTGCTAACAATTGAGCTCGCTTTTCTATAAAGTAGGAATAGTTCCCGGGATAATCATAAATCCGGCCATCCCGAATTTCAATTACCCGGATTATTAGATTATCTAAAAAGAAACGGTCATGAGATACAATCAGGATAGTCCCGCTGTATTTCAATAAAGCTCGCTGAAACAATTCTTTAGTTATTATATCCAGGTGATTGGTCGGTTCATCGAGTATTAAAAAATTAGATTCCTGCATCAGAATCTTTGCCAGAGCCAGGCGGGATTTTTCTCCTCCGGAGAGAACGCTAATCGGTTTATAAATCGCATCACCGGAGAAGAGGAAGGCCCCTAATAAATTTCTCCTTTCTCCGGTAGTCATAGAACTTGGTTCGTCAGATATTTCCTCCCAGACAGTGTGGTTATAGTTGAGATTTTCAGAGCTCTCCTGAGAGAAGAAAGCCAGATTTACTTTATGCCCTAAATGTACTTTACCGGTAGTTGGTCTTTCTCTTTTGCTGATTAATCGAGAAAGGGTAGATTTACCTGCTCCATTTACTCCCACCAGGGCAATCTTTTCACCACGGTATAAGGAAAAATTTAAACCGCTGAATACAGCAATTTCTTCATATTCTTTAGCCAAACTTTCTACATTAACTACTTTATCCCCGCTACGGGGACAATTGGGAAAATAGATGCTGCTTTTTTTTGGTGCTTTATCAATTTTTACTATTTGCATTTTTTCCAGCATCTTTATTCTGCTTTGCACCTGTGCCGCCTTGGTGTTCTTATAACGGAATCTCTCGATAAAAGCCTCAGTTTTAGCTATTTTATCCTGCTGGTTTTTAGATTGTTTTTGCAAAAGCTCCAGTCGTTTTACTTTTTCTTTTAGATAGTAGGAAAAGTTTCCCTGGTAGATGGTCAATTTCTGATGAGCCAATTCTGTAATTTGGGTCATAAGTTTATTCATAAAGTAGCGGTCATGAGAGATGACTATTATGGTCCCGGTAAAATTTAAAAGCCAGCCTTCCAGCCACTCCAAGCTTTCTGTATCCAGGTGATTGGTTGGTTCATCGAGTAAAACTATATCCGGCGAAGAAAGCAGTATGGAAGAAAGTATTATGCGCATCTTCCATCCTCCGGAGAATTCAGTACATTGCCTGGTAAAATCTTTTTCCCTGAAACCTAAACCTTTGAGAACTTTATGAGCCTGGACAGAAAAAGTATAACCTCCCCGGTGCTCAAAGAGGTTAGTTATTTTTTCATATTTTTTAAGAGTTGCTTGATATTTGTTTGATTCAGCAGAAAGAGAGGTCAGATGTTCTTCGCAAGCCTTAAGAGAATGTTCTAATTTAGCAATGCCTGATTTTTCCTTCAGGTAGGAGATAAGATCGATGTTACTTTTAAGTTCGATTAAATCCTGGGGAAGGTAGCCAATCCGTCGGTTTCGTGGTAAAGTAATATTACCTTTATCAGGTTGAACAAATCCTACGATAGTGCGAAATAGGGTAGTCTTTCCGGTACCGTTATTGCCCACCAGGCCGATGCGGCTGCCCCTGGGAATTCTCCAGTTTAAATTTTCAAAGAGAACTTTCTCCTGGAAGCCGATGCTGATATTTTCAAGGGAAATCATAAATGTATCTCCTGTTTGTCTTGGTTATAATTGTAATTGTATAAGAATTAACTTTTTTCGTAGGGGTTCGATTCATCGAACCCGTTTCGGGTCGGATAAATCCGACCCCTACATTAGAAACAAAAGTTTGTACAGAAAAAGTTTTAAGTTTTGAATTATAGTTTTTCGCTTTTCGTTTTAACTTTTTAGTTGCATACCGAAAACTGTCAACTGAAAACCTGTATTTAATGCTAACGACTAATTTAATTGGTAAATCAGTAAACCTTGCATCCTGTATTTTTAATTGGTCAATTGGTAAATCAATAAATTTATTATACACGAAATATTAAATATTTGCCGTGGAATTGAAATTATTGTTTTTAAATAATATAGTATTATATATTGAAGAACAAATATTTATTTTCATTTAAAATAGTGTCAAGAAAACCGTTGTCTCCTTGACACTATTATTTTAGGTTTGGTGAAAATGGACAGATTTTATCATGATAAACAGAAAGAAAAAAACCTGCCAGAGAACCGTCCCCTGGTGCGGTTTTATGATATTGCGGTAATAGGTGGGGGGCCAGCCGGGATGATGGCAGCTGGTCGGGCAGCAGAATTGGGAGCAAAGGTTGTTTTAATCGAAAAGAATGAGACTCTGGGTAAAAAATTACTGATTACCGGCAAGGGGCGCTGTAATTTTACCCACAATGAGTTTGACATAAGAAAATTTGCTGAAAAATTTGGTAGAAATGGGCGTTTTCTCTATAGTGCTTTGGCGGTATTTGGAGCGCATGAGATGATTAATTTTTTTAAATTCCGAGGAGTAAAAGGAAAAGTAGAACAGGGAGATAGAATTTTTCCGGAGAAGGGCAATGCCCAGGACATATTAAATGTGCTTATAAAATATTTAGCCGAGGGAAAAGTCAACATTTTGCTTAATTCCGAGGTAACCGGATTTAAGCAGGAGATGGGAAAAATATCTCAAGCTTTACTTCGAGATCGTCAGATAAGTGCTGAGAAATATATTATTTGTGCAGGAGGAAAGGCATATCCTCAGACCGGTTCTACCGGTGACGGCTATCGCTGGGCTGAACAATTGGGGCATACTGTAATCCCACCTGTCCCGGCTTTAAATCCGGTAAAGACTTCCGAAAAATGGGTGAAAGAATTACAGGGTTTATCTCTTAAAAATGTCTCACTTAAATTGTTTCAGAGTGGCAAGAAGCAGGATGAACGTTTTGGTGAGATGCTTTTTACTCACTTTGGAGTGAGCGGCCCTATAGTTATGGATATGAGTAAAAATATCGGGGCATTGTTGAAGAAGGGTCCGCTAAAATTATTTTTAGATTTAAAACCGGCTTTGGATTTTAAGAAATTGGATAAACGCATCCAGCGAGATTTTCAGGAATTCAAGGGGAGAATGTTTAAGAATTCGTTGATAGGATTATTACCTTTATCGATGATACCGGTTATTATTAAACTTTCCGGTGTAGCGCCGAACAAGCAAGTGGATCACCTGACTCGGGAAGAAAGAAATAAATTAGTTCACCTGTTAAAAGAATTAGAATTGACACCCACAGGCTTATTGGGATTTAAATGGTCGGTAGTGACCAGCGGAGGAGTTACACTTAGAGAAGTGAATCCAAATACCATGTGTTCCAAGAAGATTAAAAACCTTTATTTTGCCGGGGAAATTTTAAACCTTGACGGCCCATCGGGGGGATATAATCTGCAGGAATGTTGGAGCACCGGATATCTGGCTGGCGAAAGTGCAGCAAAATCTCATTAAACTTTATGTTATAATTAAAGAAATTATTCCTCTGAATGTAGAAGATTAGATAGATATAGAATTTTAACCTGAAGATAATGAGAAAGGTAAAAACCGGATGAAATTTCTTCACATAGCTGATATCCATTTAGGAATGGAAAATTACGGACGGATAGACCCTTCCACCGGATTACATACCCGATTAAAAGATTTTATAAAATGTTTTAGTTTTGCTATTGATATTGCTTTAGAAGAAAAGGTGGATTTAGTAATATTTACCGGTGATGCCTATAAAAATAGCAATCCTAATCCTACCCATCAACGTGAATTTGCCCGGCAGATTTATAGATTAAGCAAAGCAGAAATTCCAGTAGTAATGATAAATGGAAATCATGATAACCCCGTATCTTTTGGCAAAGCCACCTCATTAGATATCTTCGATACTTTAAACGTCTCCGGAGTAAAAGTAGTAATCGAACCCGAGCTGTTAAATATAGAAACCAAGACAGGGTCGGTTCAAGTCTTCGGTCTGCCCTGGCCTACCAAGAATTTATTTCTTAGTAAAGAAGAATACAAAGATTTTACTGATGAGGAAATTACCAAGGAGATTCAGAAAAGAGCGAGTGAAAAGATTAAAGAATTTGCCCGTATGATGAAGCCTGGGATTCCCTCGATTTTTGCTGCTCACCTGGCTGCTGAAGAAGCAACTTATTCCGGCTCAGAGAGGTCGGCAATAATAGGGAGAGACCCGGTGTTTCCCACTCAAGTATTGGCTCAAAAAGAATTTGACTATGTAGCTTTGGGTCATATCCATAAATTTCAGGATTTAAATCCCGACAATCATCCTCCGGTAGTTTATCCGGGAAGTATTGAAAGAATAAATTTTGGTGAGGAGAAGGATGACAAAGGGGTTTGTTTGGTGAATATAGAAAAAGGTAAAACTTCTTATGAGTTTATTCCTCTCCCTGCCCGAAAGTTTGTTACCATAGATGTGGTAATTAGCGATGGGCAAGACCCCACTAACGCTTTGTTAGGAGAAATTGAAAAGTATGATTTATCCCAGGCAGTGGTGAGGGTATTTTATACTATGCCTGCAGATAGAGAAGACTTATTGGATTTTAAAAGGATAAATTCTGCCCTGGAGGAGGCCTTTTTGGTAACCGCTATTGCCAAAAAATCTAAACCAGTAGAGCGGATTAAGAGGGCAGAAATTTCAGAAGATTTAGGGATGTTGGAGGCTATGGATAAATATATTCAGAATAGTCCTGATTTAGTTCCTTTATCGAAAGAATTGAAAACTTACGCCCAGGAGTTAGAAAAAGAATTAGAAGGAAATGATTAAAATTCATTAAATTTAAACATAGGATTATCTTGTTAAGTTTCTTTCTGGATTCCCGCTCCCCGATCAGGTCGAGGACAGGTTTCGCGGGAATGACAAAGGGGAAACGGGAATGACAGAAAGAGAAATAAAAAAACAGGAAAGAAGAAAGGATTAAAAATTGATACCGGTAAAATTAGCCCTGAAAAATTTTTTAAGTTATGGTGAAGACGTTCCCCCTCTCGATTTTACCCAGTTTCACATAGCCTGCCTTTCGGGAAAGAATGGTAAGGGCAAATCCGCTCTTCTGGATGCTTTAACCTGGGCAGTATGGGGAGAAGGAAGAAAAGCCAGCCAGGAGAAAAAAGCCGATAGTAGCCTTCTACGGATAGGCCAGAAAGATATGCAGGTGGAATTTGTGTTTGATCTGGAAGGGGACAGATACCGCATTATTAGAACTTTTTCCCTGGTTAAAAAAGGTTCCCGCTCAAGTTTAGAATTTCAGGTTTTTAATCAAGAAGATAACGAATATATTTCTCTCACCGGTCCATCCCTTCGAAAAACCCAGGAAAAAATTACAAAAACTCTAAGGATAGATTATCAGACCTTTATTAATTCCGCTTTTATACTCCAGGGCCGAATAGATGAATTTAGTCGAAAGAGCGCCCGGGAAAGAAAGGAAATTTTATCCGAGATTTTAGGTCTTTCCCGTTATGATGAACTGGCTAATCTGGCCAAGTCTCATCTTAGAGAAATTAATAATATTATTATGACTAAAGAAAGCAGGTTGGAATATATCTATCAGGAAACGGCCAATCTTGATTTTTATAAAGAGAAGATAAAGGAATTGTCTGAAAGTTATAAAGATATTTCCCGGAAGATAAAGACAGAAGAAACAAAAGTAGGCAAATTAAAAGAGGAGATAAATATATTAAAACATAAAAGTGAACAATGCGCAGAATTGGAAGGTCGAATAGAACAGCAGAGGCAAGAGATTGCGCGAGTGCAAAAACAGATTGAATTAAGAAAGAAAGAAATTGTAGATTGCGAGAAAATAATTTCCCAAAAAGAGAAAGTTTTAAATGATTTTAAAAATTTTCAGAAATTTAATAATGAAAATAACGAATTTAGCCGAAAGCTTCAAAGAATCAGGAAAATAGAAGAAGAAAAAGTTCTTACCGAGAGAAGAGTAGAAAGTGAGCGGGCAGATTTGGAAGTAGAAGTTAGGAATAAAAAAGATAGATATAAAGATTTAAAGATTAAGGCTGAACAGGGTGTAAAGAATGGGGTTAGGCTTTTAGAATTAAAAGAAAAGATGAGGGGGATAAAGTTACTTGAGGAGCAGAGGGAAGAAATTCAGCAAAAGGGCAGTGAACTTAATATAGAGATAAACAGCATAAAAAATCAGATAGAGAGATTAGAAAAAGATAATAAAGATAATCAGGAAAAACTGCGCATGTTAAGGGAGAATCCGGAGGGTGAGTGCCCTTTGTGTGAGGCAAAATTAAACGCAGAGAGAAAGAGGAAGATTAAAGATAATATAAATAAAGAAATTAGTTTAAATTTTAAAAAGGTAGAGAAATTAAAAAAAGAGACAGAGGAGTCGACTAAGCAGAAAGATAGATTAGCGGAAAAATGGAGAGAGGTTAATCAAAAATCAAAAGATAAAGATATCTGGCAGCAGAAGTTGAGCAAGGTATATCTTGAGCGGGAAGAATCTACACAAGCAGGGAAACTGATGATTGGCTTACAGGAAGAGATTAAAAAATTAGAAAAAACCATTCAAGAGAAGAGATACGCTTTAGAGGAACAGAAAAGATTAAAAGAGATTAAAGAACAAATTAAAAATATTGGCTATGATGAAGAAAGGCACCGCAAGCTTAGCCGTAAGATTGTAGAGTTGAGAAACGCCCCTCTGGAAAAAGTAAAATTAGAAGAGGCAGAGAAGAAGATTGATTCTTTAAGAGATGGACTATCCGAGTTAAAAGAAAATTATCAACAGAAAGAATTAAATTTAAAAGATTTAGAGAAGAAGAAAGATAAAATAAGAGTAGAATTAAAAGAACTTCCTTCCCTGAAAGAAAAATTAATACAAGAAGAACAGGTATTAAATTCTGAACAAACCCTTAAAGATAAAATTTTAGAAGAAAGAGGAGGATATCAGAGTAAATTTGACCATTGTCTTAAACTGGGAAAAGAGAAGAAAGGGATAGGTAAAGAATTAGTAAAAAGCAAGAAAGAGCAGAATATTTACGAGAAACTGATTGTGGCTTTTGGGAAGAATGGAATTCAAGCCCTGATTATCGAAAATGTTTTGCCGGAAATAGAAGAAGAAGCCAATGACCTTTTAGCCAAGTTGACCAATAATAGTACCCAGATAAGCATTAAATCTCTCCGGGATTTGAAGAGCGGAAGAATGAAAGAGACTTTAGATATCAAGATAAGTGATGAATTAGGAATCCGGGACTATGAGCTGTATAGCGGAGGAGAGGCCTTTAGGATAGATTTTTCTTTAAGGATAGCCCTATCCAAGTTACTGACCAGAAGGGCGGGGACAAAATTAAGGACTCTGGTTATGGATGAGGGATTTGGTACACAGGATGAAGAAGGCATAGACAACCTGGTACAGGCTATTCAATCTATAAGTGAAGATTTTGATAAAATATTAGTTATCACTCATTTGGAATCGCTAAAAGATGTCTTCCCGGTAAGAATCGAGGTAACCAAACTTCCCGAGATTGGTTCCCGATTTGAGATTATAAAAAATTAAAAAAATATAATATTTTAAGCAGGAATTTGTCAGGTGATGTTGAATATATAAATATACAGGAAGTTCGAGCTTGCAAAGCCATTGTACTTTGTCAAAGGACCGTCCCCTGACAAAGTTATAGGAAGGAGGTGAAGTATTTAGTTAATTAGAAATAAGAAGAAAGTTACGATATTAAATTTTTTAAGGAGGTTTGTATCTATGAAAAAGTTATTTACCATTTTTCTTTTTGTGATTCTTCTATCTATGACAGTTAATTCAGCTGCCAACATTGAAATTACTTTCTGGACTCATGAAGACCCCAATAGAACAGAAATCGAAGATAGGTATATCGAAGAATTTGAGCAGGCAAATCCGGGAGTTACCATTAAGAGAGTTACCAGTGGTTCAGGTCAAATTCAAGAACTACTTCTTACTGCTTTTGCGGCTAATCAAGGACCGGATATTTTCAATATGTCTATCGAAGATGAATATGCTTATATAGTAAATGAGCGTCTTGCTCCTGTTGACTTTGAAGCTGCCGGTTATTCCAGTCTCCAGGCAGTTTATGATGCTTATATTTCGGGAGTATTAGATCCGGTTACTTATAAAGGCCAACTTTACGGTCTTCCTCTCGAATTAACCAACTGGTGTATTTATCTTAATAAAAAAGTATTTAAAGATGTTGGACTTGATCCGGAAAAAGATTATCCCAAGACCTGGGAGGAAATGGTAGAAGTATCAGAAAAGATAGCCGTACGTGAGGGAGAAATAATTAACAGAAGAGGATTTGACTTCAGATATCCTTATTATCTCGTTTCTACAGTTCCTATGGTTGAACAACTGGGTGGAAAATTAATCAGCGATGATGGCAAGACAGCAATAGTCAACGACGAAGCCTGGCTTAAATTCCTAAAATTTATGCAGGAGTGGGGTCCAAGTGGTAAAAATCTTGGTTCACCTACTTATACTAATGCCAGA
>JABUBN010000411.1_pt1 | contig 12673 bp, 11 predicted proteins | sample 7240341 | NCBI WGS metagenome assembly JABUBN01 (sample SAMN07256345, study PRJNA390944) | subsurface metagenome | isolation source: Methane hydrate marine sediment | place: Pacific Ocean: Eastern North Pacific, ODP site | reverse complement strand
GCATAGCGTTGATGAAGCGGTATATCTCGGGGATAGAGTTGCCGTGATGTCCGCAAGGCCGGGTCGCATTATCGAGTGCATGGATATTGATATAGCGAGACCGAGGAAACGAACGAGCGTAGAGGCAAATGAGATTAGAGAGATGCTACTTATGCGGCTTGGTCTGGAATCCCAAAGAATCAGGTAATTTTAGATACCTAAAACCAGATACATCTAAAGAAAAAGGAGGGATTAAAAAATGACTTTTGTTGTAGTAACGGGACTGCCCGGCGCGGGGTCATCAACGGTGATAAAAGAGGCACAGGAGTTGAAGGAGGAAGGTGTAGCGTTCACACCTCTAAACTACGGAGATGTAATGTTTGAAGCGGCGAGAGAAGAAGGGTTTGTGGAGAAAAGAGACGAGCTACGGAAGTTGCCGGGGGAAAAGCAGCGGGAGATACAGTTGCTTGCCTGTAACAAGATTTCAAAGATGAAGGAAAGCATGAACCTCCTAATAGACACGCATTGCACGATAAAGACGCCGTTGGGGTATCTTCCGGGATTGCCGGAATATGTATTGCGGGAACTAAAGCCAGACCTGTTCGTGCTGATAGAAGCGAATCCGGCTGAGATATTCGGGCGAAGGCAGAGGGATAAGACGAGGGAAAGGGACGTTGAGGATGAAAAGGGCATAGAAGAGCACCAGTTCATGAACCGCGCGATGTCAATGGCTTATGCCTGTCTTACCGGCGCACCGGTGAAAATAATAGAGAATCACGATGGAGAGCTGGGAAAAGCGGCGGAGGTCTTTTTTGCGTTGATGAAGATGCTGAGCAAGTCGTAACGGTGAAATATTCTTGTTGATTATATTTGAGAACTCTGCACAAAGATTCACAAAAGTTATGAAAGGTGCCTAAATATATAATACAAAAACAAAATGAGTAATGATGCCGAAATGAAAGCGCCGGAAAGAATCACGATAGCCATGGATGAAGAAACTTTTGAGGTGTTCAAAAAGATGAAGGAAGATTTGGGCATATCGCAAAGCGAGTTAATGCGTGAAGCATTGAAATTCTACGGCAAACATAAAACGCTATTTGAGTTCATTGAAGATAAGAAAGTATATACTCATGCCGAGATGCTTTCGGCTGGCGAACACCTCATCCTGGACATAGACCACTGGCTTTTGTTCTTAAACTTTATTGATTCGCATCCCGATAAGGAACGGTTCTGGGACTTGCATCGAGAAGTGTGCCAGGCGCATGCAGAGCAGTTCAAACACAAACTTTATCGTGCAGAATATGTTCTAAAACGACTCGAAACGTGCAATTTCTTTAAATTGAATAAAACGTCAAAAAATGAGTTCACGTTGGTTTTGGGTTCTGATGTGCCGAAGAAATTCGTTAAGACTGAGCTTGAGGAGATATTTGGTGGGATGGGCTTCAGGGTAGAGATAAAAGAGGATTTCTCAAAGCTAAGGGTGAAGGTCTTGCAAGATTTAAATCGTTGAGTTCGGAAATAAAAAGCACAAAAATAAGGGTGTTTTTCCACCCCTATTTTGCCAACTTTAAAAAACTTTCACGACGTTAAAATCTCCTCGAACAATTCCGCCTCCAGTTCATGCAGCATTGGTATCCCCATGACTTCAGATGCAAGCTTGCTCAGTGCTGCAATATCACTTTCCGTTTTCTTGTCCATCCACCAATCAACTATCCAGTATCCTATCCACCTCCTCTTCATCCGCATCCATCACGTAAGATATACCACTGATCTCTGCTGATTCTTTAGTCAATGCCGCTATGTCATCACGGGTAATGTAGTCCAATGCGAACTTACGGCTGCCGCACATCAACTGACGCATACCCTGTGCAAGCCTTTGCAGGTATGTGTAAATACCCATCGCACCCGTAGGAATCTCATCGAATCTCTTGCCAAACTTCCTCTTCAACTCCGGTGCAGTAACGAATATCTCCTCTATGGTATCGCCAAATTGCTTGATGTATATAGGCTCCTCTTCCTCCCCTGCGATGCATTTACCAATGGTCTTACCCACCATAGCAGCGGCAAGTGGTGCTCTCGCCATCCCTACGAGCTTGAAATGTGGTGCGCCAAGTGCCAGTCCTTTAAATATCTGGTCTTCAAAGGTAAATCCTCCGGCTATCGCAACGTCAGGAACGAACTCACCACTCTGCGCAAGCCTGTCGAGATATTTATAGAGCAGAGAAAAAATCTCTACCGGTGGCACGCCCCACTCGTTCATCATTCGCCAGGGGCTCATGCCGGTCCCGCCGCCAGCAGCATCCACCGTCAGGAGGTCAATCTCCGCCTTCGACCCGAATTTTACCGCCCTTGCTAAATCCGCGGGTCTGTACGCACCCGTTTTCAAGAATATATACTTTGCACCGAAGTCTCGAAGTTCTTTAACCCTGTTTAAGAAACCCTCTTCCGTTACCATACCCACACGTGAGTGTCGCTCAAATTCTTTGAACGCACCTCCTTCAAACGTTTCTACTACATTTTTATCCGTCGGGTCCGGGAGGACGATGTAGCCTCTTTTCTTCAACAACTGTGCCTTCTTCAAGTCACCGATTTTTACCTCACCGCCAATATCCTTTGCTCCTTGCCCCCATTTCAGTTCCACTGTATCCACCCCCAACTCCGAGATGGCATACTCCTGAACGCCCAATTTTGTGTCCTCTACATTTGCTTGAACAATTATAGTTCCATAACCATCCTGCTGCCAATCCTTGTATAACTTCACCCGCCACTCTAAATCTTCGGAGTGCTTCACTTTCCCGCCAACAATTTCTGATTTCACGTCCATGCCGCAGACGTTTTCGCCAATTGTCAGAGGAATCCCCGAGATCGCCGCTCCGATCGCCAGCCCCTCCCAGTTGTTCTTTGCAACCGCAGTCGAGCCAAGACCCGGAATAATCAGAGGAAGCCTCACTTTTAGCCCTTTATCCCCGCCTATCCTTCGCTCCAAATTCACGTTCGGAAAGATTGCTTTATCGCTGTCCGCCTCTATTCCTTCTGCTCCAACCGCAGTGCCTAAGATAGTGAAGTGTGTAAGGTCAACCGGGTAAATTTTCTCTGCCGCCGCCGTTATGATACCGTAAGGCTGGGGATATATAACCTCGCCTCCCCTGTAAGCGGACTTCCCTATCTCGCACATTCCTATACAACCATCCACGCAAGTTGCGCACATTCCACTCAAACTGCATACCGCTTCTTCCGTCCTGTTCTTCGTCAGTGTTGCCGCAGACGCATTGATCTTCGTTATAGACATCTTTTTTTCTATCCCTCCTTCATTTCTATTCTCGTTTTCTTTTTTAAAAATAAAAGACTATTTGAGAACTTTTCATAAAAGTTATGTTCATGAAAGGTTTAAATATATGCAACTCAAATTTTTAATCAAACCATGTCAGAAGTAATCGAATGCGTATATGAGGACGGAGTGCTTAAACCCTCGGAAAAGATAAAACTGAAAGAAAATACGAGAGTCAGAGTTATTATTAAGGAATCAGTGGTGGAAAAAACTTTTGGCATTCTCAAAGTAAGCGAGGCTGAAATAGAGGAAGCATTCGGGGAGTTAGAGGATGAATGGGGTTTTTGTTGACTTATAAACATCACGAAATAAGGAAACTTGCTACCTTTAATGGCGATTTTAAGCAGGTTGATTTCGTTGAAATTATCAAATAAGGGCATTAAAAAGAATACATTTCAGTGTTGCCGCAGACGCATTGATCTTCGTTATAGACATCTTTTTCTATCCCTCCTTTATTTCTATTCTCGTTTTCTTTTTTAAAATTAAAAGACTATTTGAGAACTTTTCATAAAAATTATGATGAGTAAAAAAAATTGCATTTATAAAAATGAGGATGTCTAATGTCAAGTGAAAAAAGTAATCTTATGAGTAAACTTCGTTTTTCAAATCCACGAAAATCTTTAGCGAAAGCCGGTCTAAAACAGGTGATAGAAATATTTAAATATACCTGTAAGTAATAGGGATTTAAATAAGATTAAAAGTCCCCTGGATATGTGGAAGGTAAGGCATGAGAGGGAACATCCAAAAAGGGTATATACGCATTACGAATATGTCAAAGTTAGGCGAAATTGCCGATAGTAGGCGAGAGATAAAATGAGGATACTTCACACTGCAGACATACATTTAAGGGAATATGGAGATGATAGATGGAAGACACTTCAGAAACTCATCAAAGTTGGAAAAGAAGAGAAAATCGATATTTTCGTGATAAGTGGAGACCTCTTTGATAAAGGCATTGATGCTGAAAACCTCAGACCTAAAATACGCGAATTTTTCTCCAACAACGGGTTTAAAATTGTCTTAATTCACGGGAATCATGATAGTGATTCATACAAAAACATGTATTTTGGCGAAGATGCAATTGTCTTAACAGAATTAAACAATCCGTTTGAATATGAAGATGCAAGAATATGGGGAATGCCTTTCGAACGTATAGAAGGGGAGAAAATCCTTGATAAACTCCATTCTTTAAGAAATAAAATTAATACAGACAATAAAAATATCATCCTTTACCATGGGGAATTACTTGATGCATTCTTTTCAAGAAAAGATTTTGGAGATGAGGGAGAAGAAAGATATATGCCTGTCAAGCTTTCTTATTTCAAGGATCTTAATGTTGATTACGTTCTTGCAGGGCATTTTCATTCAAATTTTGATGTTAGAATGTTAGAAGGTGGAGGATACTTTGTTTACCCTGGATCGCCTATTTCAATAACTAAAAGAGAGACAGGGCAGAGGAAAGTAAATATTTTTGAAGTTGGAAAGCCACCCAAGGGATACCCACTTGATACTCCTCACTATGAAGAGGTGATTATAGAACTCAATCCTTTTAAAGACAAAAATCCTGTTGAGGTAGTGAAAGAGCATGTTGAAAAAGTTCACCCTGAAGCAAGCATTATCCTAACAATCAAGGGATATATCAACAGTGAGGAAATTAAAATAAGCGAACCCGAACTTGTAAAACAAATAAAACAAATTATCAAGGGAAAGTGCATGGAAGAACATCTCGAATTCTGGGATATACATACAATACTTGAAGATGATTTATTTAAAAGCTTCATGGAGAAACTCGAACAAACTGACTATGCGGAAAAAAAGAAAAAGCAAATGCGTGATGTGGCGATCGAAGCAATGATGGAGGCAAGATTATGAAAATAAAGGAATTCTCGATAATGCGATATGGCCCTTTACCGAATACAGGACGGATTTCGCTGCACAATTTTAATCTATTTTTCGGTAGAAATGAGGATGGAAAAACACTCACAATAGACGCCCTTGTAAAGTTATTACTGCAGCGAAACATTAAAGATTTTGAACGTATAGATCGAGTAGAGGAAAGTCCAGAAGGTTATGTAATTGTAGAAGATGACAAAGGTAAAGAAGTTAAACTGCCAGAAAAAGGGAACTTAACAAGGGTCGTAGATCTAACTCCATCAGAATGTCGTAATATTTTCATAATAAGGAATAGTGATCTCTCTATTGCTCGTGAGAGTGAGTTTTATACTACTGTAACAGATCGCCTTACGGGCTTAAGAACAGAGGAGCTTTCTAAAATAAAAGAAATTCTGAGAGAAAATGGTAAAATAACGCCAAGCGGTATGTTTAGGGACGTTAAAGATGAAAAATTAAAAACAAGAATAGAAGAAGCAGAAAACCTTATTGAGGAAATCGACACGCGATTTGAGGAGATCGAAAGAGAGAATTTTGATGAACTTGAAGAAGAATATGTAAGGTACAGAGAGGAGATAGACAGGATTAAACAGCAAATAGAAAGCCTGGAGGATGCTAGAAAAAGGGAGAAATACGAAAAAGGGAAAGAGGCATTGAATAAACTTAAAGATGCTTTAGAGAAAATTAAGGATTTGGAAATTTACAATGAGGACGATGAGCAATTATGGAGAGATTGTGAAAAAGATATCAAAACATATAATGGAGAAAAAGAAAAGTTATTTGCAGAGCTTAAGGGAAATGAAAAAGAAATCAAGGAGATAGGCGAAAAACTAAGTGAGATAGAGGAGTTTTTTCAAGTTTTAAATGAAAGAAAGAAAAAATTAGACGACGAAGTTAAGCCGGAATTGAGGAATTACGAGATAAAGAGAGGAGAATTAGCACTTCAAGAAGGAAAAAGTAAATTTTTTACTTCAGTAGGGTTAATTTCAGCGATATTACTCGGGATATCTTTGCTCGGAGTCGTAGTCAGTCCATCATTATTATTTTACATTTTGGCTGTATTATTTTCAATTTCAACTGTGATTTCGGGGATATTTAAGTTCCAATTTGTAAGGGATAAAGCTTGGCTTGCCGAGGTGTTTGAAAGAATTAAATTAACCACTTCAAAATTTGAATTGGGTGCAGAAAATATTGAAGGAATTCTTTCAAATATTCAGAAGTTTGACGAGGAATATCGTAAAGATGCTGAGGGGATACAAGCGATAAAAAGGAGAAAAGAGAACTTAGAAGATAAAATTAAGGAATTGGAAGGCAAAACAATTCCAAGCAAAGAAAAAAAGATTGAAGATACACAAGAGAAAATAAATGAGATAAGAAGAAAATCAAGAGAAGAATCTTTTCAAGAATACTCCCAGAAACTTAAATTAAAACAGGGGTATGAGAAGTCAATAGGAGAACAAGGGGGCATTTTAAAGAATATTTTTGAAGGGAAGAGCAAGGCGCTAGAAGATAATATTTCGTTCTGGAATGAAGAAGTTGGGAGTCTTGAAAAGTATAAGGACAAAGCTGAAGATATAAAATATGATGAAAATACCACCTCAGAATTGAAAGATAAAAAGCAATCACTTAAAGGGGAGCTAGAAAAAATAGAGGATACAATGAGTTCTTTTAGGAAGAAAATGGAAGAAGTGGAACGAAGTGCAAATGAAATTTTGCGATTAGAGGAATACTTATATTGTAAAACGTCAGTAGATTTAGTGGCAATTAAAGATAAACTGGAAGGATTTATAAATGAAAACGAAAGCAACAAAGATAATGTCTTAGGAGCCATGGAAATTTTTGAAGAAATAGAAAAAGAAGAAAAAGAGAAAGTCTCTGAGCTTTTTGGTAAAGACAGTTCTATTTCGAGATATTTTAACGAGGTAACAAACGGTCTTTACGAAGAAGTATCTTTTAATCAAAAAATAGGGGAAATCGAAGTTAAGCGCAAAGATGGAGCAATATTAGAAGCGGAAAAACTATCTGGAGGGGCCTACGACCAATTATATCTTTCTATTCGACTTGCCCTTGGAGAGAAGCTCTTAAAAGGTAAAAAAGGGTTCTTCATTATGGACGACCCTTTTGTAAAAGCAGATCCAGATAGATTACAAAGACAAATTGAGATGCTAAAAAGGATTTCTGAGTGGGGATGGCAGGTTATATATTTCAGCGCAAAAGGCGAAATTAAGGATGTTTTTAAGGAAAATATAGATAATGGTGCTATCAACTATGTTGAAGTCCAGGGGGTATTTTCTTGAAAATGTTCGGCAACTTCGCACCAACAGCGGATAAAAGAAAATCAAAGATTTCCCAAAATTCGCCTATCGGCGAACTTCTTTTATCCACAAACCGTTATCTGCAATGCCGTGAGTTAGGAAAATATGGGGGTAAAAGAGAATGTATATAAGTAAAGTTGAACTCCATAACTTCCGAAGTCATAAAAATACACTCATAGAACTTTCTGAAACCAATGTTCTGATTGGACAAAATAATACGGGCAAAACTGCTTTCTTGGACGCAGTAAATCATGCAATTGGTAGGAGGAAAGGAGTACCCTCTGAGGATGACTTCTATGCTAGCGAAGATAAGTTCGACCCAAAAAATTCAGACCCGATAAGAATAATTCTGGAATTTAGAGAAACTAAAGACAATAGATTTTCGGATAATGTATCATATATATTCGATAAAGCTATTCAATTTGATGAAGAGCAATATCCTGATGATCCAATTAAATATTTACGAATGTGCTATGAAGTTAAATATGATAAAGAGAGGGATAGATATGTAGATGAAAGGTATTTTGTAGATATTAATAATAAAAAACTGCCAAAAGATTCAGTAGTTAAAAGAAATCATTCATCTTTTTTTCCTTTCTTCTATTTGACGACTTTAAGGGATATAAATACTGAAATTAAAAATAAGTCCTCCTTTTGGGGTAAATTAAAGGCAAGCATAGATTATAAAGATAAGGAAAAAGATATTAAGCAACTAATAGAACAACTGAATGACCTACTTCTTGCAGATAATGTAACAGTAAATGAGTTGATATCCAAACTCAAGGAGCTAGAACATAGTGTAAGAATTACCCCGAATTCTATTTATCTTCAGGCTTTCTCGAAAAGAAGTTGGGAATTGCTGGATGAATTGAATATTTATTTGAAAACGGCAAATTCTAATTTGGCATTACCAATTGCTAAACACGGTATGGGAACACAAAATATCGCTATCCTTCTTATTTTTAACGTTTATTTGGATATTTTACTGCCTAAAATTGTAGAGAATGAAGAAGCCACACCTATTATAGGTATTGAAGAACCTGAAGCTCATATTCATCCACAAGCACAAAGGGCAGTTTTTCAGCAAATATCGAATATGAAAGGGCAGAAAATCATAAGCACTCATTCTCCTTTTATTGTTGATCAAGCCAACATTTATGATTATTTAGTGTTTAATACCGAAAATGGAACGACAAAAATAGAAAAAATCCCGAAATATAACAAAAAATTCAAATTTAAATATGGATTGCCTGAAGAGGCTTATAACAGTAATAAGTATTTAATGCCTGATGAAGAACTTCTTATTCAAAGATACACACAATATAGAAATGCAGAGTTGTTCTTTTCTTCTTTGTTTATTTTGTGTGAAGGCGATACTGAAAAAGTCTTTTTAGAAAGGATTTTCCTTTACGATACTGGTAAAACCCCGGGACAGTTAGGGATTTCTGTAATAAGTTGTGAGGGGCAAACATACTCACCATTTTTGAAAATAGCGAATTCTGATGCTTTTAATTTAAACTGGCTTATTTTATCTGATGCTGAGCGTGATACTAAAAAGAAGTTGAAAAATACCATAGAAAACAGTGGCTATGAATTTAATGATGAAGTGGACAAAGTTAGCTATTTGCCAGATGGAAAAGATTTTGAGGGATATTATATAGATTTCTACGGTATTGGCAAGATTAAAGAAGTAATTTCCTACAATTATGGACATAAAGCTTTTGATATTTTTAAAAATGAACTTTCAAAACAATTATCACTCAAAGATGAGAAGTATAAAGATAAAACGTCTATCAGTGATTTTTCCGAGAAGGAATTGATAAATATATTTATTGATAGGAAAGGAAAACCAAAATTTGCTGAGCAACTTGCTCTATACGTAATTGAGAACGAATTACTGATTCCCGATATAATCAGAAATCTAATAGAAAAAGCCGTGAGGGAAGTGGAAAAATGAGCGAAATACTAAATGGCTTAAATGAACAACAGATTAAAGCAGTAACCTATGACCAGGGACCTTTGCTGGTTTTAGCCGGACCTGGTGCTGGTAAAACAACAGTATTAACGAGAAGAATTGCATACATTTTAAGCAAATCAAAAGGAGAGCATTTTAAGGTGCTTGCTTTAACTTTTACCAATAAAGCTGCAGAAGAAATGAAAGAACGGGTTGAGAATCTTGTTGGTGAAGAAGCGAAGAGAGTTTTTATAGGAACGTTTCATAGTTTTTCACACGACTTAATTAGAGCTTATGGTAATTACGTAGGACTACCGCCTGATTTTGTAATTTATGATAAACCAGAAGATTCGATAAAGCTCTTAATTGATGGCATTAGAAAAAGAGTGGATAGAGAACGGAAAGGAGACGTTGAACCAACTATTTTATCTGAAAAGTATAGAGATGTGACGATAATTGAGGAAACGATGCCTGATTTTTATTATACTATTATCAAACTGAAGAACAGATCAATCTTTCATGATGATTTGAGTTATGTTGGAAAGATGCAACCAGAAGAACTCGGGCTTATATATGAGATCTACAGTAACGAGTTTAAAAATGCCTCAGCTTTAGATTTCCCAGATTTGATTTTATATGCAAATAAACTATTGAAAGAGAAACTTTTCATTGCAAATCAGGTGCGAAAAATCTATAAGCACATTTTAATTGATGAGGGACAAGATACCAATAGGGCTCAATTTGAGCTTATAACTGCTATCTGTGGCGATGATTTTCGGAATTTATTTATTGTAGCAGACGAAGATCAATTAATATTCGAATGGAACGATGCGAGGTTCGAATATCTTGTTTCACTGATTGAAAAATACAAGGCTGAAACAATCCAACTTTATGAGAGTTACCGCTGCCCACTTCAAGTTTTAAAAGCTGCCAATCGTTTGATTAAACATAACAGAATTAGAATTGAATCAAAAGAAGAACTTCTACCAAAAAGAGAGGGGACTGAGGAATCTATTGAAGTTAATAGTTTCGAGAATCAAGATGAAGAAGCTTACTTTATTTGCAATAAAATCAAGGATTTGGATAGGTATGCAAATATGTGTGTTATTTCTAGAAATAGATATATACTGGATAGCCTAATAAAAAAGTTAGATGAGTTTTCTATCCCTTGGTACATGCCAATGGGGCAAGAAAGATTCTCAAGCAGAGAAATAAATTTAATAATCAACCTTATGAAATTGGTATTTAACGAAAATGACAAAATTCATTGGTATTATATACGTGAATACTTAGAAATTGATTATGAGAGGATTGTGGCAGAAGAGAAGGAGAAGACCTTATTACAGAACCTTTTGACTGCCGGTAAGGAAAATCCTGAGCTTGAAAGTATCATTAGTATTTTAAATAATTTTAGAAATAGCAAGAATAATTTTAAAACCTATTATGATAAATTAAAAGAAGCTATTATTGAACCCAACGCAGAAGACGAAGATCTATCAGAAGATATTAAATTATTTGAAGAGACTTACCAACATTATACTTATGATAGAAAACCCGAAGAAAGGGATTTAGGCGATTTCCTGAACTATATATCATTATCTCCGAAAAAAGATTTGAAAAATAAAGGAGTGGCTTTATTAACAGGTCATGCAGCGAAGGGGCTTGAATTTGATTATGTCTTCTTAATCTCACTGAACCAAGGGATTTTCCCAGATTATAGAGCAAAAGAAGGAAGTAGAGCTTTGGAAGAAGAGCGGAGAAATTGTTTCGTAGCAATAACAAGAACAAAGGAGAAACTGTTTATAAGCTATACAAGGTTTAAGAATACAAGATTCTATGGCTTACGGCAACATGAACCATCTCAGTTTCTAAAAGAAATGGGGTTAATATCATGATTTTCCCACGGCACAGGCAGATAACACAGCATATACGCTACGGGCGAACGCCCTTGCCCTCTTCGGAATGTTGCCCCCTCTGGTCACAACGTCGTATACGCTCAGAACGTTATGACATTCCGAACCTCGCTAAGGAGATGAGAAAATGAATGAATACGAAACGGTAAGCAAATCCGTTAAAATTGACATAATAGACGGATTAAAAGATAGGTTGCCTCAGATTTTCGAAGATGGAAAAGTTAATCTTGAAAAATTAAAGGCATTGCTAACCGGCGAAATTGTAGAAAGAGAAGATGACAGATTCTATTTCAATTGGGCAGGTAAAAGCAAACTTTTTAAACTTATTCAGGAACCGGGCTATGGAACTTTGAAACCTGACAAAGAACGGTCTATTGACTTTGATAACACAGAAAACATAGTTATCGTAGGAGAGAATTTAGAGACGCTTAAGTTATTACTAAAACCCTATTTTGGCAAGGTTAAGATGATTTACATAGATCCACCTTATAACACAGGCAAGGATTTCATTTACAGAGATAATTTCAAAGAGCCGTTAAAGGATTATTTAGAAAAAACAGGCCAGATAGATGGCGATGGGAGCAAATTAACTACGAACACAGAAACAAGTGGAAGGTATCATTCTGACTGGCTCAATTTCATGTATCCAAGATTATTTCTAGCGAGGAGTTTGTTGAGGGACGAGGGAGTTATTTTTGTTTCCATTGATGACCATGAAGTGCATCATCTACGGAAGATAATGGATGAGATTTTTGGTGAGGAAAATTTTATTTCAAATTTTATATGGAAAAAGAAGGCGGGAGGTGGGAGTGATGCAAAATATGTTGCAGACGATCATGAATATATTTTGATCTACACTAAGAATGAAAATCAATTACCTCGATTTTTTATCAAAATGAGTGACGAACTAAAAAAAGAATACAAATATAAAGATCAGTATTTTAATGAACGTGGTCCTTATAAAAAGAAAAACTTACATCAAACGGGAATTGAGACAGACAGGCCCAATTTAATATATCCCATCCAAGCTCCTGATGGAGCTATGGTCCGTCCCCCTACAATATGGAGATGGAGCAAAGAACGGTTTGAAAAAGCGAAATCTGAGGGAAGAATAGACTTCGTAAAAGATTCTAACGGAAAATGGAAAGTCTATACAAAGATGTACCTTTATGAAGGGGGTGAAGAACGACAAGTTAAACCTAGTGTCTCCACAATTTAATCCTTAGATATAATACTTGGACAACTTCTTATCAGCCTTATCCCTCGTAAACTTCCAATTGATCTTCTTTTTCTG
>JABUBN010000410.1_pt1 | contig 12691 bp, 11 predicted proteins | sample 7240341 | NCBI WGS metagenome assembly JABUBN01 (sample SAMN07256345, study PRJNA390944) | subsurface metagenome | isolation source: Methane hydrate marine sediment | place: Pacific Ocean: Eastern North Pacific, ODP site | reverse complement strand
GACGATTCAACCATGCGCAATGGCCAGGTGGAATTCTTTGCCAAGCTGCATGACCGCTCCCCTGTCCCGTTGTTGATGACACTCGGTAATCACTATATCTCGACCTACTTGTCCGGCGTGGATGAGGGGACAAAATCCACCCTGTATGATTATAATGCAGACATAGCCCGGGCCAGCTTTATCAGGACAATAGCCTGCTTCAGCGAGGGAACCTACTATTCCCGCCAATACCGCGCGGGCCAGACAAAATACAGACTGATCTTTCTTGATAATGCCCTTCGCGTTCCTCGTATCCTGAATGGCTTTTTCGGCCTGCAACAATTGCATTGGCTGGAATATCAATTGCTCGCTGCGGAAAATGAAACCGTAGTATTATTCTACCATATTCCTATTCCTGTCGCTGATACCAATCAGGATAGTATTCATTTCAGAATACCGCCGGCCGGTTGGCTCGATGATGAGGTCGTCAAAGATGGTTTTATGAATCTCCTTAATACATATCCTGCCATCGCAGCTGCGTTTACTGGACATGGTCACAGGAATATCATAGAAGATATGCTGCTGCCTGCCGGTCATTCTTTTACCCAGATCGAAACCGCAGCCCTTGGTAATAATCTAAGTAATTGGCGGGTTATCCAGCTGCGGGAAAATGAGATTGTCGTCTCCGCACCGGGAGGCGAAATCGTTGAGAAAAGGATAATAATAGTTCAATGAGAAGGATTTGAGAACGTACACCGATAACAAAAAAAAGAGAAGACTAAACCGATGCATATCAAATCTAATACACTACTAACTACCACTGTCAGTATTATTGCGCTTATCGCGATAGTCATGCTCAATGGCTGCGCCGCCTTGCGGCCAACAGCTACGGTAGATTTCACAGGAGCCTGGAAAGCCAACATGCAAACACCTCAGGGTGATATGGAAGTGCTTATGAAAATCTCCAAATCGTCTGCGGGAGAGTTCACTGCCACCATAGATGCGCCCGCCATGGATGCTTATGACATACCCTTATTTTTTAGCTTTGAAAATGACATCGTGCATTATGAAGTCCAAGGTGCCCGTTATTCTTTCGATGGGAAGCTGACCGATTCCTCAACTATTGAAGGTTCAAGCAGCCAACCCGATGGCACCCGGGCGCTTATTTTCAAGCGCGTCGAGTAGTTGGGCAGCTGACCGGCAGCGCCGGCGGTCCCCGATTGTAGGTCTTCAGAGCATTTTATACACTTGGGGCTTAAAACTAAGAGACACATTTTGTGTTTCCAAGGTCTACCTGGCGCCTCATTCGAAGCATCTGCGTATTATTACTTGGTGATTATTTAATATTGCGCCCGATTAACTGGTCAGATACGTCGGTAAAATACAGGACCTAAAGTCCCGTGCATGGGGGTAGGATATATTTTTCGGGGCCAGATCTCTGAGATGGGATAGGTGGTGTCTTATCACCGTGGATTTCGCTTTGCTCTGACGGGGAATTACCCCCCTTCTACGTTTCTACCTTTTGATAGTGTTTCATAACAGGAGTTCCCCCTAAAATAGATACTAACTTTCGTTAAGCTACTGATACACTGAGAGATGCAGGGATTGGCAAGTGGAGACGGTTGTTTTTAATTTGTGGTTATATTTTGGGGAACAATATAAACCGTTAAAACGGTTTCCATTATCCAGCATATTAACAGCCCACGACTTAAGAGGCTGTGTGAAAACGGACTTTCAAGAATAATATTTGTGATGCATGTAAAAGGTATTCCTGACGGGATTTATAGGATAAATTACCTGGAGATAGCAGGAGTTGCCATGCATTTCATTCCTCAACAAGATCGTTACCAGATGACATTTATGTCGTCTCTGGATGATTTGGTTCCACCGGATCATCCGGTCCGTATCATAGATGCTATTGTGGACAGCATTCTGTCAGCAAGTCCAGAAAAGTTCGAGTATAAAGGCCGGCGCCAGATTGGTCGTCGCGCCTACGGTCCGGGGACACTGTTGAAGCTCTACCTTTATGGTTACTTCAACGGTGTCAGTAGTAGCCGCAAGTTGGAGGTGGAGACATATCGGAATATTGAAGTGATCTGGCTGTTAGGCCATTTATGTCCCGATCATAAAACCATCAGTGATTACCGTAAGGACTGCCGTGATCACATTGCCTTTGTTACCCGTGAGTTTCGCCGTTTTCTGAAGGACAAGGGATATATTAAAGGCCAGAGGGTAGCCATAGATGGGACGAAAGTGAAAGCAAATGCGAATCGAGATATGCTGACGATGGCGAAAATCCGGAAACGCCTGAAGAAGGTAGAATCAAGTCTTGAAGGGTATCTGAAGCAGCTGGAGGGAAATGATGCCTATGATGATATTGTTGATGAGCACGATCTTGGATCTATGGAGGATGAGGGTACCAATAAAGTGTTGTTGGACAAGATTATCCAATTGCAGAGGGAATTAGAGACCTTGAAGGATCAGGAGCAGATACTTCAAGAGAGTGAGCGTTCCAGCCTATCGCCCGCCGATCCGGATGCCCGTTTGATGAAGAGCCAAGGGGGCATGATTCCGGCTTACAATGTTCAGGTAGCGGTCGATGGTGAGAATAAGATGATTGCAGCCTCTGAGGTGAGGACTGAAGCGAGTGATTTGGGCTTGATAAAGGAGATGGTTGATACGGTGACCGAAGAGATAGGGAGGCCTCCTTCGGAAGTGCTCGCCGATAGAGGTTACTGCAATGTCGACCAGATAGAGGAAGTGGAAAAGAATGGTGACACCACCTGTTACATTCCGGAGCCGGAGACCTCAAGGACAAAAGAGAAGCTAAGATTCAGGTATGATAGGGAAAAAAGCGAGTATGTCTGTCCCATGGATAAACGGTTGGTTTTGATCCAAAGGAATAAGTTAAAGCACAAAAGCCTGGCGGACGTTTACCGGGGTATTGAATGTGAAGGTTGTCCGATTCGGAGTGCATGCACCCGATCAGGAAGGGGACGAACCATTCACCGTTACCATAATCAGGTGTGGCGTGATGCATATCGTGAGCGGATGAAAAGTAATATGAGCAGGGGCAAGGCGTCATTACGAAAGGGAATGGTTGAACATCCCTTTGGAACAATGAAATACTGGATGGGAATGATTCCCCTACTTTTGCGAGGGAGGGAGAAGGTTCAGACCGAGATGAACATTTATGCCACGGTTTATAATCTGAAACGATTGATGAATATAGAGCCGGTTGAGAATTTGAGGGAATTGATAGGGAATTACGAGTGGGGAATAGCCTGAAGAACATGGACGGATTTTGCCTTCCCGAAAATAGGGCAGTTTCTTGTCCCCCATGAGGCCATATTTGTTAATAAGTGAACGCAATTATTAAGAGTGTCGCTTTTTTGTTTTTACACAGCCTCTTAAGTCGTGGGTTAACACGATGATACGAAATATTAGCAACCGCTTTAGCGGTTTTTTACCAAGGACGTATTATTAAAAAATTCTACCTACAGCCACCAAAGAAGACACCCCTATGAGAGACCCTGAGTTTCACCCAATTATTTCGGGGGAAGTCCAGTGTTTCATAAGCATTGACCTTTATGGATACAGAATGCAGCGAATGGACACTTATCCTGGTGAAATGAAGCTTGATGTTTTCTGATGAGCTAAGGTAAACGTTCGAGCTTTAAATCCGTAACGAACATAGTACCCCGCTCGATAAATATCCCAAACCGGCCAGAAACGCGGCCTACGTCAGCTGATAATCCGGGCATATTTTTCCAGGATGCCTTAACCTCCCCGTTCCGAGCTTCTATGATGAACTTGTAGGCAATATCATCAGCTATGTTAAACCAGTTTCGATCTAATGTCGTTTTCCCGGATTGCTCTCTTTTTGCAAGATACATCTGGCCGTCAGTCGAGTAGGTGCTGGTCAGCGTCGCTTCGACACCACCTGAACCATCAGGTTTTACATATGCAAGCGCTCCCATGCGAGCCCCCTCGGCCTTGACCGCAGAGAACGTCAGACGGGCGTTTCTTAAGTTAGCGGAATCGATAAGCAAAATACCGGTACCATCGGCCGATGATAACCGCAGATGACCGTTTTCAATGTGTGCACTCGCCCCCTCGCCTATCAATGATAGATCGCTCAGAGGCAGAAGCGAAGAACCTTCCAGCGTAAAGTACCTCTCCTCCTCCGATCCTTGGGGATTATTCATGGATTTCGACGAGACAAAATTAAGGAAAGGAAAGTGCTGTGATTTCTGCACGATAATAATACGGCCATCGGGATAGAGATGGACTATTGTGTATCCCAAAGGTGACGCAGCGTTCGATGCCCGTACCATGACCGGTACGCCCCCAAAGCTTTGTAAGTTATTCCGGTGCCGATGACCGAACATCATCCCTTTCACACACCCGGCAGACGAAATCACTGTTTCGAATTCGGCAGAATTGACATAACGGTCTGGCGGGATATGGCCGAATATCAAGACTTTTAAGCCTTTGGCAGCACAATCACATGTTCGGGTAAGTTTTGACCTCCCGGAGTATACGGGCAATATTTCCGGACTAGGGACTGTGAGACTGCTTGATGGAATCCGAGAGACTGGTAACGACGTGCGATTTTACAACGCTGCCAGTTCGGAAATGTTTGGTAAAGTTCAAGAGACACCACAAAAAGAAACCACTCCATTTTATCCAAGAAGTCCCTATGCAGCAGCCAAAGTTTATGCCTATTGGATGACATTAAACTACCGCGAGGCTTATGATATATTTGCTTCCAGCGGCATTTTGTTCAATCATGAGTCACCCAGGCGAGGAGAAACTTTCGTAACCAGAAAGATTTCCAAATCCGTCGCAGGAATAAAGCTGGGATTACAGCACAATATCAGATTGGGCAATCTCGACTCCAAGCGGGATTGGGGCTATGCACCGGAGTATGTCGAAGCCATATGGCTGATGCTGCAAAATGATAAACCAGGTGATTACGTCTGCGCAACAGGCCAGACTCATTCGGTGCGGGAGTTCTGCGAAGCGGCCTTTAGATGTGTTGACATTGAACTTGAATGGGAGGGCTCTGGTGTTGACGAAAAAGGACTTGATAAAAAAACAGGCAAGGTCCTGATAGAAATCGATCCGGAATATTTCCGACCGACGGAAGTAGACTTGCTGCTTGGCGATGCATCAAAGATAAAAAAAGAACTTGGATGGGAACCTAAGACCAAGTTTGAAGATTTGGTCTCAATAATGGTGGAAGCAGATCTGGAAGCCGTAAGGAAGGGACTTTAGACTTGCCCAGTGATAGAAAACTCCTGGTCCTGGGTGCCACTGGTTTCGTAGGCCGCACGGTCTGTCGGCTGCTTGATGAGCGGGGACGGGATTACACTGGTTCTTCCCTCAGCGCCGGCGTGGATCTGCGGGATGAGACTCAGGCGATTGCACTTTTCAAACAGACGCAGCCAGAATACGTGTTGAACTGTGCGGCCTTTGTAGGCGGGATCCAGTTTGGGTACGACCATCCGGGGGAAATCTTCAGGAATAACCTCCCAATGTCGGTGAACATCCTGGAATCATGCAGGCAAACGGGCGTCAAGCGCCTGGTGAACCCAATCTCCAACTGTGCCTACCCCGCCCGGGCGACGCTGTTTAAGGAGAGCGAGTTTTGGGAGGGGCCCCTCCACGAATCGGTCATGGTCTATGGTATGGCCAGGAAAATGTCGTGGGTAGGTGCCTGGGCCTATAACAAACAGTATGGCGTTGACATCATCAGTCTCATCCTCTCCAATATGTACGGCCCCGGTGATCATTTTGACCCCGTACGTTCCCATGCTCTCGGTGCCCTGATTAAAAAGATGGTGGACGCCAAAGAGCAGTCAGCGCCTTTTGTTACGGTCTGGGGCACGGGCAAGCCTGTTCGGGAATGGCTCTTCGTGGAGGACGGCGCCGAAGCGATAATCCGCGCCCTGGAAATTGAACCGTACCTCGATCCCATCAACATCGGTGTCGCCCAAGGCGTCTCAATCAAGGAATTGGCCAATATGATTAAGAGTCAAGTAGGTTATGAAGGCGAGCTGCGGTTTGACCTTACAAAACCCGACGGCGCGGCTTTTAAAACTGTGGATGGCTCACAGGGGAAGAAGCTGCTTGGCTGGCAGCCGAAAATCGGCCTGCAAGAAGGCATCCGACAGACGGTGCAATGGTATCTTACTGATGCAGACCGCTTGGCAGTAGCATCCACTGGCCATGAATTCAATTGAATGGGATCAATGTTATTCATATGAGCAAACCGGATGCGAACATACCAGACTCTCCAGCACATCCAGGGGATGAGGAGCGTTCTATCTCCCAGGTTCTTCCCTTTGTCGACTCTGCTGAGTTGGATCTGATCCGTTCATCGATCGATGAACGCTGGCTTACGGAGGGACCACATTCGAAGAACTTCCTTGAGGAAATCACGGCCTTCACGGGCTCGAAGTACGCGGTCCTGGCTCCCACCGGTACCCTCGGCTTATTTCTGGGATTGCTAGCCCTCGATCTACCGCGTGGTAGTGAGATCATCATCCCCTCGTTCACATTCTTTGCCTCGGCCTCTTCGGCTGTGTTCGCCGGACTGACGCCCGTTTTCGTTGACGTGAATAGAGAAACCTATAACCTCGACGTGGAACTGGTCGAGAAGGCCATTACCCCTGAAACACGGGCCATTATGCCTGTTCACATCTATGGTCAGGCCTGTGAGATTGACGCCGTGATGGATATCGCTCGCAAACATGACCTTATGGTGATCGAAGATGCCGCCCAGGGGTTCGGTGTCAGCTACAACGGCAGGCATACGGGCACTTTCGGTGATGTTGCCATGATCTCCTTCTTCGCGGACAAAACCATTACCACTGGCGAAGGCGCCGTTGTCTTGACCCAGCGGGAAGACATTTACCAGCGCCTACGGATGCTCAGGAATCAGGGGCGTCCCCACAGTGGTACATTCATCCACCACGAATTGGGGATGAATTTTCGGTTGACTGACCTGCAATGTGCGGTCGGACTTGCGCAACTGAAAAAGTTCGAAGAAATTCGGGATAGACGGTTACAAGACTATCAAAGCTACGAGCAGCTCTTGGCGGAGGTAGGTGATCTGCAGCCCATGAAAGTGACCGAAAAGTCTACCTTTATCCCATTCCGCTATTTTATTACTACCTCTCATAAAGAACGACTCATGGAGTACTTGGAGCGTCGCGGGATCCAGAACCGCTCGTTCTTCTATCCCATGCACATGCAACCACCGTTGGAACCCTATCGGCGGGGTCTTTTACCCATCAGTGAGGCGCTATATCAGACTGGTCTGTGTCTACCCCTCCACTATTATCTTTCAGGCGGAGATATTGAATATATTACCAATAGTATCAAGGACTTTTTCAATGGGTGAGGACATAAGACTTCATCTTGGGTGCGGGGATGTCAATCTCGAAGGTTTCCTTCATATTGACCTGGGTCCCTATTCTCACGTAGACTACCGCACCTCCGTCGATGTTCTGGATATGTTCCAAGACAATACCGTCAGTCTTATCTATGCCGCTCACGTATTGGAGCATTTCAGCCGACATGACATTGAACGGGTATTGACTGAATGGTACCGGGTGTTAAAAAAGGGCGGTATTCTCAGGCTGGCCGTCCCGGATTTTAGAGCGTGTGTGGATCGTTACCTGGAAAACGGAGGAGACCTGACTGAAATTCTCGGCCTGCTTATCGGCGGACATAAGGATGAATACGACCGCCACGGGATGATTTTCGATGAGCGACTCCTGTCAGACTACCTGCAGCGAGCTGGTTTTTCCAAGTGGTATCGTTATGATTGGCGAAAGGTGGACTATGCTCATATTGACGACTTTTCCCAAGCCTATCTACCCCATATGGAAAAGGGCCATGGAAGACTGATGAGCCTGAATGTGGAGGCTATTAAATGAGTGAAAACACAGGATACATGATATATGAATTATTTAAGGACCTTCCCGTAACGCGGAAGTCAAAAAATATATCAAGACTATTAAGATTAAGTAAAATACCATTAGTAGGGCGAAATTTCCTTATTAAAGTACCGAAGCTTTTTATTAATGGAAGAAATACAAAGATTAGTCGTGGTTTTTATTGCAAGTATGGTAATATTGAGGCTGAGGACGTTTACCTGTCTGAAACTTACTGTATAGATTACGGTATAATAAGAATAGGCAAACATACTACATTTTCATCTGAAGTCGTAATAGTAACTTCAAGCCATGATCTGGATGACTTTAGAAAGGTAATTGTAAAACCAGTAACCATTGGTGAGAATGTAAGAATAGAAATGAGAGTGATTATTTTTTCAGGAGTAAATATAGGGGATAATACGGTTATTGGAGCAGGGAGTGTGGTGACAAAAGATATTCCAGCTGGCGTACTTGCTGCGGGTGTACCCTGCAAGGTAATCAGGAAGATTAATAGGGGCACTACTAAATGGTGGGAATAAGTAATAAGCATCTTTTGAACAAGATGTAGGGATGAAAGTCAAAATGAATTTTTTATGTAAAATATATATAGGGTTAATTTGTTAAGTATATTTTCTGGAAGCAGCAAATGCAAAGGGTTAGTGCAATGGGGATTTGGGGGAAGAGAATGAATTCACTTTATTAGTTAGTATATGAGGCGATGTGTTGAGAAATGATAATATCGAATATAATAGGTGGATTAGGGAATCAGTTATTCATGTACGCAGCTGGGAGAAGGCTAGCGCAGAAACATAATACCATTCTGAAGCTAGATATCAGTGGTTATAGTTATGTAGAACCTTCATTAGAATATAATAGGTATAAGTTAAAGCATTTTAACATAATTGAGGGCATCGCCACGAGCGAGGAGATCGAGAATATCAGGGGTGGTAAATCTCGATTGAATAAAACATTAGGCAAATATCTACCCAAGAGGATGCTACCAGCTCTGAAAGTCAGCTATGTCCGGGAAAGGAAAACGCAATTCGACCCGGATATTTTGAATTTGCCTGATGACATTTACCTGGAAGGATACTGGCAAAGCGAAAAGTATTTCATGGATATAAGGGAAATATTGCTTAACGAGATTACATTGAAGAAGGGTTCAGATGGAATGGATAATATTATTGAAGAGATAAATGAAGTGAACTCGGTGGCAATACATGTAAGAAGGGAAAATTTTGTTACGGACCCAGAGGTGAATAGAATACTAGGGGCTATGGATTTAGACTATTATCAGCGTTGTATGGAGTATTTTGTTAATAGTATTAATTCTCCCCGGTTTTATGTATTCACCGATGACATCGGCTGGGCTGAATCCAATATAAATTCTGATTATCCTGTAAGAATCGTTAGTAATCCAAATAAATTTAAGGATTACGAAGAACAATATCTCATGAGTCTTTGTAAGCATCAAATAATACCCAACAGCACCTTCAGTTGGTGGGGCGCCTGGCTGAACAGGAATCCGGATAAGATAATATGTGCTCCAAAGATGTGGTATAGAAGCTCCAGCCGCTCTTCCAAGGATCTAATCCCAAAAGAGTGGAAAAGATTCTGAATCCTTCATGCCAAGACATATGTATAAACAAGAGCATTAGCGTATAAGCATATGCGATGAGCGGACTAGTAAAAACCACTGCTGCCATTGGGACTACTGAAGTGCTTCTGATGGGAGTAGCAATGGCCAGAAACAAGTACCTTGCGATGACAATTGGCCCAGAGGGTTTTGGGATTTATGGAATCTTGAATTCATTTTTCATGATGGTGGCCGTATTTGCCGGCTCATGGATAGCGACGGGGACAACAAAGTACATAGCTGAATATCAGGCAGAAGCAAACAAGCAAAACACTAATGTGATTTTTTCCTTCGCAGTAGCAGTTTCGCTTTTAATGGGTTTATTGCTCACCGCAATGTTGATCCTTTGCCGCGGGTGGTTCCTGGATAACTTCTTAACTAAAGACGTGAAAGAAAGCTACTATTTGCTTTTTGCGGCTGCTTTTATCACCATTACTCTTAGACCGGTGTTGCTGGCAGTGCTACAAGGGCAGAAACGGGTTCGTGAGGTTGTGATCAGCCGTTGGGGTATTGCGACTATAGATCTAATTTTAGTAATAGTACTTGTTTTAATGTTTGGCCTTACCGGCTTTTTTATAAGTCTATTGGTGTCTGCAATATGGGCGGCTGGAATTCTCCTATGGGCGACGTTGCGAAAAGAGGGAGTGCAATTTATCAGACCCTCATGGCATGATCCAGTCATTAGATTGCTACTTTCGTTTGGTGTTATTAGTCTTATTTTATCGCTTTTTAATTTAGGCAGTCAATATATTCAACGAATTATCATTGTCCAGAACTTGGATATTCAATCTGTTGGACTATTTCAAGCTGGTGTAGCCTTCATGTTTTATTTAGGAGTCGTGGGTAGAGGATCAAAATTCTATTACTTCCCCAAGATGTCAGAAAAGATGGATAACGACACTAGAAATGAGGAAATAAATGAATATTTACGTTTAGTAATTATTTTGGGCATTTCTCTTTCCGTTCCGGCAATATTGCTTGGGGAATGGGTTATCTTGCTCCTTTACAGTTCAGCATTTGTAGCCCTTTCTTCAGTGTTTTATTGGTTTGTCTTGGGCCAATTTATAAGCAGCGTTGGCAGTGCCTTAAAGCTCACTCTTGTAGGTATGGCTCGGTTAAAAATGCATGCCTATTCTTCTATAGTAGTCCATTCTTTATGGGTGATTATACCTCTTTTATTGGTTAGGGAATATGGAATCGGATCGGTTGGAATGGGATTTGTCGGAGGAGGAATTATAGGATCACTTATGGAGTATTATTATCTTAGAAGACATATAGGCTTAAAATTCTCACCCAACGTGATTCATTTGTTTGGTGTAGCAGTAGTAGCTTTAGGTGGTGCGGTATTTCTTAAGGATAGCGCCTGGATGTGGAGGGTAGGATGGTCAATTATAAGTATTGGTTATATTGGGACGAAATTCAGTCGTGAGGAATGGTCGAAAGGATATAATTATGTTCTCATCCGCTTAGGTATGAGAAACAATTCTTGACTGGCTGAGGATTCAGTGACATTTTACTATCTAAACATCCCTTTATGTGAACTACGGCGCCGTATGAGGACAGATTCATCGGTGGGATTGCATATCCGTGCGGTAACTTACGTCACAAATGAGAAAACCCGAGGTTGCACTTAGTGGTTAAATCAATGATAAAATATGTGTTCCAGAAATACATTGATAAACTCCACATGATTGTCGATACTCAATTCGAGAGACATGAGTGGATCCAGCAACAGATAGCTGATCTTGAGCCTGGGCTTATGCTACTTGACGCCGGTTGCGGAAATCAACGCTACCGTCCGTTTTGTGAACATTTGAATTATAAGGCCCAGGACTTCGGAAAATATGAAAAAGATGAGGTGGCGTCATACACGGGTAAAAAAATCCCCTATCAATACGGCCAATTGGATTATGTTGGTGATGTTTGGGATATTAAAGAAAAAGACCAGACCTTCGACGTCATTTTATGTAGCGAAGTATTAGAACATATCCCTTATCCTAATGAAACGCTGAAGGAATTTCATCGACTTCTAAAAGTCGGAGGCCTCCTAATTTTAACTGTTCCTGCAAACGCATTAAGGCATTGGGATCCCTATTTTTTTATTAGTGGTTACAGCAACCGCTATTTTGAGCATATATTACCGGAGCTGGGCTTCATGGATATTGGAATTCAGCAGGCAGGTGATTACTATCGCTGGTTAGCCATCGAGTTGTATCGGACCAGCCGTATCATAGAACGCAATATACTTAATCGGGCCATCTTGCTGCCAGCTTTCCTTTTTTATCTGTGGAAGTCGCAACATCCAACAATTGAATCGCAAAATACCCTTTGTAATGGATATTTTGTAACAGCGAGGAAAGGTCCTTGAGAATAATATACGTCAGAAGAAAGTGGCGCCTCTTTGATTATCTATTCATTTGAGAATTATGGTAGGAATAATGGTACTATTACGTAAAGTGATATTGATTAATAATGTCTTCATATTTTTGAATTATTTTCATTCATGAATAAATTGGAGCTGTAAGTTGTTATTAAGTCTCATTTGTCCAATATGTTCTGAGAATACCTGGCAGCGTACTGGGACTCGACAACAAGATATAAAAGACGCTTGTTGGATGTATGGATACACAAAGCTGCAGAAACATGTTTTCTTTAACATATGGCATCCAAACCGTACATTAATTAAAATGGAACGGTGTGTTTGTACAAAATGTGGCTTTGTCATTGATCTCCCAAGGCCCGATGAGCAGGATATAGCAAAGAAATATGAATACCTGGCAATTGTAGAAAAAGATCTCGGTTCAACAAAAGGTCTTAAAAAAAGGGCCATGAATCTTGAATACAGGCAGGCTATTGATATACTGCGGTTAGCAGAGTCTCTTATTAAGAGTGGATCTAGAGCGTTTGATATTTTGGATTATGGTGGTGGGGATGGGCATCTATTAGTCCCTATGATCCAGGAGGGACACAATTGTTATCTCGTAGATTATAATAAATATCCATTACCTGGAATAACACATTTAGGAAATACGATAGAAGATATATCCCTAAATTACAAGTTTGATCTTATTATCTGCCGCCATGTACTTGAACACGTTGCCTCTCCCAATAGGCTAATAACAGATTT
>JABUBN010000409.1_pt1 | contig 12730 bp, 9 predicted proteins | sample 7240341 | NCBI WGS metagenome assembly JABUBN01 (sample SAMN07256345, study PRJNA390944) | subsurface metagenome | isolation source: Methane hydrate marine sediment | place: Pacific Ocean: Eastern North Pacific, ODP site | reverse complement strand
TTTACTCTTTGTTCCTTACAATAAATATGTTTTATGGTCATTGATTATTACTGTCGGTTTTGGTCTTATCGGCTTGGTTGATGATTTAATAAAATATCTTAAGAAACGATCATTAGGTCTTCTTACTATGCAGAAGTTGTTCCTTCAAATTGGCTTTGCTTTAATAGTTGCTTATTGTGTTCAACAAAGCACTGATTTAGGTACAGAAATTTATTTCCCCTTTATAAAAAATAGTATAGATTTGGGAATTATGTTTGTACCTTTTGTGGTCTTAGTTATGATTAGTTCAGTTAATGCTGTAAACTTAACTGATGGCTTAGATGGGCTGGCTGCGGGCTTGATAATTATTTCAATGTTCAGTTTTGCTTTAATTGCCTATATTCAAAATATGGGATCGATAAGTCTTTTTTCATTAGTAGTTGCTTTTACTTCTCTTGGTTTTTTAGTCTATAATTTTTTTCCGGCTCAGATATTTTTAGGAGATGTAGGTTCTTTTGCTTTAGGCGGAGCACTTGTTTCAGTGGCAATTTTTACCAAAACAGAGTTGTTTTTAATGATAATAGGCGGGGTATTTATGATCGAAACCTTATCAGTGATACTTCAGGTTGTTTCGGTAAAGTTAAGGAGTAAAAAAATTTTTAATATGAGTCCTATTCATCACCATTTTGAGCTCTGCGGCTGGAAAGAACCTAAAATTATTATTAGGTTTTGGATAGCGGGAATAATACTGGCTCTTATTGGAATAGCAAGCTTATAGTATATCGTTAGCTAGTTAGTTGGTTACTTGGTTAATTAGTTGAAGATTTCGTTTTAAACTAGTTAACCAGCTAACCAAGTAACCAAGTAACCAAGTAACTATACAATAGAGGTTATATTTGAGATGTTAACAGAGAAAAGATCTCCTGATTTATGGCTTTTTATAGTAGTAATTATACTTATGGCTATTGGTACATGTATGGTTTTTAGTTCAAGTTACATTATGGCTTATAAATGGTATGGAGATAGTTATTATTTTTTAAAAAGACAATTAATTTATGCTATAATCCATTGCATTGCTATCGATGGTATATATTCCCAGTATCGGGAGGGCTGCCGGTGGGGCAAGAAGATGGATTAAGATAGGATTTTTCTCTTTTCAGCCTTCCGAAATTGCTAAATTTGCTTTAATCTTATATATGGCAGAATCTTTAACCAGGAAACAAGTAAAAGATATAAAAACCTTTATTAGAGGGGTATTACCCCCTTTAATTATTATGTTAGTAATGTTTTTATTAATTTTGAATGAACCTGATTTTAGTACTTCCTTAATTATTTTGGGCATTTCCTTTATTATGTTATTTATCGGGGGGACCAGAGTAATTCAGCTTTATGCATTAATAGTAGCAGCAATCCCCTTGGGAATTTTAATATTATCAAAAGAAGAATATAGAAGAGCAAGATTGCTTTCCTTTTTGGATCCCTGGAAAGACCCTTTGGATAGCGGGTTTCATATAATTCAATCTTTATTAGCCTTAGGGAGCGGAGGAATTTTTGGGATAGGACTGGCAGAGAGTAAACAAAAATATTTCTATCTTCCCGATCAACACACCGACTTCATCTTCTCTATAATCGGTGAGGAATTAGGGTTTATAGGTACTGTAGTAATAATTATTCTCTTTACAATATTGTTGTGGCGTGGATTCAGGATAGCCTTAGATTCTGCTGACCAATTTGGAACTTTGTTAGCTGCGGGCATTACTTCTATGATAGTTTTTCAGAGCATTATAAATATTGGAGTGGTAACCAAGATGATTCCCACTACCGGCATTACCTTACCCTTTATCAGTTATGGGGGTTCATCTCTAATTGTAAATATGCTTTGCGCGGGAATTTTATTAAATATTTCCCGGTATAAAGCAAAAGAACAGGGAGTGTAATTGATGGCACTAAAGGTGATAATTTCGGGTGGTGGAACAGGGGGGCACATATATCCAGGAATTAGCTTAGCTTACGAGATAAAAGGCAGAGACTTAAACAATGATATTTTGTTTGTGGGAACTGAAAGAGGACTGGAATCAAAACTTGTTCCTCGGGAAGGATTTAAAATTATAAAAATTAAAGCCCGGGGTATTAAGCGAAAAATATGTTTTGAAAATTTAACAGCTATTGTCATTTTTTTAATTTCCTTATTTCAGTCATATAAAATTATTAAAAAGTATAGACCGGATATAGTTATTGGAACAGGGGGTTATGTAAGCGGCTCGGTTGTTTTAATGGCCGCAATATTAGCTATTCCAACTTTTGTCCATGAGCAGAATGTAATACCCGGAATTACCAATAAATTTCTATCTCGTATCACTAGAACAACATTTTTAAGCTTTAGCCAGTCGAAAGAATATTTTAGTAATAAAGCAAAATTGATTTTTACGGGCAATCCCATACGTTTTAAAAATATTAAACAAGGCACAGACAGAGAGTATAAAAAATTTAACCTTGATTCTTCAAAAAAAACCATATTGGTATTGGGAGGCAGCAAGGGAGCAGCTTCAATTAACAGAGCTGTTCTGGGAGGTATAGATTTAATAAAAGATGCCACAAAAAACAACTGGCAAGTTTTATTGATTAGTGGGCAAGATGATTATGATAACATTATGGGAATAGTGGGGGAAGACCATAAAATATTTTCGGTAGAACCATATCTGCATGATATTCAAAAAGCCTATTCTCTGGCTGATTTAGTAATCTGCAGGGCGGGAGCAACAACTTTAGCTGAGATTAGTGCCTATGGTTTGCCGGCAATTTTAATACCTTACCCCTATGCTACTCAGAATCACCAGGGAATCAACGCTAAAATTTTTGAAAGAGAAGGGGCTGCGATATCAATTTTAGAAAAGAATTTATCTGGAGAAAAATTAGGCCAAGTTTTTCTCGATTTATTAAAAAACAAAAATCAATTAGGAATAATGGCAAAAAAGAGTAGAGGATTAAGTAATGTGAATTCAGCCAAGAAGATAGTAGACTATATTTCTCTTTGCATTTAAAAAAATTAAAAATAAAAGAAGTATTTTACCAACAAAGCAGGAAAATTAATAATTTTGTTGAAACTATAAAATAGTATCGAGTATATAGTATATAGTGAAGAAAAAAGAAGACAGAAGCCAGTATTCAGAAGCCAGAAGTAGGGGTTCGATTTATCGAACCTGCCAAATGAAATTAGCCAAATAACTCGGGGCGGATGAATCCGCCCCCTACAGGAAAGAAAAAACCTATCAAAGGACTATTGTATAGTAATAAATTCTAACTCCTGGCTACTGAAATTATTTATTCTGTTTATTTCTTGTTTTTGTTTTTCTATACACTAAACGCTACCCGCTGTACGCTAGTTAAGTTTTGAATTTTAAGCTATGGTTTTGTGCTTTGTGCTTTCAGTTTTTCGCTATATGCTCTATACGCAATGCAAAATGTGATACAAAAAAAGGTTTTTAATTTAAGTTTTAAACTGTTTTTTCTTTACACAATACGATATACAAATAAAGAACGGAGTAATATTTAATGAATGAAAAAAAATTACATATACATTTTATTGGAGTTGGTGGATCGGGGATGAGCGGCTTAGCCTCAATTCTTCTTGATTCAGGTCATAAGATCAGTGGTTCTGATATCGTAACTTCAAAAATAACTAAAAGATTGGCTGATAAAGGAGCAACTATTTTTAAGGGTCATAATGAAGATAATGTAGAAGGTGCAGATTTAATAGTAGTTTCATCAGCAATCCCCGAATCTAATTCGGAAATAAAAGGTGCCAGGGATAGAAAAATTACCATAATCAAAAGGGCTGAAATGCTGGCAAGGCTTATGGATAATAAATATGGAATAGCCATTGCCGGCACACACGGTAAGAGTACCACTGCTTCCATGATAAGTCTATTATTAGAAAGAAGTGGTTTCGACCCTACCGTAGTAGTAGGAGGAGAGCTAAACAATTTTAAAAAGAATGCTAAATTGGGGAAAGGTAATCATATAGTTGTAGAAGCCGACGAAAGTGATGGTTCGTTTTTAGAATTGAATCCACAGATGGCTATAGTTACTAATATAGAAGATGACCATTTAGATCATTATGAAAATATAGAAAATATTCTAAAGGATTTTAGGAAATTTATTGATAAAGTCCCTGATAATGGACGAGTCATCCTGTGTAAGGATTGCGATAACGTAAGGGGACTGGTGAAACAATGTGAAATAAATTATGTTTCTTATGGAATATTTACCGAAGCGGATCTTATGGCTAAAGATATAGAATTAGATAAGTTAAATTCTAAATCAAAGATATATTGGCAGGGCGAAAAAATAGGTGACCTTTATTTGAAAGTTGCCGGATATCACAATATTTTAAATGCTTTAGCGGCAATTGCTGTTGCCCTGGAATTGGGAATAAGTTTTACGGAAATTGCTCAAATATTGGAAACCTTTCTAGGAGTACATAGAAGAATGGAAATTATTGCCAATTTAGACGACAACATATTAATTATTGATGATTATGCCCACCATCCTACCGAGATTAAAGCAACTTTAAGTGCCTTAAGAAGCAGCTGGCAAAATAGAAGAATAATTGCTATATTTCAACCCCACCGCTACAGCAGAACTAAACTTTTGGCAGAAAAGTTCGGTAAGGTATTTTTCAACGCCGATTGTGTAATTATCAATGATATTTATTCAGCTAATGAATCACCGATATCCGGAATTAGTGGAGAAACTATATTTAGGGAAATTAAAAAAACTAACCATAGGCAGATAAAATATTTGCCCTCCAAAGATAATATTTTAAGTTATTTATATGAAATTATTCAACCCGGAGATATAATAATAACTATGGGGGCAGGAGATATCTGGACTGTCGGCCAGGAATTGGCCAAACAATTAAAGAAAACAAAGGGATATTAATTTTATTTGAAAATGAATATAAATATCATAAAAAATGAGTGTAAAAAACAAGGAATTGATAGTATAATTAAATACGGTGAGCCATTAAAAAATCATACTTCATTAAGAATTGGTGGACCTGCTGATGTTTTTTGCAGCCCAGGTAATATCGAAGATTTAAAAAAAGTCGTTTCTATATCCAAAAAATACAATATCCCTTTCTGGGTTATTGGAAACGGAACAAACTTATTGATTTTGGATAGCGGGATAAGGGGTTTGGTAATCAACTTAAATAAAAGTTTTAAAAAAATAGAATTTTCTGATAAAATTGTAAAAGTAGGTGCGGGAGTTTCATTAGTATATCTTAGCAAAATAGCTTTGAATAGAGAAATGAGCGGATTAGAATTTGCTTGTAATATTCCCGGAACTTTGGGAGGAGCAATAATTAATAACGCCGGCTTTAAAGGAAATTGCATGGCAGACGTAGTGCAAAATGTAACTTTTTTAACCGGAGAAAATAAAATAGAAAAAACGTCCAAATCTAATTTAAATTTCAACTATCGCGAATGTAATTTGGAATGTAAATCAGTAATTATTTTAGAAGCTACTCTGCTGTTGAAAAAGGGGAATAAAGAAGAAATTGAATTAAAAATAAAAGAAAATATTAAAATTAGAGAGACTAAGCAGCCTTTGTATAAATTAAACGCGGGTAGCATTTTTAAAAATCCACCTGGTTATTATGCCGGAGAATTGGTAGAAAAGGTTGGAGCGAAGGGGTTATCTCGGGGTAAAGCAGAGGTCTCTACCAAGCATGCTAATTTCATAATAAATAATGGTGACGCTTCATCTGGAGATATGTTATATTTAATTGAAGAGATAGAGAAAAGAGTAAAGAAAAAATATGGAATAAAATTAGAGCGAGAGATAGAGATTTTAGGAGAACCCTAAAATTAGTATCGAGTATCGAGTATTGCGTATCGCGTGAATAAAATAGAAGTCAGTAATCAGAATCCAGAAGCCAGAATAAATTCGTATATCGTATATCGTATAGCGTGAATAAAATAGTATATAGTTAGCTGGTTAACTGGTTAAGAAAATAGAGGATAGTGTATAGGGATAGAACATAGTAATAAGTAAGGGTTCGATTCATCGAACCCGTCAGAGAAATTAACAAAACAATGCGGGGCGGATAAATCCGCCCACTACAGGAAATAAAAAACCTGTCAAAGGACCGTCTCCTAACAGATTCTATCTTCTTTTTTTTACGAAATACGATATACTATATACAATATACGCGATATGCTATACGCTAACATTAAAGGGGATTTACAATATAAGTGAATATAAAATTAGATGACGAAAGAGAAGAAGAGGAGGAATTAGAGGAGGAGGAAGAAGAAGGCGAAAAGGATCAGCCTTTATCAGCAAGAGTAATCAAGATATTAATTTTTTATTTGGCCATAGGTTTTTTAGGATGGAATTTTTTTAATTTTGTTTTTAGTTCAAATTTTTGCAGTATTGAAGAGGTCATTATCAACGGAAATGATTATCTAAGCGAAGATGAAATATTTTCTAAATCTCAGATAATATTAGGCGAAAATATCTTTAAATTAGATCTGAAAAAATCTATAGATTCTTTAGAACAAGAACCCCGGATAAAAGAAGTAGAAATAAAACGAATAATACCTAATAAAATTATTATTTCCTTAAAAGAAAGAAAAGCAGCGGCAATTGTCTATATCGGAGAAGAATATTTTTCCTCCACTAAGGAGGGAATAATTTTATCTAAAATTGATAGACCAGAGGGAGAATTAGGCCTGCCTTTGGTATTAGGATTAGAAATTGATAAAATAAAATTAGGGGGAATTATAGATAAACCTGAGTTTAGGGCGGCATTAGAAAGTATTAATTCGTTAGAAGTAATACTGCCTAAGAAATTTTACCAGGTACAAATATTATCCCCGAATGATTTTATGATTTGCAATAACGATGATACTTTAAAAATTAGAGTTAATAGGTCAGAGGTGATTATTAATAAGGAAAATTTATTAAGAGAAGCCTTGGAAAATATTGAAAAGGAAAAATTATTAGTAGAATATATAGATATTCGCTTTAAAGACAGTTTGGTAATAAAATTAAAAAAATGATGTTTGTAAAATAAGAGATATATGTTAGTATAAACTTTAGTGGAGTAGTTAGATAAAAAGAAGAACGTTGCTTTTTTTCTTTCTTTGCCTAATACCCAATACGAATTTTTTCTGATTCTCGGTTTCTATTATCCTTGCGAGATACGATTCACGAGATACGAGATACGAGACTTTAGTTTGTTTACTTTAATTTTTAAGTAGTGTATGATATTTTAAAGCATGCAGGAGGTTATGAACATGGGAATAGATGAAATTGTAGTAGGTTTGGATATAGGTTCCGGAAAAGTATGTACAGTTGTAGGCGAATTAAGTGAGGATGATCAGATAGAGATCATTGGTATAGGGACAGCCCCCTCCTTAGGGATAAGAAAAGGAGTAATTATAGATTTAGATCAAGCTATCCAGTCAGTAAAAGAATCTATTGAAAGCGCTGAACGTATGGCAGGAATTCGGATTAATTCTGCTTTTGTTTCTATAGCAGGAAGCCACATAACCTCAGTAAATAGTAAAGGGGTTATTGCTATTTCCGGGGAATCCCCGGAAATTAGTGAAAACGATATTGAAAAGGTTATAGAAGCAGCTAAAGCAGGAATAGTTTCTTCTGAGAAAGAATTAATTCATACATTAAGCCGCGAATTTATAGTTGATGGCCAAAGTGGAATATCAGATCCTCTGGGAATGTCGGGGGCAAGATTAGAATGTAAAGTCCATATTATAACCGGTTCAATTACAGCTGCGCAAAATTTAATTAAATGTGTAGAAGGAGCGGGGTTGGATATTGAGGAAATAATTTTTGGTGCCTTAGCTTCCAGTAATTCAATTTTAAGTAATGCGGAGAAAGAGTTAGGAATTTTATTAGTTGATATTGGTGCGGGGACTACCGAAATAGCAATTTTTGTTGAAGGTGGATTGGCTTATTCTGCAGTTTTACCAGTAGGAGGTGTTCAGATAACTAATGATTTAGCCGTTGGTTTAAGAACTTCTATAGAAGAAGCAGAAAAGATAAAAATTAGTTATGGAAGTGCAATTGAAAATAGTGCTTTACCTGAGGAATTAGTAGAAATATCCAGTATTAACGGAAAAGAGAAGCACAATGTATCCAAAAAGTACCTGGTAGAAATAATTGAGCCTCGGGTAAGTGAGATATTTAATTTCGTAGGAATGGAAGTTAGAAAATCTGGGTGCCACAGCATGATCCCTGGAGGAATAGTTATAACCGGAGGAAGTTCTTTGCTGCCCGGTATCTCAGAGGTTGCAGAACAGGCCTTAAATTTACCCACTCGATTAGGGAGACCCCATTACGAAGGGGAGTTAGCAGACATGATAAATGACCCATCCTATTCTGAAGCGATTGGATTATTGAGTTTTGCTACTGAAAAATATTCTACCGGAAGATCATTTCAATCGACTAAAAGAAAAACAGGAGCAAAAAATATTTTTACTAAAATCATCAGCTGGTTGAAAGATTTTTTTTAGTTTTTTTCTGTTGCCTTTAAATAGGCTAATATACCATATTCGCGAGGAGGTTATAAATTGTTTAACCTTAATAATAAAGTAGGAGAATTTATCGAAATAAAAGTAATTGGCATAGGCGGCGGTGGCGGGAACGCTGTTAATAGAATGATTGATGCGAAATTACAAGGGGTTAATTATATCTCCGCAAATACTGATGCTCAAGTGTTAGCCTTTTCTAATGCAGAACAAAAAATACAAATTGGTAGTAGGATAACCAAGGGTTTAGGTAGTGGATCGAATCCTGAAATTGGTCGTAAAGCTGCGGAAGAAGACAAAGACAGGATTTCTAAATCTTTAAAAGGAGCAGATATGGTATTCATCACCGCTGGAATGGGAGGCGGAACAGGAACCGGTGGTGCTCCCATCGTTGCCCGGATATCTAAAGATTTAGGCGCCTTAACAGTGGGAGTAGTAACTAAACCTTTTTCTTTTGAGGGCAATAGAAGGATGAGACAGGCCGAGGAAGGAATAAAACTATTAAAAGAATGTGTAGACACTTTAATTGTAATACCTAACGATAGATTGCTTCAGATTATTGAGGAAAATACTTCTATATTGGATGCTTTCAAAATTGCTGATGAAGTTCTGCTGCATGGTATTCAGGGAATTACAGAAATCGTAGTTGAACCAGGTTTAATAAATGTAGATTTTGCGGACGTAAAAATGATTATAGAAAATGCCGGCACGGCTATAATGGGGTTAGGAAGAGCCAGTGGTGAAAACCGAGCCGTAGAAGCAGCTCAAAAAGCTGTAAACAGTCCAATTTTAGAGACAAAAATCGATGGAGCCAAAGGGTTGTTGTTTAATATCAGCGGAAGTTCAAGTTTAACTTTACATGAAGTTAATAAAGCTGCTGAAATAATTTCTAAGGCAGCTAATCCGGAAGCAAATATTATTTTTGGAGCGGTAATTAACAAAGGGTTAAATGACGAAGTAAAGGTAACAGTTATAGCTACAGGATTTGAAACCTTAGAGAAAATAAAAGAAGAACCAAAACTTGAGGAAATTGATTTTGATAAAGATAAGATAAGTTATAATGATTTAGATATACCTACTTTTTTACGGGAGAAAAAGTAAAGATAGCGTAGAGCGTACAGCGTTTAGCGTATAGTAATTAAGTATCGAGTATCGAGTATTGCGTATCGCGTTAAAGAAACCAGGATTCAAGTGTAGGGGCACAATGAATTGTGCCCTTCTTTTTTTTAAAACCCGCAACTTGTTACCTGAAACTTATTACTTATTACTCATCACACATCACTTATTGCTTGTTACTGTATTTATACGAGATACGAATTTAATCAGCTAACCAACTAACTAATAAGCTAACTAGCCAAATAAGCATAAGAAATTCTATTTTTTAAAAATATTACTAATTTTCTATTGACATCCCCACATTTAGTGTATATAGTATAAACATAGTCCTACATTTAGGGGTGCAAGATGAAATGTCCTTATTGTGGTTATTATGATACCGGGGTAATTGAATCAAGACACTTAGAAAATGAATTGGTAATTAGAAGAAGAAGAATTTGTAAAAAATGTAATAAAAGATTCACTACTTACGAAAGAATTGATTTAATTCCCCTAATGGTAATAAAAAAAGATGGTCGAAGGGAACCTTTTTCTCGGGAAAAGATCACCAATGGCATTATCAAGGCCTGCGAAAAAAGGCCAATTAGTATGGAGACTATAAATAATTTGGTAAGTGATATAGAAGAGACTATAAAAAGTGAAGAAGTGAATGAAATCAAAAGCAATCTAATTGGAGAATTGGTTATCTCCAGATTAGGAGATTTAGATGAAGTAGCTTACGTAAGATTTGCCTCAGTTTACAGGCAGTTTAAAGATTTAAGCAGTTTCATAAAAGAAATAAGGAAGATTAGTAAATAGATTAGATTATTTAATTGTATAAGAATCTCCCTTTCCCCGTAGGGGTTCGATTCATCGAACCCGCAATGAAAACGGGTCGGAAAAATACCACATACAAGCGGGCTTTTCTTCTTGAAAATGAGTACGCCTCTTGTATTCTGTGCACCATATATCGCGTCTACACTCCTGAATTCTGATTTTCTTAACGCGATACTCGATACGCAATACGCGATACGATAAACTAACGACTAATTATAACAACTATACTTTAAAATGAGGTTTTAAAATGACCAAGACCATTAAAAAAAGAGAAGGCCAATTAGTAGAATTTGATAAAAAGAAGATAATCGAAGCTATTTTTGCTGCTATGTTAGTAGCAGGAGAAAAAAATAAAACTATATCAGAAAAAGTGACTGATCAGGTAATTGTAAAATTAGAAAAAAGATTTAAGGATAAAGTTCCGCAAGTAGAAGAAGTTCAGGATGTAGTAGAAGAGGTCTTAATTAGAGAGGGTATGGTAAAGGTTGCTAAGGCCTATATTTTATATCGGGATAAAAGGAGTAGAATTAGAGAGAGCTTAAAAGTTAGAAAAAAGGTAGAAAACCATGAAAGCACAACTGATCTTTCTCTGTTGGTTTCAACTCCAACCTCTGAGAATATTTTCCCCTGGGATAGGCAAAAAATTATTCAAGCTTTAGTTAAAGAAGCAGAGTTACCTTTAAATGTATCTACGAAGATAGCTAAAGCAGTAGAAAAAAAAATAGTCGATTTAAGTTTGAGCGAGATTTCCACCTCTTTAATTAGAGAATTGGTTGACAATGAGCTGTTTACCAGAGGATATGAACATAGATGGAGAAAGCAAAAGATTATTGGAATGCCTACCTTTGATTTAAAACAATTATTTTTTTCTAAGAGTAAAGAAAATAGCAATATTGGGAATAATAATCCGGAAGCTATAAATTTGACTATTGCCGAAAACACTATCAAACAATATATGCTGCAGGAAGTTTTTTCCAAAGAAGTATCTAATGCCCATTTGAAAGGCTGGATTCATATTCATGATTTGGGCTATCCAAGAATTTATTGTTCCGGTCATTCTCTCGAATTTTTAAAGAAATATGGTTTAAAATTAGAAAATTTAGACACCTCTTCTGCCCCGGCCAAGCATACCAGAACCTTAACCGGACATTTAAACACTTTTTTGGCTTCTATGCAAGCCTATTACGCGGGTGCCTTAGGTATTGGGTATTTAAACATTATGTTTGCTCCTTTTTTAGTAAATTCATCTTTCAAAGAAATAAAGCAAGAAGCTCAATATTTAATATTTAGCGGTTCACAAAACGCCTTTTCAAGAGGAGGGCAAAGTCTTTTTCTGGATTTCAATGTTCACCTTGGTATCCCGCACTACCTTAGAAATATACCGGCAGTTGGACCGGGAGGGGAATATACCGGAAAAAATTATGGAGAATACGAGAAAGAATCACAATTATTTTTAAAAGCTTTGATGGAGGTTTGGAGAGAAGGAGATTGCCACGGTAAAGTTTTTGCTTTCCCTAAAATGGATTTGCATATTGATAGCAAATCTTTCGAGGACCCTAAACAAAAAGAATTATTAAAATATGCCTGTGAAACAGCTTCCGAGAACGGTTCACCTTATTTTATTTTTGATAGGGATGACATAAGTTTGGCTGCCTGCTGTCGATTAAAAACAGAGATAACTGATCAGGAAATGATACTGCATCCGGAAAAGTTAAGATTTGCCGGAATACAGAATGTTACTATCAATCTACCTCAATGCGCCTATAGGACCTTCCCTAATAATAAGATTTCCGGATCTTTCCTCGATGCTGAAAATGCAGATAGTATAGAATTATTTTTCGAGAAAATTGATCAGGCTTTACACTTGGCGGTTAAAGCACATTTACAGAAGAAGAAGTTTTTAAAGATGATGATGGAAAATTCAGAGGGACCTTTATGGCAGATAGGTAAGATAGCCCAGGATGGTAATCCTTATGTGGATTTAGACGAAGGAACCTACTTAATAGGGTTAATCGGATTGAATGAAGCAGTCCAGCATATTACCGGCAAACAATTGCATGAAAACGAAGATATTTTTAAGTTAGGATTAAAAATTATATCTTTTATGAGTCTAAAATGCAGAGAGTATAGTAAGAAGTTTAATTTAAAATTATCCTTGGAGGAATCTCCCGCTGAAAGCGCGGCGGGAAGGTTAGCTAAAATAGATTTACGGGAATTCCCAAATAGTAAAAAAGTTGTAAAAGGAAATTCCAACGGAGACC
>JABUBN010000408.1_pt1 | contig 12748 bp, 10 predicted proteins | sample 7240341 | NCBI WGS metagenome assembly JABUBN01 (sample SAMN07256345, study PRJNA390944) | subsurface metagenome | isolation source: Methane hydrate marine sediment | place: Pacific Ocean: Eastern North Pacific, ODP site | reverse complement strand
TTGCAGGGGTTTATGGACGAAAGGGGATGGTTGGGCCACGAAAGCCTCAGGAGATAGGAATGCATGCTGTGAGGGCTGGGGATATTGTAGGTGAGCATACTATTATTTTTGCTGGAATGGGTGAGAGGCTGGAGTTGACCCATCGGGCGCATAGCCGGGATTGCTTTGCCCGAGGAGCGGTAGAAGCTGCAAAATGGATTATCAGGCAACCACCAGGATTTTATGATATGCAGGACTTCCTGGGTTTGAAAGGGAGTAAGAAATGAAATTCGATTATTCCCAGAGGCTATCCCAGTTACCTCCCTATGTTTTTATTGAGATTGACCGAAAGAAGAAAAAGGCTATTCAGCAAGGTGTAGATATTATAGATTTCGGTGTAGGAGATCCAAACTTACCTACACCTCAACATATCAGAGATGCTATGAAGAGGGCTATAGATGAGCCCAAATACCATAGATATCCTTTTGGTCCGGGACTGTTAGAGTTTCGCCAGGCAATTGCCCGCTGGTACAAAGTCCGTTTTGGCGTAGAATTGAAGGCTGAGAGTGAAATTCACGCTTTAATCGGTTCCAAGGAAGGGCTTGGACACATTCATCTGGCATTTGTTAACGCAGGTGATGTGGTTCTCTGTCCGGAACCGGCTTATCCTGTCTACAATATAGGGACAATCTATGCCGGAGGCACATCCTACTTTATGCCCTTATTGGAAGAAAACGATTTTCTGCCGGATTTGGACTCAATTCCCGAAAAGATAAGAACAAAGGCCAAGATGATTTTTGTCAATTATCCCAACAATCCCACAGCAGGCTGTGCCCATAGAGATTTTTTCAGAAAAGTAATCGAATTTGCCAGAAAACATAACATTATTGTGGTAAATGACGCAGCCTATTCGGAGATATATTATGAGGGGAAGAAGCCCATAAGTTTCCTGGAACTTCCCGGTGCAAAGGAAGTGGGAATTGAATTCCATTCTTTATCCAAAACTTACAATATGACAGGCTGGCGGATTGGCTGGGCCTGCGGGAATCAGGATATACTCAGAGGTTTATCTATGGTGAAGGAAAATATCGATTCTGGTGTTTTTGGTGCTATCCAGGCTGCATCGATTGAGGCATTGAATGGACCCCAGGACTGCGTGGATGAAATGCGTCGTATATACCAGAAGCGCCGCGACCTGCTAATTGAGGAATTAGGGAGAACTGGCTGGAAAGTCAAAAAGCCAGAGGCGACATTCTACATTTGGGCAAAAGTTCCTAAAGGCTATTCCTCGCTTCAGAGCGTGGAGAAACTCTTAGAGGAAGCAGGTATCCTTTCTACTCCAGGGAACGCACTTGGTCCTTCTGGAGAGGGATATGTGCGCTTTTCTCTGACAGTGGATGAGAAGAGGATAAAAGAGGCGGTGGAAAGACTGAGTGCGATTAATGGTAAAACAAGAGATTTATATTGCTCTTGGTTCCAATCTTGGAGACCGCTTAGCGAACATAAGAAAGGCAATTGAATTAATGAAAGGAGAAGGTATAGAAATTGTAGACGAGTCTTCCATATACGAGACAGAGCCCGTGGGCTACAAAGAGCAAGGTTGGTTCTTGAATTCCGTAGTGAAGGGGAAGACAGAACTTTCTCCCAGAAGACTCTGGAAAAGATTGGAGAAGATAGAAAAGTCGATAGGGAGGGAAAGTGAGATAAAATGGGGACCGAGAATAATCGATTTAGATATTCTCTTTTATGAAAATAAAATCTTAAATGGTAAACAGTTACAGATTCCCCATTCTGAATTACATAAGAGGAAGTTTGTTCTGGTTCCTCTTGAAGAGATCGCCCTAGAATTGGTTCATCCAGTTCTTAAGAAGACGATTTCGGAGTTATTGAGAGACTTAAAAGATAATTCACAGGTCGAACTTCTGCTGAGACAATGAGAGTAATCAGGAAAAATTCTATAATGCAAAAAGTTGCTGATAGACTAAGAGAAGAAGGCAAGTCGATTGGTTTCGTTCCCACATTGGGAGCACTTCATCAGGGACACCTTTCTCTAATGGAAAGGGCAAGAAGGGAAAATGACATCCTGATTATAAGTATATTTATTAATCCTACCCAATTCGGCCCTGGAGAAGATTACAAGAGGTATCCCCGTCCTTTCGAGAAAGATAAGTTACTTGCCCGGAGAGAAGGTGTGGATATAATTTTCTATCCTTCTGTTTCCGAAATGTATGGGAAAGGATATTCTACTTATGTAGAAGTAGAGAAGTTTTCGAAAAGTCTTTGCGGGTTGTTCCGGCCAGGACATTTCAGGGGTGTGGCCTCAGTAGTCTGTAAACTATTCAACATTGTTAAACCCAATGTTGCCTATTTTGGACAGAAGGATTATCAGCAGCTAAAAATCATAAAGAGAATGGTCGAAGATTTAAACATGGAAGTTGAAATAAGAGAATGTGCCATTGTTCGTGAGCCAGACGGGTTGGCCATAAGTTCTCGCAATTCTTACCTCTCTTCTCAAGAGAGGAAGGAGGCTCTCTCATTATACAAAGCGTTGAAGTGTGTGAAATCGTTGATAAAGGTGGGAAGTTCCATTTCAGATGTAGTTTCTGAAATGGAAAAAATTATCCAGAGAGAATCCCACGCTAAGATAGACTATATAGAAATTGTTGACCCTCTAACCTTAGAAGACGTGAAGACAATAAGGCCAGGAAAAAAGGTTCTGGTTGCTCTGGCCGTATGGATTGGCAACACCAGATTGATAGACAATATGCTCGTTAGAAGAATGTAGCTGTCCCGATGAATCGGGACGAAGCTCTGCTACAATGTAGGGGCGGCACGCAGTTTATTCCGATGTATCGGGATGGCCGCCCAAAGGAAGGGACGGCACGCCGAAAAATCGGCATAAACTGTGTCTGTCCCCTACGGGGGAGGCAAAGCTTACGCTTTGCTGCTACAAAAAGGTAAAAAAGTGGAAAATAGAGAAGAAATCCTAAAAGAAATCGAGGAGTTGAAACATAGGCGAAATGCCGTCATTCTCGCTCATAATTATCAGATAGGAGAGATTCAAGATATTGCCGATTTAGTTGGCGATTCTCTGGAGCTAAGCCGGAAAGCAGCTGCCACTGACGCAGACACTATAGTTTTTTGTGGTGTTTTGTTTATGGCTGAAACCGCAGCCATTCTTTCACCAGAAAAGAATGTTCTTCTCCCTGATTTGAAGGCGGGATGTCCCCTCGCTGATATGATTTCCCGAGAAACGCTGAAGATGTTAAGAGAGGACCATCCTCAAGCGCCGGTGGTCACTTATGTCAACTCTTCAGCAGAAGTTAAGGCAGAAAGTGATATCTGTTGCACTTCAGCCAATGCAGTTAAAGTGGTCAATTCTCTTCCCCAAGAAAAGATTATTTTTGTCCCTGATAGAAATCTGGGGCACTGGGTAGCTCGCTCGACTGATAAAGAGTTAATCTTATGGGAAGGGTTTTGTCCTACCCATGAGGTATTGAGAAAGGAAGATGTCCTGAAAGTAAAGAAGGCTCATCCACAGGCAAAGTTTGTTGCTCATCCCGAATGTCTGGAGGAAGTATTAGATTTGGCTGACCAGGTTGCCTCTACCAGTGGAATACTAAGTTTTGCCCGAGAAACTTCTGCTAAAGAATTAATAATAGGCACGGAAAACGGTATGTTATACCGTTTGAGAAAGGAGAACCCGGACAAGAAATTCTATCCTGCCAGCGAGAAGATGGTATGCCCCAATATGAAATACCACACTTTAGAGAAAGTTCGTGATTCCCTCAAGAAGATGATTCATCTTATTAAAGTCACTGAAGAAATTAGAGTGGAGGCTTACGAGAGCATAAACAGGATGTTAGACCTGAAGGTTGGCAATAAGGATTGAAGAAGAGATTATTGTAGGACCTGTTTTGGTCGGTCACCCTTCAGGGTGACGAAAAACGGCACTCTAAAGAGTGCCCGACCTTTAAAGGAGAATTGTGGAAGTAGAGACCGATTTTTTAGTGATAGGAAGTGGTGTAGCCGGTTTGAGCTTTGCCCTTAGAGTTGCCGCATGGGGAAAAGTGGCAGTGGTAACTAAAAGGGAAATTGAGGAGTCGAATACAAAGTATGCTCAAGGAGGAATAGCTTCGGTCTGGAGTCAAGAGGACTCATTTGATGCACACATTCAGGACACTCTGGTTGCCGGGGATGGACTTTGCCATCCCGATGTAGTGGAGATGGTGGTCAAAAATGGCCCGGATAGAATTAGAGATTTAGTTAGTTGGGGAGTAAATTTTACTTTATGGGAGAAAGATAAAACAAAATATGACCTTGCTCGTGAAGGAGGTCATTCCAAAAGAAGGATAATCCATGCTGCCGACCTGACTGGAGAAGAAGTGGAAAAGACCCTGGCTAATCGAGTTAAGAGAAACAGTAACATAGCCACATACGAAAACTTAATTGCAATAAACCTTATTATGAGAGAAGGAGAATGCTGGGGAGCTTATGTCCTGGACGTTAAGAAAAAGGTAGTGCACACTTTCCTGGCTAAGGTTACTCTTCTTGCCACTGGTGGTGCAGGAAAGGTCTACTTATATACCAGTAATTCAGATGTAGCTACAGGAGATGGGATAGCCATAGCCTACAGGGCAGGGGCTAAGATTGCAAATATGGAATTTATGCAGTTTCATCCCACCTGTCTCTACCATCCAGAAGCGAAGTCTTTCCTCATTTCAGAGGCTGTGAGGGGAGAAGGGGGTATTTTGAGATTGAGGGATGGTAAGCCTTTTATGCACAAGTACCACCCCCAGAAAGAACTGGCTTCCCGGGATATAGTTGCCCGGGCAATCGACAATGAAATGAAACAGAGGGGAGATGATTGTGTCTTTCTGGATATAACTCATAAGAGCCCGGAATTCATAAAGAAGAAGTTCCCCAATATTTACAAGAAATGTCGTTCTTTCGGTTTCGATATGACCAGAGAACCGCTTCCCGTAGTTCCTGCAGCACATTATATTTGTGGTGGCGTTTTAACTGATACTGATGGTCGGACTAGCCTCAAAAGACTCTATGCTGTGGGAGAGGTCACTTATAGTGGTTTGCATGGTGCCAATCGCTTAGCTTCTAATTCGCTTTTAGAGGCACTAGTCTTTGCTGACAGGGCTAGTAAGCACGCAAAATATGCCGCCGAAGAAAAAATCTCTTTCCCCACAGTTTCTCCCTGGGATATAGGACATGCTGTGGACAGCCATGAAGCGGTAATGGTAAGCCATAACTGGGACGAAATTAGAAGGCTGATGTGGAATTATGTGGGTATAGTTCGGTCGAATAAACGCTTAGCGCGGGCTAAACGCCGCATTGAACTTTTCCAGAAGGAAATCCAGGAGTATTATTGGGATTTTATTGTTACTAGTGACCTGATTGAGCTACGCAATATTGCAGTGGTGGGACAGTTAATTATTAACTCTGCTATTAAGCGCAGAGAGAGTCGTGGTCTCCACTATAACCTCGATTACCCTTCAAAGGATGACCTCCACTGGCAGAAGGACACAATTATTCAACAGAAGACACTTAAATAAGGAAGCAAAATTTTTTGGAGTGTCCCGACTTGTCGGGACTGGTGCCCCGACTCGTCGGGGCACTTTACGCTCCAAAATTTTTTTGGAATTTCAAGAATTCTAAGATTATGATTCCCCTCACCTATATCCTCTCCCTTAGGGGAGAGGGAGAGGGTGAGGGGGGACATTTGTAGGTCCCGATTCATCGGGACAGGTAAAGAATGATGACCCAGGACAAAATCACAATCAAAGGTGCCAGAGAGCACAACTTAAAAAATATAAATCTGGAGATTCCCCGCAATAAACTTGTGGTCATAACTGGTCTCTCCGGTTCGGGAAAGTCTTCTCTCGCTTTTGATACCATCTATGCCGAGGGACAGAGGAGATACGTGGAATCACTTTCTGCTTATGCTCGCCAGTTTCTGGGTCAGATGCAGAAGCCAGATGTTGACCAGATCATAGGTCTCTCTCCTGCTGTAGCCATCCAGCAGAAAGGTATCAGTCGAAACCCCCGCTCTACCGTGGGGACGCTAACTGAAATTTATGATTATCTGAGACTTTTATTTGCCAGGGTTGGTCATCCGCATTGTCCTAAATGTGGAAGGGAAATCCTTCCCCAGACTTCTCAACAGATAGTGGAACAGGTTTTGAACTTGCCTGAAGGTTCCAGGATTCAGGTGTTAGCGCCACTGGTAAGGGGAAGAAAGGGAGTTTATAGAGAGCTCTTCCAGAGGGTTCGCCAGGAAGGATACGTCAGGGTAAGAGTTGATGGGAAAATTTACGGACTGGAAGAGGAGATTAGATTAGACAAGAACAAGAAGCATAATATTGAAGTGGTTGTTGACCGCCTGGTGATTCGGCCCGAAGTGAAAACGAGACTTACCGACTCTATTGAAACCGCCTTAAAGCTTGCTCAGGGAATGGTTATAATAGATACTACCGGAAAGCGCTCTTCTCTTTTTAGTATCCACAACGCTTGTCCTCATTGCGGTATAAGCATGGGTGAAATATCTCCCCGTAGTTTCTCTTTTAATTCTCCCTATGGTGCCTGTTCTAGTTGTTCTGGGCTGGGAACGAAGATTGAAATAGAGCCTGACCTGGTTGTGCCTGATAAGAGCCTTTCTGTAAATGAAGGAGCATTGCTTCCCTGGAGCAGTCCCATTACTACACGGCGCCACCGCTGGAAATGGGCTGCTCGAAGCTATTACTATGAAATGCTTGAAGATGTTAGTGATTATTATGGTTTCAGTCTGGACACATCTTTCAAAAAGCTCCCCGAAAAGTATCAAAATATACTACTTTACAGTTCTCCAGATGAAATCTATGAGTCAGGAGAGCCTTTTGAAGGGGTGATTACACAGCTTGAGAGGCGTTACCACCGCACCGAGTCTGATTTTGTGCGAGAAGAGATTTTTAATAAGTATATGACTACAAGAGTCTGTCCAGATTGTCAGGGCAAAAGACTTAAAAAGGAGAGTTTGGCTGTTACCATCCAGGAGAAGTCTATTGCAGATATAGCTGCGTTTTCCATCAAAGAGGCCCAAGGATTTTTCAACAAGATTTCTCTTTCCCCGACTGAGGCACTTATTGGACGGGAAGTACTGAAAGAGATTAAAAAGAGACTCTCCTTTCTTATCAACGTAGGATTAGACTACATTACCATTGACCGACCGGCAGCTACTTTAGCTGGTGGAGAGGCGGAAAGAATTCACCTGGCAACCCAGATTGGGTCATCCCTGGTGGGGGTAATTTATATCCTCGATGAGCCCACTATTGGTTTACACCCGCGTGATGTATCCAGATTAATCTCCACTCTGGAGGATTTGAGGGATTTAGCCAATACGGTTCTGGTTGTGGAGCACGACCCAGCAACAATCCATGCTGCTGACCACATCATAGATTTGGGTCCGGGAGCAGGTGAAAAAGGAGGGAGGGTTGTGGTTAGTGGTTCGCTATCCAAAATAATAGCTAACCCCGAATCTTTGACTGGCGCGTATATTTCAGGTAAACTGAAAGTGCCCCTGCCGGCAAAGAGAAGAAGTGTAGACTTTAAAAGGGTTCTGGAAATAAAGGGGGCAGCCCAGTTCAATTTAAAGAATATTAATGTAAAGATTCCCTTGGGAGCTTTTGTCTGCATTACCGGCGTTTCCGGCTCGGGTAAGAGCACATTGATTCAGGAAATTCTGTATAAAGCACTGGCACAGAAAATATACCACTCCAAAGAGAAACCCGGGAAACACAAAGAGCTCTTAGGCATAGGAAACATTGATAAAGTAATCAATATTGACCAATCGCCAATTGGCCGAACGCCCCGTTCTAATCCAGCCACTTATACAGACCTATTTACTCCTATCCGCCAGCTCTTCTCTCTGCTTCCTGAGGCGAAGATTCGAGGCTACAAGCCAGGAAGGTTCAGTTTTAATGTCAAAGGAGGAAGATGTGAAGCTTGCTCGGGTGAGGGATTAATTAAAATAGAGATGCAGTTCCTCCCTGATGTTTATGTTCCCTGTGAAGTGTGTAAGGAGAAAAGGTTCAATCAAGAAACTCTCCAAGTCAAATATAAAGGTAAGAATATTGCAGATATCCTATCAATGAGCGTGGAAGAAGCTCTGAAATTTTTCAAGAATATACCCAGGATTAGAGAGAAACTCCAGACTCTATCCGATGTGGGACTCGACTATATAAAGATAGGGCAATCGGCGACCACTCTCTCGGGCGGAGAGGCTCAGAGGGTGAAGCTGTCCAAGGAGCTTTCCAAGAGGAGTACAGGAAGGACGCTATATCTATTAGATGAACCTACTACAGGGTTACATTTTGCAGACATAGAGAAGTTATTGAGCGTCTTGCACCGTCTGGTAGATAAAGGGAATACAGCTCTGGTTATCGAGCATAATCTGGATGTAGTCAAAACTGCGGACTATATTATTGATTTAGGTCCTGAAGGCGGGGAGCAAGGTGGGGAGGTAGTGGCAACAGGCTCTCCGGAAGAACTTTGCCAGTCTAAAAAATCGTATACAGGAAGATACTTAAAAAAATTCCTTAAATAAATTGGCTCCTATTTTCGAGCTGGTTTTTTGAAAATCATCTTAGCGATTTTCAAAACCAGCTCTTTTTCTTCCCCTTTCTTATCCCTGAGCAATGACATAAATCTTTTAATGAAAAGGTCTTCCCTGGGTAACCTGTAAGTTTTCTCAGTAGCAAACAGGGCTACTATTGGTATTTGCAGGACATCAGCAATTTTCTTTAAAGTATTTAAAGTGGGTCTCTTTGTTCCCCTCTCAATATGCCCCAGAAAGTTGGCAGTGATATCAGCTTTCTCTGCCAATTCCTCTTGAGTTAATTTTAATCTTTTTCTCTCTTCTCGGATTCTCTTACCCACCATTCTGTAAATAGTCTCCATAAGGCACCCCTGATGGAAATTATATGTTTTTTTGCCCGCCCTATGAATAGCCCAATAGGCAATATTAATTTTATTGACAGATAGGCAATGTTGTGATATACTTATAAATAGAGAGGCTTGTCCCCACCCCGATAAATCGGGGCGCCCATAAATGGTTACACTACGACAAATTTTAGAAAAGAGCTACATTATAAAGAGGAGTTGTTTTGAAATATGAAGAAGCATAAGATTCTTGTCGTCGATGATGAAGAGGGAATGAGATATATGTGTAAAAGTGCACTGGAACGCGCTGGATATCGAGTCAGTGTATCTCAGAACGCACAGGAAGCTCTTGAACTACTGGATAAGGATGAAGATTATGAGCTTGTACTTACAGATTTGAGTATGCCCGGGCACAATGGCTTGGAACTGATTAGGGAAATAAAAAAAAAGCATCCTCGTTGCAAGACCCTTTTAATGACAGGAACACTCCTAGGAAGTAATATAAATATAAGGAACTATTTACACAAGCCTTTTCGCCTTACGAAGCTGTTCTTAAAGATTAAACAGAGCCTTTCCTCACCCTGAAACTAATCCATCTCACCTGTCTTTTTTGATAACCTCAAAATTTATGATATACTAAAATTGTTATTAGTTAAAGTACAAAATTCATAAAAAAGATATCTCCATTCTTCTTTCCTTATTTGCTCTCGCCGAGTTCTTCTGGGAATGGAAGAGGAGCTTAACCGATTAAGGGAAGCGAATGCAGGGAAAGGATAGGAACTTGGAAAGTAGAGGAAGAGGCTGCCGCGCGGAAAATCGAAGAGGAGTTTTCTAAAATAAAAGGAAAGATATGCCCATTAATATAAATACAGTTCCCGCAATTTTTGTTACTACCTTTTTATCCACTTTATTAGAAATGAACCTGCCTAAATAGATTGCCATGACAGATAACAGAGTTAACGCTGTCATAGCTCCAATTAGAACCATCAGAGGGTTATATTTAGTGGCGAATATTCCCGAAGCAATTTGTGTCTTATCGCCCCATTCTGTTATAAAAATCAATACAAACCCTGAAAGAAACGAATTTTTGAAATATGATTTACTTTTCTCCCTTCCTTCTTTGTTTCTTAATATCAAAACCCCAAAAATTATGAAAATGATTCCCGAAAGTATTTTTAACAAACGGATGGGCACAATATTTATAATCCACGAACCTATTAATACCGCAACTCCATCTACTATCAAAAAAGCAAGCATAGCACCGAGTAATAGGTGTAGATGTTTTTTTGTTTTTGAGGATAAAAGGAAAATGGATAACTGAGTCTTGTCTCCGAATTCCGCTAAACCTATCATAATTAATGGAATTAATACATCTGTTATCATTTAGGCACTTATTTCTCCCTGTTTATCTTTTGAACTCTTGACTTTTCTTAACAAAGAGTCACTTCCATCTCGGATAATATACTTGCCTCAAAGAAAAGCGTGCTTGGATTCAAACTATGAACTAACCCGCTGATTACCCCCACTGCCGGCTTACCTGATAATCTTGTGAATATCGAGTAAAAAAATATAGAAGTGGCAATTCCCAGCATTGACTGTGCCAGGAAAATGGACCAACTATTTAACTTCAACAGAGCGATGAAAAGAGGGGAAATAGGTGTTCTGGTACCAAGGTCATTGGCAATATTGAAATTTGTCATCGCTTCGGCAAGTTTTAGATATCCCCCCGAGTCAGGCTATAAAACCGGATGGTAAACCAGCAGAAATACTATTCGGACAACAATAGCAACAAGTAATAGGAGCTGTAATTCCTTTCGTATATGGATTTCTCTAAAATACCGTTTCATCTTGCCCATCTTCTTTGAGGGAGTTTCAGCCAACGTGTGCGTGTTTGCGAAGCCCTGCACTTATTTTAATAATGGTTTGGATAGACATGGCAACTCACCATATATATTATGTCCCCTTGCCACATTTGTTTTCCGCGCCCAGGTCGTACAATTTTACTTTGCTATCGTGATAAAGCATTCTTATTGATGGATACTTGATGACTATGTCCGTATCAGCGTCAGTGACCAAATATCTAATGTTGTAATCACGATAAAGTAAGATATATTGTTTGTCGCAAATAAGTTGCCTTAGCTTTCGGTTTTTTGTATTTACACTTCTTGGGATTCGAGAAATATATCCAAATGCCATAGGCTTTTCGTGGATAGTTTGATAGTATAATGCCAATACGGGCCGCCTAACTGTTGTATCCACGATGCCTTTGGTATCAGGTAAATCTTTCAAGAAATTAACATATGGTGGTATGGCAATTTTAGAGGCTGGGATAGGTCTCGGTAAATATTCTATAAAAAGGATTATAAGTAATATTCCTGCCAGCAATCGTTTTCTTCGCGACTTTTGAAAAAGAACCTTAAATCCCATTGCCGAGATAACTGCTGCACTAAGCATTACCATTGCCATCATCCGCACAGGGACACCTGAAACCTTTAGAGGAGGAAATACCATTTCAAACAATTCATAAGGGAGCCCTAAAAAAGGAACTTCCCATCCCCATATATGCAATACAGGTCCTAAGCTCATGACAGTAAAGAAAATGAGTATAAAATACCATAACTTCAGACCTTGAGCAGGGAACTTTCGTCTTTTGACCCATGTAAAAATAAGAACATAGAGTACTGCCAGGCCTATATGAACACTACTTTCAGTGATATTGCCAGGAAGGTTAGACCAATAAGAATGTGTTAAATGAGCAAAACGCCAGTGTCCTCCAGGAATGAAGGGAGCCAGGAGGTCTAAGGAATACACCTTTGCTGAATGACCGCCCAAAAAGGGATCTTTCGTATTTAAAACCAGGAAAGAAACTACCAGTGGTCCTGCTGTTACGAGAAGACCTACAAAAAAAGCTGTAAAAGGAACCAAGTGTTCTTTTCTCAGGAAGAAAAAGATATCCTTCTTCTGAATACCATACCAACCAACTATCAGGCACGCTATCATCACACAGTAAAGAAAGTAGTAGTAACTACAAAGAAGGACTGCGAAAAGAACTATGGCCGAAGCTATAGCTGTAACAATCCTTGGTTTAGCAAGCAGCATATACCAGAAGAGCACAAAGAGTGGAATCCATTCTAAAGACACCAGCTCTAAATGCCCTCGAGCATGAGCAAAGTGATAATTTGAGAAAGTGAATATGAAACCTGCGATTATACTGCCCCAGTATGACTTAGTAAAATAGTAAGCCAATAAAAAGGCCGTAAGTCCACCGCCCACGAAAGAAAAAACAATAATAAAATGATAAACCTCTATTAGTGTCAAAAATTTTAACAAAAATATTCCCATAAAGCCATTAAATGGATCTAAAGCGTGCCCAAGGAGTGAGACACCGTATGGATAATGAAGATAATGGGTCTGCCAAGGTAATTGATGGAGCTCGGTTAATGCCTTGTTTACCCACCAGATATTCCAAACATGTTGTAATCCATCACCCTGGTCTGCAAAAAAGTGGGTGGAAAATTGTAAAATCAAAGGATAGGAGAGAATGCAAAAAAAGATGAAATAGAAAATTATAGGAAACAGTCCCATCTTAGCTACAATAAGGACATAATGTTTGATGTTCTCTCTGTTCATTTTTTAGAACTCTAAATAAGGTTTCAAAAAAATGGTAGATCTGTGTTTTCCGCGCCCAGGTCGTACAATTTTACTTTGCTATCGTGATAAAGCATTCTTATTGATGGATACTTGATGACTATGTCCGTATCAGCATCGGTGACCAAATATCTAATGTTGTAATCACGATAAAGCGAAATATATTGTTTGTCGCGAATAACTTGCCTTAGCT
>JABUBN010000407.1_pt1 | contig 12756 bp, 13 predicted proteins | sample 7240341 | NCBI WGS metagenome assembly JABUBN01 (sample SAMN07256345, study PRJNA390944) | subsurface metagenome | isolation source: Methane hydrate marine sediment | place: Pacific Ocean: Eastern North Pacific, ODP site | reverse complement strand
AATTCTACGAACGCGCCGGCTACATGACTACCCTTTCAGATAAAAAGGGCTCAATTACCATAATCGGCGCAGTTTCCCCCCCCGGGAGGAGATTTTTCCGAACCTGTTACCCAGCATACCAAGCGTTTTGTCCGCTGTTTCTGGGGATTGGACCGCCAGCTGGCCAATGCCCGTCACTATCCGGCCATTTCCTGGCTGGAGAGCTACAGCGAGTACCTCGCTGATGTAACCCCCTGGTGGGAACAGCAGGTTGGCAGCGCCTGGCAGCAGAACCGGGCGGAGATCATGGAACTGCTGCAGAAAGAGGTGCGCCTGCAGCAGGTGGTAAAACTGGTGGGTCCGGACGCCCTGCCCGACAGCCAGCGCTTTATCCTGGAGGTCTGCAACCTATTCAAGAATGCATTCTTGCAGCAGAATGCTTTTGACGATATTGACCGCTATTCAGTAGTGCATAAACAGCTGCGCATGCTGGAGATAATTCTTATATACTGGCGCCGAGGTTCACAGGCAATCAAGCGGGGCGTAACCCTGGTAAAACTGCGGCGCGTCAAGGTTATACAGGAAATTGTCAAGATGAAATTTACTATCCCTAATGATGATCTTAAAGGTTTAGATAAACTTACCGCCCGTCTGGAGCGCTCTCTGGATCAACTGGAGTCCATATATGTCTGATATTCAGAAGAAGCTGCTTGCCGGCCGGGAGTATATCGGTGTGGACAGGATTGACGGCCCTTTGGTTTTTATTAAAAATACCCATGCAGTAGGTTACCGCGACCTGGTTGAGTGTGTAGACAGCAAAGGCCATACCCGCCTGGGCATGGTCCTGGACACTTCAGCCGACATGGTGGTAGCGCAGGTCTTTGAAGGCACGGCAGGCCTGACCCTGCCCGATACCCGTATTCGTTTTAAAGGCCAACCCTTGAAAATCGGGGTTACTGAAAGAATGCTCGGCCGTATATTCAATGGGCTGGGACTGCCTGTTGACGGCGGCCCGCCGCCGGTGAGTGAAGCAGAATCAGATGTTAACGGCCAGCCCATTAATCCCACGGCGCGTGAATACCCGCGTGATTTTATTCAAACCGGCATTTCGGTGATCGACGGCATGAATACCCTGATCCGCGGACAGAAACTGCCCATCTTTTCCGGCAATGGCCTGCCCCATAATGAGCTGGCCGCCCAGATAACCAGGCAGGCTAAGCTCAAGGGGGATGAGAGCAATTTTGTTATTGTTTTTGCCGCCATGGGGGTTAAACACGACGTGGCACGCTATTTTATTCAGTCATTTGAAGAAAGCGGGGTTTTAGAAAATGTCGCCCTCTTTCTCTCCCTTGCTGACGATCCTTCCATTGAGCGGCTCTTAACACCGCGCAGCGCTTTAACTCTTGCCGAATACCTGGCCTATACCAGGGGCCTCCACGTACTGGTTATAATGACTGATATGTCCAATTACTGTGAGTCTCTCCGGGAAATATCCACTATCCGGGGTGAAATCCCTTCACGAAAAGGTTATCCCGGCTATCTATATTCCGATTTAGCCGAGATCTATGAGCGCTCCGGTATGCTCAAAGGTTATCCCGGCTCAATAACACAGGTGCCCATTCTGACCATGCCCAATGATGACATCTCTCACCCCATTCCCGATTTGACCGGTTATATTACGGAAGGGCAGATAGTTTTTGAGCGTGAAATGCACGGCCGCGGTATTTATCCGCCGGTAGCCGGTTTGCCCTCCCTCTCCCGCTTAATGAAAGACGGAATAGGCGAGGATATGACCCGCGAAGACCATCCCCATTTAGCCAGCCAGCTCTTTGCTGCGTACAGCTACGTAAAGGATGTACGCAACCTGGCTTCAGTAATCGGTGAAGAAGAGCTCACTCCTCTTGATCATCAATACCTGGAATTCGGCGAGTCATTTGAACGCAAATTCGTGGCTCAAAAGCTGGACGAAGAGAGAACTATAGAAGAAACTCTTAATTTGGGCTGGGAAGCTTTGAGCCTGCTTCCGGTGGAGGAGCTGCACCGGGTTACCGAGGAGGAGCTGGAGAAATACTATGGCCGCTGACCACAGAATAAGTATTAAGGATTACAGTCTTGCGTAACCTTGCACCCACTAAAACCAATCTATTAAAGATTAAGGATGAGCTTAAATTCGCCAGTCTGGGTTATGATCTGCTAGACCAGAAGCGTAATATCCTGGTTTTAGAATTACTCAATATTGTGGATCAGAGTGTAGATATTCAAGGCCATGTAGAAAAAGCCCTTGACCGGGCCTACCGCTCCCTTGAAGAAGCTGTACTGAAAATGGGAAAACTGAAAGTAGCCGGACTGGCCGGTGCTGTTAACATTGAATCAGAAATAAAAATAACTCAGCGGCGCGTTATGGGTGTTCGGCTGCCTGTGGTGGAAACTACTTTCAAGGAACACCCGCCCTATTACAGTCCTATGGGAACCAGCTTCTGGATCGACAGTTCCTTAAAAAACTTCAAAGAGGCTCTTGCAGTCATGGGCAGGCTGGCCGAGCTGAAAATATCGATTACCCGCCTGGCCCAGGAGGTTAAGAAAACCATCCGCAAGGTAAATGCCCTGGAGAAGATTGCCATTCCCGACCTGGATGAAAGTGTTACATATATTCAGAATCGCCTGGAGGAAACTGAACGGGATATGTTCGTGCTGATGAAGATGGTCAAAACCCGGCTGGAGAACAAGAAGGAGATTTAATATGTTATTACCTTTGAAGAAAATCATGGTATATATCGACGGCACGGAACAATCGATTACCGCAGCCCAGTATGCAATCTGCTTAACCAGGACTGCCAATGCCCAGCTGACCGCTATATATGTGGTTAACACCCGCGCCTTAAGGGATTTGGTCAAGAGCCGGATATTCCTGGAAGCGGAACAGGCTGAATACCAGCAGGACCTGGAAGCTGATGCCGACCGTTACCTGAATCATATCCGCCAGCTGGCACGGCAGAAGGGAGTGGCCATAGAAACCCTTAAAACCAGCGGCACGGTGCATACGGAAATAAAGAATAAAATAAATGAGCTGGAGATCGACCTGCTGATTCTCGGAGAATTATCCACCATCCGTAGCCGCCGCGATGAGTTTTATAATGAATCAGAGCGGGCCATGCGCAGTGCGCCCTGCTCGGTGCTGATCGTTAAAGATGAAGACCGGGTATGGGAGATGTATGAATCTCTGGCCTGATAAGGGGTCACTTTATCCTATGTATTTGACAGGAGGAAAAATTTCTGATGGCTTTAATTGATCTTATCACTGAAGAGGTAGTCAAGGTACCGCTGACCTCACAGGGCAAACCGGAGATAGTAAAGGAGTTGATTCAGCTCCTACATGAGACGGGCCATATAGAGCAATTTGAAGCAGCCTATGATGCTGTTTTGACCCGCGAAGCCCAGGGCAGTACCGGCCTGGAAAACGGCATTGCCGTTCCCCATGCCAAGACCAATGCGGTTCAAAGCCTGACCATAGCTATCGGCATATCGCCGGCCGGTGTGGATTTCGATGCTCTCGACGGCAATCTCTCTCACCTATTTTTTCTGATGCTGGCGCCACCGGATCAGTCAGGTCCCCATATTGAGGCACTGGCTGAAATTGCCAGATTAACCCGTTCCAAAGCCTTTTGTAATATGGTTACCGCGGCTGCTTCTGCCAGGGAAGTTGTAGAGATTTTCCGTGAGGAGTAGGCGAATAAAGAGCCAGAGCCAGCAGCACCGGTAGAATAGCACCAAGTGAGCGCCAGTTCTCTTGATCAACTACAGTGAACAATTTGACAACGAGCGCTAAAACCCCCGCAGCAGCCAACAGCCTCCATAGCCATAACAGATATTCAGAGCTCCTGCCTATATTGAAAGCCGCCAGCAGCCCCAGAGGTATAGCCAGGGCGGTTAGAGGGTTGGCCAGTAACAGATTCTCATTGTAATAGGTTACCCGGTGATCGGTGAAAAACATTAAAAAAGTAAGCGCTAAACCGTGAATCCCCAGGAAAAAACCAATCAGAGAATTATAAAGACCGAATAGTATTCTGCCTGGTTTGCTCCCCTTTTTTTTATAGCAGGCCAGGGGCAGGGCCGCCCCCGCCAATACTAAGCCGCAGAACAATCCCAGGAACCAGCGCGACGGCGCTCTTGCAGGCGCCCCCTGGTATTCCGGCATTTTATAATGGATATATGAATCTGAAACCAGGGGGATAATATTACCCTGCTCATCTCTGTACTCCACCCGTCCCACATATTTTTCCAATTCATCGGGCAGGAACATCTCATCCCACTCCTTTATGGGCTGATCGATGGAACGTCCCATTAAGAACATCAGGAGCCAATCCATGAAAAAATATTGATAAGTGTAACGGCGGGTATGCTCACGCAGGGTCAGAGGGCTTGGCTTTGCAGTAATAGCAGCCAGCTCACCATCTACCATACGGTCGATAAGATCGCGTATTCTGGTTGAGCAGTTATCAAGATAATGGTCATAGAGGTACTCACGATTTTCCGGAAGAATATTATTTTCCAGAAACCGGGCCATCTGCATTCGTTTTGCGGGAGCCAGGTTGAGCACCTGAATCCGGATTTCCCTGTTTATCCTACTGTAATAGGCCAATTCCCAGGCTCCATCTGAAGCCCCCACCTCAAAGATAAGGCGTCCGAAGGCGAAATTAAGATAGAAATTTTCCAGATAGAAGGAAAATAAGCCATAATTATAGAATCTTGCCGTATGCAGTCGCTGATCTTCAACAATTATTGCTGTATGGCCCCACCAGGCATAGGTTTCGGGCCCGGGAGCGATGGTGACCAGTTTGATCTGCAAATCTTCAGCACGGCTTAAGCCCGTTGCCCAGGGAGCAGAACGTAGAGCGTATACCCGGCCGGTAAAGAGCAAACCTAAAAGCAGGATTGCCTTAAAAAAACTAACCCGCCTTGACATCAGCCGCTTCATGCGGTGCTCGCGGTGCTCGCCGGCGCTCGCTTCACTCACTTCGTTCGCAATCGCTGCAGTAAATATATAAACCCATAGACTGCAACTGCAGCAATAGCTATATAGAGGAACTTGCTCTCAGCTCCAAGCAACAGCCGCGCAACATAATAGGGACGCAACAGGGCAAAGGTAACCCCGGCCAATAGAATGGATTCATACCAGCGATTCCTGGTAAGGAAATAGTTCTGGGTCAGGGCGGCAAAGGCAAACATAGCGATCACCCCGGTAAAGAAAATCCATACCACCCGCCAGGGGGAGGTAATATTATAGAGCAGCAGGTCAGTATTGAAAATGAACATAAAGGGTAGAATTGCGGTACGAATATCATAGCTGAAACCCTGTATCCCGGTTTTAATGGGATCAGATTTAGCTATTGCCGCAGCCGCAAAAGCGGCAAGCCCAACCGGTGGTGTATCATCAGCCAGAATACCAAAGAAGAAAACGAACAGGTGGGCCGCAATCAGGGGAAAAATAATCCCGCTCTTAGCGCCCAGGGTGACTATTACCGGCGCGGTTAACGAGGCCATTACTATGTAATTCGCCGTAGTAGGAAGTCCCATTCCCAGGATCAGGCTGGCAATAGCCGTGATAATCAATATGAGAATAAAGTTACCACCTGAGATCACTTCAATAACCTCGGTAATTATACCTCCCAGTCCCAGGGTGACAATTCCTACAATAACCCCCGCTGCAGCAACAGCCACGCCAATACCCATCATGTTCTTTCCCCCGGCAGCCAGGGCATCCCATATCTGGCGGGCGCTGAACTTAAGTGCTTCTTTATAGGATCCCTTATTCAGGTAGGCCTTTATTATATTCTGCACCGGCATCAGAATAACCAGCACTACAATAGCTCGGAAAGCGGCCAGTTGGGGAGAATGCCGCATAATTACCAGCTCAAAAATAAGAAAGAAAAGTGGGATCAAGAAGTGAAGACCCTTGATAAAGGTCGACCAGAAATCAGGCAGCTCTTCTTTAGTCAAACCCCTGAGTCCCAGTTTCGAGGCTTCCAGATGGGTAATATACATAAGAGCAATATAAGATATTACTGCGGGAATAAACGCGGCCTTGATTACCTGCAGGTATTCTATATTGCAGTACTCGGCAATAATAAAGGCTGCCGCTCCCATAATTGGGGGCATCAGTTGACCATTGGTGGAACAGGCCACCTCCACCGCTCCCGCCTTGTAATCGGGATAGCCTACGCTCTTCATCAGGGGAATGGTAAAGGTGCCGGTGGTAACCACATTGGCAATACTGGAACCGGAAACCATCCCGGTTAAACCGCTGGCCAGGACCGCTGCTTTAGCAGGCCCCCCTTTAAAGCGTCCCAGCAGACTGACGGCCAGATCTACAAAGTACTTTCCCGCGCCGGCTTTATCCAGCATGGCGCCGAAGAGTACGAAGAGAAAAACAATGGTTGCCGATACATCCAGCGGCACTCCATATATCCCTTCAGTGGACATGGTGATCTGACCGAAAAAACGATTAACCGAAACCCCTTTAAAGGATAGAACCGCCGGCATATAGGGGCCGAAAAAACTATAGAGAATAAAAACAATGGCTACAATCGGCAGGGCAGGACCCAGTGACCGGCGCGCAGCCTCAAGCAGCATTACCACCAGGATAAAACCAAAGATAAGATCCCTGGTAATCGGAGCTCCCTGACGCTGGCTTAAGCCCAGGTAATCAATGGCAATGTAGAGTGCCGCTAACACGGCAACAATTACAATAGTGTAGTCAAGCAAGGTGTACCTATCCTTAGCGGAAAGATAGGAGAGAATCCTGCTCTTTTTAGGTTTTTTGAACATGGGACGGCTTAAATAAACCAGGGTCAGGGCAAAGGCAAGATGAATAGCGCGAATAAAAAGAGAATCTAAGAGCATCACCGTGGCTAAGGAAAGCTGAAATAAAGACCAGGCTACTGCAATAACCGGTATAAGCCGGCTCGACCAGCCGCTTACCCTTCTCGAACCGCCTTCCGCCTCTTCAGCAATCTGCCTGGCCTCCTGTGCGCCATCTATTTTACTCAAAAAACTATCTCCTGTAATTTCTTAAAAAAACAGGGGGAGGTTATCCCCCTGTCTATAAAGGTATCTACTTAATGAGTCCAACCTCTTTGAAATACTTTTCCGCTCCCGGATGCATTGGGGCTGTAAGACCTTCAAGCATGTTTTCCTTGCTTAAAATGGCAAAAGCGGGGTGCAGGGCTCTGAAGTCGTCCAGGTTCTCGAAAACCTCTTTGGTAACGGCATAAACCACATTTTCAGGAACTTTTATCGAGGTGCAGAGTGTGGCCTTTACACCATAGGTGGGAACATCCGCAGTATTGGTGGCATTGGGGTAGTGGCTGATGGGAATGTATGATTTAGCGTAGTAGGAATATTTGTTCAGTAGATTATCTACATTCTCAATAGGAACAAAGTGGACCTTGCGCCTGCCGGCAGTAGCCTCTTTGAATGAACCGCTGGGGTGGCCCACCGTGTAGAAATAGGCATCGATCCTGCCGTCCTGAAGCATTTTGGCGGCTTCCACAGCCTTGAGCTGCTCAGCCTTGATATCGGTTTCCCAGTTGATACCGGCATTAGTCAGGGCATCGATGGCATTTCCCCGGTTTCCGGATCCGGGATTGCCGATATTGACCCTTTTGCCTCTAAGGTCAGCGATGGTTTTAATACCCGCATCATCAGCCGCCATCAGGGTTACCGATTCCGGATGCAGGGCAAAAACCGCTCTTAAGTCTTCCTGCTTACCCTTGTCCTTCCATTCCGCTTCGCCCAACCAGGCCTGGGATTGCCTGTCTGACTGGACAATACCGAACTCAAGATCACCGGCCATGATCGCATTAATATTAAATACGGATCCGCCGGTGGATTCTACCGTAACCTTCACCTTATATTCGTCATACTTGCGGTTGACGATCCTGCTGATGGCCCCTCCGGCCGGATAATAGACACCGGTTACGCCGCCGGTACCGATGGTGGCAAAGACTTTTTGCGGGCCAGCTTCACCTGCCGCTTCTTTCTGCCCACCGGCAAAACTTACGGTCGCAATGACCAGTAATGCCAACATTAACAGCATTCCCTTTTTTAGCATAAGAACTCCTCCATGTAATATTGTTTTTTAAACCCTGAACACAGATACACGGTATCAGGGTTATTAGAACGGGAAATTGTATAATGTCAGCACAGGTTAGTCAACGAAATATTTTACGGCCAGTAGACTATTTACTTTTTCTTGACAATCAACATTGCTGGCTTTAAACTATATTCGGTGTCTGTATAGAAATACATATTTACGGAGGTAAAAATGGCACAAAAAGAAGTCCTAGAGACAAGCGGATCATTAAGTATCCACTTCAAGCTCTACATAACGGTCCTGGTGATCGTTGTAATTGCTGAGCTCATCGGCATCCATAAGTTCCCGGTAGGCCCGGGTACGGTCGTCCTTCTACCCATGCTCTATGCGGTTATTATTGGGATTCTAATTACACCGCAGGTCCTGGGAAAGGTAATTAAAGGTTTACAAAAGGTTGTTTCCGCAAAAGAGGTGGAGCTTGCAGGAGCAGTGGTTATGATCTCCCTGCTGCCCCTGGGTGTTAAGTATGGAACCCTTGTAGGCCCTGCGATTGAGAAAATATTAAGGGCCGGCCCCGCTTTTATTTTGCAGGAATTCGGCAACCTCGCCACAATACTGATAGCCTTTCCGGTAGCTGTTCTTTTAGGGCTTAAGAGAGAAGCGGTGGGAGCAGCGGTCAGTATCTGCCGGGAACCTACCCTGGGCATTATCGGCGAGCGGTACGGGATCAGCTCCCCTGAAGGAACCGGTACCCTGGGCACTTACCTGGTAGGCACGGTTTTCGGAACTATTTTCTTCGGCCTTCTAGGCGGTATGGCAGTAGCCACCGGCCTTCATCCCTATGCCCTGGCCATGGCCTCCGGTATCGGCAGCGCCAGTATGATGACGGCTGCATCTTCTTCCCTGGCCACTGTGGTTCCTGCAATGAAAGATACTATCCTGGCCTATGCCGCTACCAGCAACCTGCTGACCGGTATAACAGGCTTGTACAGTGTAATCTTTATTGCACTGCCCTTAACCAACTGGCTCTATAAAAAATTCCAGCCGATTATCGAAAGAGAAAAGGAGGCCAGGTAATGGAAGTCACCGGTAGAACAATTTTAAATCAATTCAAGGTAATTCTCCTGGTAGCCATTATAACCTTAATAGGGCAGCAAATTGGCTTTGGCATATCAATTATAAAAGCAATACCGGGAATGATAATGATCATAGTCATCGGCATGGTTGCCCTGATAATCAAGGATTTTACTCCTAAGCTTAAATTCCCGGCTTTTGCCTGGGCTTCACTGTTCGCCCTGCTTTTAACCATGCCCTTTATGCCCACCTCAAAATTCATTCTGCAGTACACCAATGAGGTAAGTTTTCTGGGCACTACCACTCCTATACTGGCATTCGCCGGTATTTCTGTTGGTATGAAAATAGCCAGGCTTAAGCAGTTGAGCTGGAGGCTGGTAATTGTAGCTTTTTGCGTATTTTTGGGCACCTTCTTCGGTTCAGCCGTAATCGCTAATATTGTGTTGAAGATACAGGGAATAATCTAATGACTAAAATAGAGCTGGCAGAGATTTCTGACAAACAGATTGACCGGAACCGGGAAAAGATATTCAACTTTGCCGGCTCTATTATCCGGGAACCGGAAGAAGGTTTTCGGGAGGAAAAAACAGCTGCCAAAGTAAAGGCCGTCTTTGATGAACTAAACATTGAGTATAGAGACGGTCTGGCAGTTACCGGGGTTAAGGGTGTTTTAGCTGGAGGGAAAAAAGGCCCCACCGTGGCTATCCTGGGCGAGCTTGATGCTCTTATTAACCGCGATCACCCGCTGGCAGATAAAGATAACGGCGCTGTTCATGCCTGCGGTCATTTTGCCCAGCTTGCTCAGTTAATCGGCGCTGCTATCGGACTGAAAGAGATCATGAAGGAACTTGCCGGACGGGTGGTTTTCTTTGCCGTACCCTCAGAGGAGTTTATCAACCTCGAATTTCGACAACAACTGAAAGACGAGGGGAAAATAAAATACTTCGGCGGCAAACAGGAATTAATTTACCGAGACCAATTTGACGATATCGACCTGATAATGATGCAGCATGCCCAATCGGAATACCCCGGCAGAAAGGCCTATATCTCCGCCGGCAGTAATGGCTTTATCGGTAAAAGGGTCCGCTTTCTGGGCAGGGCCGCCCACGCCGGGGTTGCCCCTTTCAAGGGCATCAATGCCCTGAACGCTTTCAATATTGCTCTGACCGCGATTCATGCGCAAAGGGAAACCTTCAAGGATGAGGATGCGGTCAGGGTTCATCCCATTATCACCAAAGGCGGAGACAGCGTAAATGTAGTGCCCGGCGAAGTGAAGGTTGAGCTTTATGTAAGAGCCAGCTCAGTTGAGGCTATTAAAGAGGTCAACAGCAAAGTTGATAGAGCCCTGAAAGCAGGGGCCATGGCTGTAGGCGCCCGGGTGGAGATTACCAATACCCCCGGTTATCTGCCAATAGAGAATAATGAAAAGTTTACCCGTATTTGGACTGACAATGCGGTAGAACTCCTGGGCAGGGATAATGTCTTGAGTGTCGGCGCCTTCGGCGGCTCTACCGACATGGGAGATCTCACCCAGATTAAGCCGGGAATACATCCTTTTGTCGGCTCATTCAGCGGCGACCTCCATTCTAAAGATTTTGAAGTGGTTGACCGGGAGATGGCCTATATTATTGCCGCTAAAATAATCATGCGCACCGTTATTGACCTGCTCCACGGTCAGGCTGATAGAGCCAGGGATATTATAAGTGATTTTCGGCCGGCACTCTCTAAAGAGGAATATCTCAACTTATTGGATTCTCTCACCTACCAGACCCTCTGGCAATACCGGGAGTAATAGTCGGCTCCAGGCAGCCGGCCGTTTGATGTAAAAATGAATATAAGTAAGCCTATTATCCTGGATGAAAAAAAGTTAGCCAAATTCTTTGACGACATTGCAAGGGGGTTTCAACAGAGCCCTCTGGAAATCCTGCTGTCCCTTGCCCTGCTGCTGCTTTTTATCGGCTTTCTTATCTTCATGTACAAGCTGCAGAAAAAGCGGCTGCGGGAAACCCATAATAGAAGGTATCTTGAACTCTACGAAACAGCCATGGCCAAACTCAACCTGAACCCCTCAGAGCTGCATCTGCTGGAGCGCCTGGCCCGGTACCTGAAAACACCGGAACGAAAATACCTGCTGCTGGTAAATCATTCAACCTTCAACGCCTGTGCAAGCCGGCTGTGCAGAGAGGAGAATGTGCAGGAAGTATCCCTCTCTTCCTTTCGAATCAAGCTCCGCTTCAGCGCCCAGGATCCTGAGCGTATCCCAGCCTCTACCGCTGAGCTCCCCCAAGGCTTGCCTGTGCTCATTACCAGTAGAACAGGCAAACGGGCTGCCGGCAGAGTTGCCGGAAGTAAGCCCCAATCCCTGATCATTAGCCCAACGGAGCCCATCAAATTGCCTTGCGGAATAGAGGTAAGAGTCTACTTTCAGAACCGATCCGGTGTTTTTTCCTTTACCACTCATATCCAGGACACCCTGGAGAAGCCGGAACCAGCCATCCATCTGGCTCATAGTGAAACCATCCGGCGGACCCAGCGTAGAGTGTATTACCGCGAGAAACTCAGTCTGCCCATATTCGTGCGCCCGGCAGGCTCAGAAGAGAAGCCGCTGCTCTCCGCTTTTCTCGACCTGGGGGGAGGAGGCGCCAGCTTGCGGAATCCGCAGAAACGTTATGAAGCGGGAGTGGATCTGGAACTCACTTTCCTCCCTTCCGGTTCAGATCGCCTCAGCCTGACTGCCAAAGTCATTAGAGCCTCCCAGGGGGGAAAGATCCTGCACGTTCGCTTCGGAACCATTACCGATTCGGTGAGGGACCGGATTATCGGCTCCCTGTTTCTTAAGCCCCGGACGCGCAAAGTCAAATTATAGTTCCCTACAGTATCCGTTACACAGTGGGAGAGATGTAATGATTAAATCATATCAAGCGATAATTTTGCTTATTATATTTAAGCTTGCTTCTATATTTCTGAACTGGGCGGCTATTTCATTACACTCTTCAGCCGTGTATCCTTTTTTACATTTTAAACAGGGCTGCGTCTGATAATGAAATGAGCTGCTTTTAAATTCCTTCAACACGATGCTTATTCCCAGCATGATGTTCCTATTTTCCAACAGGCAGTTGCTGGTTTCAACTTCAGTTATGCTTATACTATTATCCCTTGTCACTTGACCTACCCCAGTTAAATATTGAATCTAATTATTTAAATATAGATACTATAGCACAAATATATTTTTTGCAAGATAATTTTCACTTCAAAGCTCTTTTAAGACAATTTTTTTTGTATTATCTTGAATGGTATGGTTATAATAAAAGTTCTTCCTGCTATCAGTTTGCTGCTGCTTCTATTCCCCGCTGTCCCCCGTGCAGAGGTGGTAGCAGTAGCGGGAGGCCTCTTCCCCTGTGTAACTGAACTTGCTGCAGCCTATAAAGAAAGGACAGGCTGGGCCCCTGAACTGGTTAGCAGTTCATCCGGCAAGCTGGCCAGGCAGATCGAGGCAGGGGCGCCTTTCGGCGTCTACCTTTCGGCTGAAGAAAATAGTTCCGAAAACCGTGCCTACCAGGTAAGTGCCCAGGGTACCGGTTCCTTCAGGGGAGCTGATCCCGTACCGCTCG
>JABUBN010000406.1_pt1 | contig 12760 bp, 12 predicted proteins | sample 7240341 | NCBI WGS metagenome assembly JABUBN01 (sample SAMN07256345, study PRJNA390944) | subsurface metagenome | isolation source: Methane hydrate marine sediment | place: Pacific Ocean: Eastern North Pacific, ODP site | reverse complement strand
GCATCAATTTGATAATTTAATAACTTAATCTTGCTCATCGGCTTAAAACATTTAATAATTGCGTTAACTGATGCATCCACAGCTCCAACTCCTATTGATGAGGCTATTTTTTCAATACTATTTCCATTATCATCAATTCTTAAACGTACAGTAGAAGTAGGGGTAACAGAGCCAGTTAGGACAGTTAATTCTTCGAGTTTTACGAATTGATCTTCTTCGGGTAGTTTTCCGATAACATCTTTTAAAATTGCATAGAAATCTTCTTCCGTTACCTCATGTCCTTTATCTCCAAAAGCCTTAACATGTTCCATAATATTTGAAAATTGATCGTTCGTAGTATGGATACCCAAATCTTCTAATTTTGCTTTAAGTGCATGACCTCCTGTATGTTTTCCCAATTTTATTGACTGCTTAATTATTTCTTCAACATTGTCAGAACGTTTAATTCCTATTAATTCTGGTGTTATAGGCTCGTACGAACGAGCGTGCTGAATCATTGCATGGGCGTGAATACCCGATTCGTGTGCAAATGCATTCTGACCAATTAACGGGGTTAATCGACCAATAGTTATTTTCCCCCCACATAGACTTTCAACTAATTTTGCTGTTGGAAAAATCAATTTTGTATTTATCTGCATTGGAATTTGATATAATGCATAAAGAGACATAGCAGTTTCTTCAAATGATGCATTTCCTGCTCTTTCACCTAACCCTAATATTGTTGTCTGAGCTTCGGAAGCCCCACTTTCAAATCCGGCTATTGTATTTGCCACAGCTAAGCCAAAATCATTATGGCAGTGCACTGCAATACGCACATTTTTAGGTAATAATTCATAATTTTTCCTAACAATATATCCAAATGCGGTTGGGGATATTGTTCCAACAGTATCAGGTATATTAATTCGAGTAGCTCCACTTTCGACGGCAGCTTGATTAACCCTGATTAAATAGTCTAAGTCTGAACGTGTTGCATCTTCAGCTGAAAATTGTATATCAGAATAATGATCTTTAGCGTAAGAAATCAATTCTATAACACTATCAATAACTTCCTCTTTGGTCATTTTTAGCTTTTCTTTCAAGTGCAAGTCTGAAGTTGCAATAAATACATGAATTGAATCCATATCTGCTTCTATAACCTTATCAATATCGATCTTCTTAATGCGAGCTAATCCTATTACTTCTGAATCTAAACCGAGTTTCGCAACTTCCTTACATGCTTCAAAATCGCCTTGAGATATAACTGGAAATCCTGCTTCAATTACATCCATACCTATTTCATTTAATGATTGGGCAATAGATATTTTTTCTTTTAGTGTAAAGCTAATTCCTGGTGTTTGTTCTCCATCACGAAGAGTAGTATCGAAGAAGTAAGCTTTTTTGGGTAGGATTAATGACCCTCGAATTTTTTCCATCATATCGGAAACCATAATATCGCTTTTTTCGTTCATTTCGTTTAACCTTTTTAAATCTCTTTAGTATTTAACAACCCTCTTATTACTATGAGAGAAGTATTGATATTTCTTCCATAGATAAAGAAGGCTTATTATAATAATAATAAGTCTAAATCTAATTCATTTAAACGCAATCCTAATGAAAAAAAACGCTTCGAATAAATTTTAAGTCTAGATTTATATGAAAATTGAAGCGTTCTCATTTCTCTTAATCCAATAGAATTGTATTTTATAAAATAAATTGCTTGTAGTTTTAAAAATATTACGATAATTCAACTCGAATGTATAATTAAACTGGTATTTATTTATAAAAATTTAAATGGGGATAAATGTTCCTTAACGCTTTTTATATCAAACTCATTTCTTTTAATTAGTAAAATTTTGGTTTAAATAAAAATGAAAAAAATAAATAAAATATTGATTGGAAGCGTTGCTTTTGCGATTCTTTTTACAATTCTAAGTACCAATACTGTATTAGCTGCAGAAACTTCCATTGATGTAGATAATAGTGATACTTATCAAACCCGAATACAAGCAAACAATCGTGTAACGTTTACATTTCGACTGAGAACAAGACTAACATTTGATTCTAACGTTAATATCGATGTAGATATTAACTGTGATTCTTTAAGGATTGGCGTTAAGTTTTTTGAAATTGAAGTTGACAGTGATCAAGATCTTCAAATGAATATGACATGTACTGAAGAGCAAGCTGAATTAGGATTGTTGATGGGAAACAGATATACTGTACGAAACCGACATAGATTTTTATACCAAGAAGGTTTTTGTGTTTCACTTCAGTGTAATAATTCGGGTGAAGTTCAGGCTAAATTAAAAATAGAGGCAAATAATCAAAATCGTATTGGAACATGAGCTTACTATGATGAAGACACTGAAGAATGGGTTTCAGTTCCAACTACCGTAGAAGATGGGTATTTAGTTGCTGAAACAGATCACTTTTCATACTGGACAGTATTAATTCCTGAATCTGAAAATAACATGCTAATTTATATAGGTCTTATAAGCGTTGTTGGCATCATAGCTGTGATTTCAGTCATCTTTCTTAGAAGAAGAAAATAAAAGCAAGCAAAGAGTTTTAAAAAAATTATTTTTTTTTATTTTAATTATAAATCTATGAATGAATAATATAAATTTGAAGATAATTGTTTTATAAAAATTTACATGACCGGAAAAAATGCAGATTTAGTCTTATAATATTATTTATAATTCTTTTTGAATTAAATATAGTTTTATCTGATGCAGCTGCGAGAACTGAATACATTTCCGAATTTTGGAAGGCTGATATAGTCGAAGCCGATGAATTTGTTTCTTATTACTTCCCGAATAATATTAAATTTGAAATTACAACAAATTCAAGGATAAACCTCTATATAGAATATGAAAATAAAATATCTAATCGTCAAAGTTTATTTGTTTTTAATAATAATGAATCAATTTCTTTAAATATAACATCAAAAGCAAATTTGAGAAATTTTGGGATATCTCACCCTCCTAGTCCACCCAAAAAAGGAGATTTCCAATTACGATATCAATATAACTGCATTTTTAAAATTAGATCAAATTCATCAATTCAAAATTTTACAATTAGGTATCGCAAAATAAATCAATTTGGATTAAATTCTAACATAAACTATTCATTAGCGATATTCAATATTAATCAAGAATCATGGGAATTAGTTGATACAGAAGAGAAACTTAATGAATCCATCTCGGAGTTATACTTAGAAAGCTCCTTATCAGAAATTGAAGGTGATACTGAATATTATGTAACACTTTTCGAGTTTAGTACAGGACCATATGATAGGACTTGGATAATTTTTACTATTATGATCGTTGCCGTAGGTCTACTTTCAATCGCATTTTTAATATCAAAAAAGGAATATTTTCAATATTTAAGAAAAAGAACTGTATCAATTGAGAAAGGGGCTCATAGATTATCTTTAGATGAGGTATTGGAAAATGAAAATCGAAATAAAATTATTGATCTCATACTGAACGAACCAGGAATCCATTTCAACGAATTATTAAGAAAAACTGGGCTTGCGGCAGGAAATTTAGTTTGGCATCTTGATATTCTGCAGACTTATAAAATTATAGGAAAAAAAAGAGTAGGTAACTTTATTGCATATTTTCCTTATTATCAGAAAAATCCAATATCTAATGTAGATTTGAAATTACAAAAAAGCAAACTTACTTTAAAAATTTTAGAAATGATTGAACAAGAGCCTGGTATTTGGAATAATTTAATCACAAAGAAATTCAAGGTTGATCATAAAACGATTCATTATCATTTAAATAAACTAAATGAACTAGGACTCATCAAATTGGAAAAAGAAGGAAGGAAAAATAAAATATTTCCGAATTTTGAATCAGATTATTATAAATACAAAAACAATAACGGCTCATAGAAATCTGCTTCTTCTAATCTAATATAATTACATTCAATTTTTAAAGTGAACAATAATTTATAGATTATAACTTATATTAGTAGCATTTTTAATGGTTTTTAGATATAGAAAGATTAAGATTTGAGTTTGCAGGTGTAATATGTAATGATTGATCCAAAAATTTTATTAGATTTTATTAAAGAGAGAAGAAGTATAAGAGCATTTCAAGATAAGCCAATTCCAGAAAAAGAAATAGATATGATTTTGGAAGCAGGACGGTGGGCGCCAAGTGCTTCAAATCGTCAACCTTGGGAATTTATAGTTATTAAAAGTAAAGATGTATTGAAGAAAATAGCTAGAGTCACCGGTTATGGTTGGTTTATTGGCGAATCTTCATTTGCCGTAGCTATTGTGGGAAAGCCAAGGATTAGTGGTAATTGGTATGTAGTTGATACTTCTCTAGTCTCAATGAACATGATTTTAATGGCTTGGTCTTTAGGAATTGGAACTTGTTGGATAGGATCAATGAATAAAGGCAAAGCAAAGCAAATACTAGGATTGAAAGCAAATGATTATCTATTAACTGTACTCCCCTTTGGATACATCCAAGGAGATATACCAGAACCTACTTATAGAAACCCCTTAAATAAAATCATAAAAGAACTGTAATTTACTTCTACTAATTGAGTCTTAATAACATAAAATAATGTTATTTTCTATGAAATTAATTGATTTTATCTCTTAAAAAACATCTGATATATTAGCATGACAGTAAAGATTACTATATTGGGAGATACCCATATAAGAAATTTTGAAGAATTACCCAGAGAAATGATGATAGAAATTGAAGATTCAGATTGGGTTATCCATGTTGGAGATTATGTTTCTTTAGATGTTCTAGAAGGTTTAATAAAACTCAAGGGAGGCCGATTTAAAGGTGTATATGGTAATGCCGATCCAAAAGATATTAGAAATCGAGTTAACACAAAAGAAGTAATAGAGATTTCTGGTAAAAAAATAGGCATTACTCATCCTGCGTGTGGTGGGCCCTCCGAAATTATTGAAACTCAAGTATTAACAGAATTTAATAATGTAAATGTTGATATTATAATTTATGGCCATACACACGAAGCAAAAATATCTCAAGAAGGAAACACTTGGTTAATAAATCCTGGTAAGGGGTACTTAGAAACTAATTATTTCGGTCCTCCAACTACAATAGTAATTCTTAAGGTTGATGAGAAAATTCGAGGAGATATAAAAGAAATAAATTCCTAGTAATAGATTTTATTTAGTGGTCCTCTTCTCAAAATTATGTGTGACTGTACCTATAAAATAAAAATAGCAGCAGATAGTACTGTCGCCCATTCACCATCTTTTCTAACCTTTGTAGATTCTGTAAAACTTTCTGTTTTAATATTTAAGCTTGGATCGAATGAAACTCCATGTGTTGTCGCTAGCATTTCAGCAGCTAATGCTTTCGTAATCTCAGCTACTATCCCAGGATCTTCATCAATAGAATGTTTTTCACTCAAATAGCCATAATCTTCTGCCTTCACAGGTTTAGCTGCTCCTATTGATGCACATATTTCTTTATCCTTTTTATTTGAACTTATTTTGCTCATAACACTATAAACTACTTGACCCGTTTTAAGCTCTTTTAAGCCTACATCTTTACTAACTTCCTTGCAAAATGGAGGGATAATTGATGATACCTTAACAATATTGAATTTTTCAATACCAGCGTCTCTTAATGCCTGTTCAAATGAGCGTAATTCTGAATTAGTGGAAAATCCTTTTCCTTTAACATAAAAAATTTTTTTAGGAACTAAGCTCATGATATCCTTAGTATATTCAGATGAATTGTTTTTAACCTACTTATTTGGAATAATTATATATTAATAGACTTATTTGTTGGAGTTTTTATGTTTCTTCTGAAATAAAGATATAAGAAAATTTTAAAGACAAAAATAGTTTAAATTGCATTCAATAACTTCTAGCAATATAGATTGTGCACGAAGCAGGTTTTCCACAAATTAAACATGTTGCAAACTCGTGTTTTTCTTCATCCACTCGCTTTCCTCTCACTTCTCCATCAATTTCCTTTTCCACTACTTCCGCACATCTCTCTCCATCGTGATCAATTGAGCAAAATCCACAACAAACGATTTTTCCATTATTTATTGCTTCTATCGCAGCATCCTTCTCATATACACATTCTATCTGAGACTCGAAATCCATTAATGACTTCTCTTTAATCTCTTTTGTGTAATTCTGAGCAATTTCCTCTACTATATTTTCTAGATCTGCCTCTTTTACTATGACTTTTTCTCCATCATGACGTTTCACTAAAACTAATTGATTCTTCTCAAGATCTTTAGGGCCTATCTCTATTCTAATTGGAACACCTCTTAATTCCCAATAATAGAATTTGCTTCCAACAGATTCATCACTACTATCTATTTTTACTGAATAATTTTGTTTTAACCTTTCAAGAATCTCGTTCGCCTTTTTCAAGACTGGTTGTTCTTTTCCCTTGAAAAGAATAGGGATCACGATAATTTGAACTGGTGCTAAATCAAATGGTAGAATTAATCCTTTATCATCGCCAAGATAAGCAATCATTGCTCCATAATTTCTACTTTGAGCAGGACCATAACAAGTTTGATAACCATATTTCTCTTTCCCATCAGTGTCCACGAAATTGACATTAAATGGTTTTGAAAAGTTTTGGCCTAAAAGATGTGTTGAAGGTAATTGTAGAACTTTTCCAGACCCCATTAATGCATCTGCAGCATAAGTATGGACTGCTCCAGCGAATTTATCCCATTCTGGCCTTTGAAAAAAGATAATTGGAATACAACACTCATCTTGAAGCATTTGATATGTCGTTTCCATATCCTCCTTAACTTGCTCCATTGCACCCTCCATTGTAGCAAATACATTATGTGATTCAATCCAATGAAACTCTCTGCCCCTGAAGAATGGTCTCGTCATTTTACCTTCATATCTCCAAACTTGGCATGATAAATACCTTTTATAAGGTAAATCTTTATAACTTCTTATCCACATAGCATACATCTTATATAAAGCAGTTTCGCTGGTAGGACGTAATGCTAATCGTTCTGATAATTTTCCAGAGCTTCCAGCTTCCGTTACCCAAAATACTTCTGGTGCAAAGCCCTCAACATGAGCAGCTTCTAATTTAAAATTTGATTCAGGGATAAGAGAAGGCATTGTCAATGGTAAATGACCTTTTTTTTCAAGCAGATCTTCATATTTTCTATACATCTTTCTTATAGTAATCGTTGCCCATTCCCGATATACAACAAATCCTTTAATATTGTACCTAATATCAGCTAATTCTGCTTTATTAATCAATTCCGTGTACCACCCAGAAAAATCTTCTTCTTTTGATACAGTTATTCCCGTTAATGGGACTTCCTTCTTCTTTTTTGCCATGGGAAATCATTAAACAAAATACTTAAAAAAATAAATATTTTATGAGTAAGTCACTAAAAATCAAGTTTTTATACTACTCATTACTTTCTCAAATCGTCTAAAATTTGCTCTAATTCTTGATATAATTTTGGATAAATTTTGGCAAATAAACGATACCAATCAAGACCAATCATTCCACCAGCAACAAAACAAAGTATAAATCCTATGAATATTATTGTTTCGTGGCTTAAATTGAAAAATTCTTTTGGTAAAAAATCAGTTCCATGAATAAACATATTTACGGCAAAGCAATTCAATAAAATTCCGAAAGGATAATATAGTCCTCTTGGAGATTTAAAAAAATGTACTGAATCTTGAGAAATTTGATTGAATATTGAAGATATTTTATTTCCAGACTGATCCTTTCTTTTTTCGATAAACTTTAGTCTAACGATATCTCTTCTATCTCTCAAAATTAGAAAACCACCACTGAATAAAAATAAAAATAGCAAAATCATGTCTATTGCTAGAAATATTCTTAATCTCTTCTTCAATGCTTCATGTTGGATCATCAAAAAACGAATTAACCATAAGAAAAAAGCTATTATGACGAATAGAATACCTACAAACCCTTCATGAATATGATAATTCTTAATAATTTTCCATTTTCTATTAGGATTAGAGTTATTCTTGATAAATTTAATTATATATAAAGTAAATCCTGGAGACAAAATAGAAATACATAGAATAGCAACAGAATTTCTTATAGTGGTCCAATTCCATAAACCCGTGGACGGCAGAAGCCACCTTGGCATCTGCCCATGCCGGGTCTACAACGAAACTTAATTCCATCAACTGTATTAGCTCCAACTGGGGCATGGATAGCATTAATTATTTCCTTTTCAGGTATTGTTTCACAACGACAAATAATTCTCCCCCACCTTGGATCTTCTTGGATTTTTTTATCAATGTCTTCCTTAGTGAAATCTTTGAATCGTTCAGGTTTGGGACGAATTGGGTTATAATCGTCTCTTACGTTTAATTCAACTCCTAATAATTCAAGAAATTCAACGACTTTCTCAGCAATGGCAAATGATGCTGTTAACCCAGGAGAAAGAATGCCTGCGACATTTATAAAACCATATATATCAGTATTATCTATGATAAAATCATATGTATCCGGTACAGCTCTTAAACCAGCAAAATTTCTAATTGAACTTCTTAAAGGAAGATTTGGAACTAACTTTCTCCCACCATCTAGAATTTCTTTTAGGCCTGCTGTAGTAGTTGAAATATCTTCACGATCAGTTATATTTTGTGCATTTGGTCCAGCAAAAGTATTTCCATGTAATGTGGGGCACACTAAAATTCCTTTCGAAACTCTAGTGGGCATTGGGAAGAGAATCTTGTTGAGATGAATAGCATTTCTATCAAATAAAACATATTCTCCCTTTCTTGGCATTATGCTGAAATAATCTAAACCTAACATTTTAGAAATCCTTGCAGCATGAATTCCTGCGGCATTAATGAGATTCCTTGCTTGAAATTCTCCTTGATATGTCCTTACAGTAAACGTATACTCTTGATGCTTGATTTTAACAACTTCATGATTCCTAAAAAATTTCACTCCATTAGTAGCAGCATTTTCTGCCATCGCAAAAGTTAATTCGTATGGGCTAACAAGACCGGCAGAGGGGGCATGTAAAACTCCCACAACATCATCCGTTAGGTTAGGTTCCATTTCTTTTATCTTTTTCTTATCCAAAATCAGTTCTAAACCGCGTATACCATCTTCAGTTCCTTTTTTTCTTTCTTCTTCTAATTCTTTAATCTGATTATCTTCTAGAGCAACCACAAACGAACCAATCCTTTCAAATGGAAAATTTAGTTCCTTTGCAGCTTGAGTATACAATTTATTTCCTTTGATACATAGATATCGTTTAGTATACTCTCTTTGAGCAGCATAACCTGCATGAACCACGCCTGAATTTGCCTTAGTTGTACCAGAAGCGATTTCAGCTTCCTTTTCTATTACACATATATTTAGGTCATACTTTGAAAGCGTACGAGCTATAGAGCACCCGGTAACTCCACCACCTATAATTATGACATCATATATCAAATATTTGATACCCTTTTTACTAAAATTTTTTCTTGAATTACTGTTATAAGTTACAAATTCTAATCTTGAAAAATTTAAATATCTTTTAAATTTATTAAAGGGAAAATGCTGATAATTTTTTTAGAGGGTAGGAATTCCTTTCCTTTTAAATAAGATAAATTGAGAGAAACCAAATTAGATTAAAAATAATGGCTGAGATTATCAAGATTTTAGTTACTGGATTGAAAATCGTATTTTTTAATAAATTTGTTAGTTTCAATTCATTTTCACTTGCTAGTATGTTTTCAACTTGGCGATAATTAGGATTCATTTCCTTTTTCAAGTGAATCGAGCCTAAAAATCCTGGATTCGATAAATTTTTAATAAGATAGTCTAAATTATTTGAGGGAACAAAACTTCTCTTGGTAATTGAACTATAGTCTCTTGAGGTATCAAGATTACTTGGTCGATCTGAGAATCCTTTGTTTTTAATAGTCTTTTTATTGTTTTCTATTTCTTTCATGCTTTTTTCATTAATACTATATCTAAATTATCTTAAATTTTTTATGGTTATGAGAATAAAATTCAAAATATTCAAGATATATATATAAAAATATGTTAGTCTATACTAATTAAGGTATAGAAAGACTATTTCATGTTATTTTCTAATGAATCCCTAATTACGTTTTCAAAAGTTTCAAAGAGTCCAACATCAGAATCCCATTTTTTTAACGTTTCTGCAGGATATAACTCAAAGAACTTATCGGAAATATCTCTTAATTCATTAAATATTTTTTTTGCTTTTATTTTGTTAGAAGAACTTGCAACAAAAAGAAATTTATTTCTTTTAACTATTGAAAAACGAATTTGGCTTAATTCAAAATTAGACATCCCTTCCTCAGTTAGTTTTTCAGCAAAAGTATTTAATGCACTCATGAGCGCTCCAAACAATTGTGGGTTAACTCTTGGATCAATTACTCGACTATAAACAGTTGTACCGCTTTCAGTTAAAATCCATAAATCTCTTAATACTTTCAAAAAAATTTCCTTAAAAAAAGAATTATTTTTATTTATAACTATTATTTTTTTTCTTAATTAAGATAACTATCGATTAATTTTAAAATTATTTTTCGAAACAATAAAATATAACTTAAATTGTTTAAAAAAATATAGTAAGGCATTAAATTAAGTTTTTATTAACTGAAATGAACTACAATAAAATCTCTGATTTTTTACTTGAAACATTTAAAAAAATCGTTGGAGAAAATTCCTTTTTTACTCAGTAATTTTTCAAGGTAGTTATGATATCTTGAATTATTTTAGTATATCGGAAAATATAAGAGTTGCTTACTTAGCTAAAGGAAATAGTGAATGAAATCAAATTTTCCTTTATTTTTTCGAAAGATTTTTGTATCCTTACCATTAGTTTTTTTTTCTGTTCTCTAAGCTAAATGACTGAGTTTTCTAATGACTCCCAAATTTACCTATAAATTATAAATCCCATTAAAATCCCCGTTTTTCGTATGTACGGCGACATATAACAAATCTGTATAAAAAAGCTTATATATACATGACTGACTTATAATTCAATATCAAGAAAAGATTCTATAAAAGATCATACTTATGATTAATAGAAATTAAAATTATATACATAAATGATCTCAAGAATATTGATACAAAAAAAATTGTAGCTAAAAGATCAATCACACGATCACTACATCATCTAAAACAAAAATTTTTACCCAAGTGAATGAAAATGAGTAATTATAAAGATAGACTTCGCTCAACAAAAATTAATTTAGAAGAGAATAGCTGTAGTTCAGATGCTCAATGCTGTGATAACCCATGTATTGAGCCACAAGATGGAGATGCTGTCTGTACAAATTGCGGTATGATTCTTGGACGCAATCTTGTAGGAAATGAACGCAGAGCATACACTGTTGAAGAAGTAAATAAACGAAGACGAACTGAGCCTCGATGGCGTGAGTTCGGACCACGTACTATGCTCCCTAACAGCAAAATTGATTCGAAAGGAAGACTTATTAATGCCCGGGGTAAAACCCTATTTTCAAGATTATCAAAGATCCAAAATTCGTTAATCTCAAGCATCGAAAGGAATTTCTGGGAAGCTAAGCCCAAACTTAAAATGCTTACGAGCAAGATGAATATCCCAGAATATATAAAAGAAACAGCCTGGAAGATCTATTCTGTAGTAGCCAAGAAGAAATTAACGATGGGAAGATCTATTGATGGTTTCATTGCTGCTTCCTTATATGCAGCAATTAGAGTTCATGAATTTCCTCGATTACTTGAGGAGGTTTGCGAAGCTTCAATGACCCCAAGAAGAACTGTTCACCGTTCTTTAGGTATGGTTGTAAAAGATGTATTGCCAGAGCTTTCACTTAAATATAAGCCGATCACCGCAGAGCAGCTTGTATTTCGGTTCGGGAACGACCTTGGATTACCAATGGAAACCCAGAAAAAGGCGATTAACATGCTAGTACAAGCATCTAAAAATGGTTTACGACGCACTGGTAAAGATCCAAAAGGGTTAGCCGCAAGTGTCATTTATATGGCAGCTAAAGCAGGAAATTACCGTAAGACGCAAGCAGAAGTTTCGGAAGTAGCTAAAGTCACAGAAGTGACGCTTCGGAGCCGTTCAAAGCAAATTAAGAATAAGCTTCAGTAATCTGGCAGAATTAGTAAGTTTAATTTAAAAACCGAGTAAACAAAACAAATATTTTTTTATTTTTTCTTCTTTTATTTCTAATATTTTGATATTTTTAGATTTCTTCAAAATCTCTAATTAATTTTGTATTCAATTGTACGTTTTAATTAGCTTTTTCTCAGAGTTATTTGAAAAATTAACATTATATAGATGTATTTTTATCTATTTTATAAGGGTATGAGGAGCTATATAGAAAAAAAATATAATACTAAGATTAAGGAAACATTTGAGCAATTATCAATCTTAGATGATTCTCTGCTTATCCAATTAAGCAAAAAATCTGTAAAAAATATCAACGAAGTTGCTAAGTTATGTGCCGATTTTAATCATAATATAAATCTTATACTTAAGAAGTATTATCCGGAAATAAAAGAAATGAATGATAAAGTAATCATTAAATCTACCTTAAAATTTTATTATGATTTGATCTATAAATTAACAGATTTAGTAAGAAATATTGAAAATATCCAAAAAATTGACCAAGAATATTATGATAAGTTAATAGAGTTTATTAATGAAAAAGAAAGTCTGATTTCCGGGAAGTATAGAATTATATCTGCTCAAGAATTAAGTGCTTTTTATGATCAGAATTCGCGACAAAACTTGGAGAAAATTCTTTTAGAAAAAATAG
>JABUBN010000405.1_pt1 | contig 12805 bp, 12 predicted proteins | sample 7240341 | NCBI WGS metagenome assembly JABUBN01 (sample SAMN07256345, study PRJNA390944) | subsurface metagenome | isolation source: Methane hydrate marine sediment | place: Pacific Ocean: Eastern North Pacific, ODP site | reverse complement strand
ACATTATTTATACAAATGTTCAGATATGCTGCAGAACCGTTCTTTTTTTCAAAAGCTAAAGAGAAAAAGAGGGCGAATGGTTTTATAATGTTGGAGATCATACAGAAGAAGGAAAATATATAGTCGGATTAAGAGAAGGTATATGGAAATATTTTTATGATAACGGATCGATAAAATACATAGGTAACTATAAGCAGGGTAACCCGGACGGAAAGCATAAAAAATTTTGGGAGGACGGAAACCTGAAGGAAGAGCAATTTTATTCGATGGGAATCATGGAGAGAACATGGAAAAAGTATAATCAGGAAGGAAATCTGATAATGACCATTACCTATAGGAATGATGTTGAGTACCGGATTAACGGAATAAAAGTAAAACTTCCGGAGAGCGATGTGAAATTGGTAAAATAAATCTACTATATTATTGAATTGAGCTATATGGAAAAAGAATTTAATGTCAGAGCGGATTCGTTATTGGCAACGGAAAGGGAGTATGAAAAGAAACTTCGGCCGGTGGAATTTGCTGAATTTAGCGGTCAACAAAAAATTATAAAAAATTTAAAAGTATTTGTTGAAGCTGCGATGATGAGAAAAGAGGCATTGGATCATGTACTTCTTAATGGCCCGCCAGGTTTGGGTAAAACCACACTGGCAAACATTATTGCTCATGAATTGACTGTAAATATAAAAATAACTTCCGGGCCGGTACTGGACAAACCAGGTGATCTGGCGGGTCTTTTAACCAGCCTTGAAGAAAACGATGTACTGTTTATTGATGAAATACACAGGTTAAGCCCAGTGGTAGAAGAATATTTATATTCAGCTATGGAAGATTATAATATTGATATTATGATAGACAAGGGTCCGAATGCAAGATCAATACAATTAAATCTTAACCCATTTACTTTAATTGGAGCCACAACTCGATCAGGACTATTAACCAGCCCGTTGAGAGCAAGGTTTAGTATCCGGTTTCATCTCGAGTATTATGACGCAAAGATATTGTCAAAAATTATACACCGGTCGGCAGGGATACTGAATGTGAAGATAGAAAATGATGGTGTTGATGAAATTGCTAAAAGGAGCAGGGGAACACCTCGAATAGCAAATGCTTTGCTTCGCAGAGTAAGGGATTTTGCCCAGGTAAAAGGAAATGGTGATATCGATATAGATATAGCAAAATATTCATTGAAAGCGCTGAATATTGATAAACACGGACTTGATGAAATGGATATGAGAATTTTGCTTACCATTATAGAAAAATTTAGTGGCGGGCCGGTTGGTATTTCAACAATCGCTACCGCTGTTGGAGAAGACACCGGTACAATTGAAGAAGTTTATGAGCCGTTTCTAATAAAAGAAGGATATATAAAACGTACACCCAGGGGCAGAGAGGTAACAGAATTTGCCTATAGGCACCTTAAAATAAAACAAACAGGAAGAACCGGTTTGTTATTTTAAGCATTAGAGGCATTTTAAATTTTAAGCATTCATAATTTAATAATCGCTGAGAAACTTAATAATCAAAATAAAAAGTTTTCTAATAGAGGCAAGTTATACGGAGTAATAGCATATTTCTGGTATAATTTTTTATATATTTATAAGCCAAAAACTTCAGTAATATTCTCTTAAACAAATTAGTATGAAAGATTTAATTAAACGCGTAGGCCTTGTTTTTATCGTTGCAGGTGTCGTTTTGCTTGGGGTTTCCGAATTGGGCGGAATGGAAAGCAATAGGATTTTGGTAATAAGCGGAAGCTTAATTCTTGGGGGTTTTATAGTTTATGTAATTCTTAATAATATTATGGAATGACGGATAAAACAACAGGAAAGGATTAATGTTTTCGGATAATAAGGCATGAAACTCAAGAAGCAATTTAAGTTAAAAATGAAGGATTCTGTTAATGTTTGCTGGATTAAGAACATGGCTTTTGAGGCTGAAATAGGTGGGCATAAAATAACAATTGATACTGATGTTGGAGTGGGTGGTGATAATTTGGGACCAAAGCCGAAGCCGTTAATGTTGGTTGCCCTGGCTGGATGTACCGGAATGGATGTTGTTTCTCTTATGCGAAAAATGAAGGTTAATTTTGATAAGTTTAACGTAAGGGTTGATGCAGATCTAACAGAAGAGCACCCGAAGCAATATATTAGGATGCATATAATATATGAAGTTTTCGGAAAGGATCTGCCTTATGATAAAATTAAGCGTGCCGTTGAATTATCACAGGACAAGTATTGTGGGGTTAGCGCAACGTATAGAGATGTACTGGAACTAACCTATAAAATTGAGTTAAACGAGGTATAAAAGGTTAGGAAAGACAATTCATAGCACTGATTTAAACTGTTTCAGGAAACGTATATCGTTTTCAAAAAACAAGCGGATATCTTTTATTTGGTATTTTAACATTGTTATCCTTTCAATTCCCATTCCAAAAGCAAAACCAGTGAATTTTTGGTTATCTATTCCTGTATATTCAAGCACATTGGGATCAACCATTCCGCAACCTAAAATTTCTAGCCAACCGGTGTATTTACAAACCGTACAACCCTTACCGTTACATAATTTACAGGAAATATCCATTTCTGCTGAAGGTTCCGTAAAAGGAAAGAAAGATGGTCTTAATCTGATTCGGGTTTTTTCGCCAAACATTTCCTTTGAAAAGTAAAAGAGTGTTTGTTTCAAATCGGAAAAAGAAACATTTTTGTCTATATACAATCCTTCTACTTGGTGAAAAATACAATGTGAACGTGCGGAAATAGCCTCGTTGCGGTAAACCCTGCCTGGAGAAATAGTACGAATCGGGGGCTTTTGTTTTTCCATTATGCGAACCTGAACGGATGAGGTATGTGTACGCAATAAAATATCTGTAATTTTGCCTTCGGAATCAATACACTTTTCAATAAACACGGTATCTTGCATATCCCTTGCCGGGTGTTCGGGCGGAAAGTTTAATTTGGAAAAAACATGAGCATCGTCTTCAATTTCTGGTCCTTCGGAAATAGTAAAGCCTAAACGGGTGAATATTGAAATAATTTCGTTTCGGACAATCGAAATAGGATGACGGGAGCCGAGGTTAAAGGAATCACCGGGCAGGGTTAGGTCAAGATCAGTTTTAGAGGGGGTCTTTTTTTTTAATTCAGAATGTAATGTGTCAATTTTAAGCTGAATAAAATTTTTAAGTTCGTTAAGCTTTTTACCAAAATCCCGCTTCTGATCCGGGGGTATTATTTTGAATTCTTCAAATAGCGCTGATAAGATTCCTTTTTTACTTAAGTATTTTATTCGGAAACTTTCAATATCTTCATTGCTGGAAGCACTGAAGTTTTTTGCTTCTCTAAGGATTTCTTGGATTTTAACTAGCATTTAAAGATTGGGTTTTCTAAATGAAATAAAAATAAAATTAATGTATTTTTGGATTGGCCTGGTTTAATAATTTTATTTTCTAACACGTTTCATCTTTATTATGATGATATTCTCTAATGGCCGATCAAAATTATCGGTCTTTACCGAAGCGATTTTGTCAATTAGCTCCAAGCCCTCAAGTATTTCACCGAATACAGTATAGCTTCCATCAAGATGTGGAGTTCCGCCGATCGTTTTGTAAACAGACCTATGATTTTCAGAGATGATATAGGGGGTAAGTTTAGAGAATTCTTCTTCTGTTTTTAAAGCGGCGGCCTCTTGTATTTTAGCGTAATCCAATGCCTCATCTTTTTCAAATGCCTTTTCTTTTGCAATATTAATGTTTTTGAAAAAAATAGACTGCTTTTTCATATTGTTTATTCTTTGCTCAAGCTGGTTTAATTGAATATCATCGAGGATTTTTCCTTGCACAAAATAAAATTGAGAACCAGAAGACTCTTTGTCAGGATTTTCTTCGTCACCTTTGCGGGCGGCAGCTAACGCACCTTTTTTATGAAATAAAAAAGAACGGAACTCGGCAGGAACGGTATATTCGGCACGGGCAGGATTTTGTGAAAACACTGTTTGGTTTTGGCTGGTAGCGGGGTCGCCGGCCTGTATCATAAAATGATTAATTACACGATGAAAAGTCAAACCATCATAAAATTTACTTTTTACCAATTTTAAAAAATTGTCGCGGTGCAAGGGTGTTTCATTGTATAATTTGACTTTAATCATACCCATGCTGGTTTTGATATTTACAAGTGGCTCCTTATTGTTCTTTTTGGAATTACAGGCGGATGAGAAAATAACCCAAATAAGAAGGGTTAACAATGTGTAATGTTTAGTGGATAACATAAAAATAAGGTTTAAGATTATAGCTTTATTTAACAAATGTTACATATAAGGTTGAAAGATTATTAAACGGATGTAAGAAAAAAACATGTAGAAAATACTGCAGCTATAGTTCGTTTAAAAAAAATCAAGTAAAGATAGTTTTTAAATGCAGATAATGTTAAATATTGGTTCATTTTGCTTATGAATGTTTATACAATAAAAACATCAGCAGATTTACATAAATATTATATATTTTCGCTAGGGAAGATTTATAATAAAGGATTTAAGTTATGAAAAAAAAGAAAAAGCACCCATACAGACTTGGATTAATTGAAGGATGGTTATCCATTATTTTTAATGTTCTTCTTTTTGGATTGAAGTATTGGGCAGGGATTGTTAGTGGATCGATTGCCATAATTGCAGATGCATGGCATACCATTTCTGATTCTTTTTCATCCGTAATTATTTTAATAGGATTTAAGCTGGCATCAAAACCGCCGGATAAAGAACATCCATTTGGACACGGTAGGGCAGAATTGATTTCATCTTTGGTTGTAGGTATAATTTTAGGATTGATAGGGTTTAATTTTTTAACCGAATCCATTTTAAGAATTAGGGAGCAGAGTGCAGTCGAATTTGGCAACTTTGCAATTGTTGTAATGGTAATTTCTATCAGTATTAAAGAAGGAATGGCACAATACGCCTATTGGGCGTCAAAAAAGATCGGTTCTAAATCGCTTAAAGCAGATGCGTGGCATCATCGTACCGATGCGTTTTCATCCTTAATAATCCTGATTGGAATAATTCTGGGGAATAAATTATGGTGGGTTGACGGGTTATTGGGTATTTTTGTTTCATTCATGTTATTTTATGCTGCATTTAGTATAATAAGGGAGACAAGCAGCTCGTTATTAGGCGAAAAACCAGATGATAGGTTAATTCAAAAAATCAAAGGCATAGCGAAAAAAATTGATACTTCCGAACTTAGGTTGCACCATTTTCATATTCATCAATATGGGCAACATAGTGAAATGACTTTTCATGTTGTGCTAGCGGCGGAAATGAAATTGGAGGAAGCAAAAGAAATCACGGATTTTTTATTTAGGGAAATTAAAAAAGAAATGAATATTTTGGCGACAATTCATATAGACACAAGAAGTGTACATAAAAATTAACAAGGCTGAAGTAGAATTCAGAAGAAAATATAGCTGGTAGTTCGTTCTTGAAATAACATATCAATTAAATAAATTTCTAATTACTCTATCCGTCAGCTGACGGATGATAACCCAATTGGTACTTGGTTTTTTGGAATTTATTTAGAAATTAGGTCAATTAGGTCAATTAGGTTAATTAGATTAATTAGATTAATTAAATTTCTGTTTACTATTTATTTATTGATATATTAATTAAGAAATGTTCTACTAATAGTAAATCATTATAAATGAATCACATAAAACAATTAGCAGGACAGACCGCCATTTATGGATTGGGAACAATGGCTCCAAGATTTTTAAATTATGCATTATTAACACCTTTTTATACGCGGATCTTTATGCCTGGAGAATATGGTGTCGTAACAGAATTATATGCATATGTTGTTGTATTGCTTGTTATACTGACTTATGGGATGGAAACAGGTTTTTTCCGGTTCGCTGAGAAAGAAAAGAATAACGAAAAAGTTTTTACTACGGCACTGTTGTCTTTGTTAACAACCTCTGTGGCATTTGTACTAATAGTACTTTTGTTTAATAATAAAATTGCAGGTATTATCGGTTATTCGTTGAACAGGGAATATATTATCATATTGTCAATCATAATATCAATCGATGCTTTTACAGCAATTCCTTTTGCAAAGCTTAGAAGAGAAAACCGCAGTCTTCGTTTTGTTACAATTAAATTGATTAATACCGGGGTGATCATCGGTTTAGTTTTCTTTTTCCTCTATGCTGCACCAAAACTATTGGAAGACGGTAAACAAAACTGGATAGAAAAGATATATTCTCCTGAAATCGGTGTGGGTTACGTATTTATTGCAAATTTGGTTGGAAGTATTATTACGTTAATCTTATTGGTTCCTGAAATATTTCAGGTAAAATTATATTTCGATTTGAAATTATTCAAAAGAATGGTTATTTATTCTTTGCCGCTATTAATTGCAGGCCTGGGAGGGAGTATTAATGAGGCGCTGGATAAGATTATTTTGAAGCATTTATTGCCGGATTCAGGTACAGCTATTGAGCAAGTTGGTATTTATGGAGCTAATTTTAAAGTGGCGGTGATTATGACATTATTTATACAAATGTTCAGATATGCTGCAGAACCGGTTCTTTTTTCAAAAGCTAAAGAGAAAAATGCAAAAGAGCTTTATGCTGATGTTATGAAGTATTTTGTAATATTTTGTTTGATCATTTTCCTGGGTGTTATGATGTATATTGAAATCGTAAAACATTTTATAGGACCTGAATTCAGGGAAGCTTTGGATATCGTTCCTATTGTTCTGGTAGCAAATCTTTTTTATGGAATATTTGTGAATCTTTCAATATGGTATAAATTGAATGATTTGACAAAATACGGGGCAGTTATTGTTATGGCAGGAGCCCTGGTTACTGTTGTAATAAACGTTGGTTTTGTACCGGAATATGGATACTATGCATCGGCGTGGGCTCATTTTTTCTGTTACTTAATAATGGTTATCGTTTCATTTTTTTGGGGTCGCAAATTTTACAAAATAAAATATGATTTGGTTTCTATAAGTGTTTATATTGGAATAGCGCTGTTTTTGTATTTTGTTAGTGAAATAATAAATATTGATTCAACAATAGGGAAATTAGGGATTAACACAATAATATATTTAATTTTTATTGTATTCATTATGTGGAAAGAAGATTTAAAGGGTTTATTTACCAGGAAAGGATTGATAAAAAAGAAAGATAGAATGTTATAAGTTATGCGTTGAAAGTTATTGGTTAATTGTAAGTAGCTAAATCATGAGGTTATATTCCCCACTTATTGAGGCGATAAATATGTGAAATTACATTGAGATACCCCACTAATTGCGGCGGGGTAGTTCGTTTTATGAGATAAAAATTGAAAAATTAAAAAAAAAAGGATGAAAGTTAAAATTGTAAACAAGTCAAAGCATTCATTACCAGAATACAGTACTCCTTTATCTGCAGGAATGGATTTACGGGCTAATCTGGAACACCCCATAGTTATTAAAACACTGGAAAGGGCTTTGATTCCAACAGGAATATATATTGAACTTCCGGAAAACCTTGAGGCGCAGATTAGACCAAGGAGCGGAATTGCACTGAAAAAGGGAATTACGGTGTTGAATACCCCGGGAACGATAGATGCCGATTACAGAGGGGAGATAGGTGTAATTTTAATAAATTTATCAAAAGAGGAAGTGGTTATAGTTGATGGTGAACGGATTTGTCAGATGATAATTGCGAAACATGAAAAAGTTGAATGGAAAGAAGAAGAAAGTCTTGTAGAAACAACACGTGGAGAAGGAGGATTTGGACATACAGGAAAGAGCTAAAAAAGGATTCATAAATAATCGGTGTGTTGGGGTAAAAAAAGAAAATAAAGAAGAATTAAATTAATCTAATTAACCTAATTGACCTAATTTCTAAATAAATTCCAAAAACCAAGTCCCAATTAGGTTATTGGGAATTAAAGATTTGGAGTGGCGGTAAAAAAAATTATTCAATCACGAAAAATAAAAATCAATACAAGCTGAGAAAATTCATTTTGTAAATCAATAAACAATTTTGAACTTTGGCCCACTTAGGCGGGGCGATATCATGATCCGCCAGTTGGCCCAGTGAAATAAAGGAAAAGCATTTGCTGAGATACAGTGTGTCACAGGGCTGGCGGAGAATAAATTACGAAACGTTATAGTAATGAGAAAAAAAGAATTAATGGGCTATCTAATATTGGTTTGCTTAATGATATTCATATCAGGATGTTCAAGGAGTATTTACCAGGAAAGCAGCCAAATGCAGAAAAGAAAAGAATTATCAAGAAAGGATACGATAAATTTTAATTACTTTTTTGCCGAAGCGCTAAAATTAAAAATGGCAGGAAGGGTTGAAGACATTCAAAAAGCCCTGGCATATTATAGAAAATGCCTGGAAGTAAATCCTTATAGTGATGCATCAATGTATCAAATATCCAATATATCGGTAATAGGAGGCGATTATGAAAATGCAATTTTATATGCAAAAAAGGCATCAGAAATTGATCCTGGTAATATATGGTACCAATTGCTGTTAGCAAACTTGTATCATGCTATTGATAAAAAGGATAGTACAATAGTTGTTTATAATAATATTATAGAAAAATATCCTGAAAGAATAGACCTGTATTTTAATTTGGCTGGTCTCCATGGAGAGTATGGTAATATAAGAAAAGCATTAAAAATATATGAAGAACTGGAAAAGAAATACGGAAAAAATGCAAAGATATCAATTGCAAAAGAACAAATATATTCAAAGGTTGGAAAAGTAGAAAAGGCAGAAAATGAACTAATGTATTTAATTCAGACATATCCGGAAGAATTAAGATTTTACGGAATGCTGGCAGAGTTATACTCTGCAAAGGATATGGATGAAAAAGCGAAAGAAATATATAATACTATATTCAGGAAAGATCCGGATAATGGATTAGCGCAATTGTCTATTCTTGAATTTTACAGGAAAAAAGGTGAATACAGAGAGGTTTTTAGCATCTTAGATAAAATAATAAACAATAAGAGAATTAATATCGAAGCGAAAATAGAAATAATGATATCATTTATCCGTGATCAAAGAGAATTAAAGGAACACAAAAAAGAGGTAAACCAGGCACTGGGTTTGTTGAAGAATATATATCCTGAAGATAATAGGATCAGGTTACTGTATGTGGATTATTATGTAAGATTGTCCAGGCATGAAGATGCAGCCGAAGAATTAAGAAATGTTGTTGAAAGCGTTAAGGATAATTATATGGTATGGGAGCAATTGATGTTTGTTGAAAACGTGTTGGGCGAATATGAAAGGCTTTATGAAGAAAGCATTGAGGCAATTAAAATTTTCCCGATGGCACCAACATTATATTTATTTAAGGGGATTGCTTGTATTGAGAATGGGAATGAGGATGAAGCAATAGAAACACTGAAGACAGGATTGAAAATAGCCGGGGAAAATAAAGATCTGATAATACAATTGTATTCTATGTTGGGTGAAGCATACCGGAATAAAGGGCAGAATCACTTATCAGATGACGCATTTAATAAAGTATTGGAAATTGATAAAAAAAATTTATATGTATTGAATAATTATAGTTATTATTTATCATTAAGGGAACAAAAATTAGAAAAAGCACTGGAAATGAGCAAGATATGTATAGAAAAAGAGCCAGAAAGTTCTACCTATCTTGATACATATGCCTGGATACTGTTTAAGATGAAAAATTATAAGAAGGCGAAAAAATACCTTGAATTAGCGTTAAAAAATAACGGAAGTAAGAGTAGTGAAATTGTTGAACACTATGGAGATATATTATTTATTATTGGTGAAAAGGAAACAGCATTGGAATATTGGGAAAAAGCAAGACAGTTAGGAAAAATATCCGGGGAACTCGATAGGAAGATATCAGATGTGGAAGAAAAAAATGAGAATGAAAATCAATAAGAATGAGAAAGAACATATAAAAGAATGAAAATATTTAAATTTATTATAGTTATGTTGGTAATAATAATAATATTACCAGCATGCAAAACACATGAAACCCTGCTCAGAAAAAACGTTAAAACGATGAGAATTAGCAGGATTATGCGAAAGACCAGGGAGAGAGATAACAAAATTATGAGCATGTGGGTAAAAAGGTATAACGCAATTTATTATGTAGGGGATGAAGAAAAAGCGTTTAGAGGAAATTATAAGATAATTAAAGATAGTTTGGTTTTTATATCATTAGGATCGGTGCTGGGTATTGAGGGTGTTAGAATATTATTTATGCCTGATTCAATATTTTTTATTGACAGGATAAAAAAGGTGTATTTTTCCGGGGATTACAATGATTTAAAAAAGTACAATAAGTTTGACGTAGATTACCGTTCATTGCAAAATGTTTTATTAAACAATGGTGATATTATAAGAGAATTAGGAAATTATTCAAAAATGACAGGAAAAGAAAAAGCAAAAGTAGTTAATGGAAATTATTTAATAAAGTTTTGGAATGAGGATGAAAAGAACATAGATACTCGAAACGATGAGATAAAATGGATGCAGGAAATAGAAATTGATAAAGAGCATTTTACGGTTAAAAGAATATTTGTAGAGGAACTTGAACAAAAAAAGAGTTATGAAATTAGATATAGCGATTTAAGAAAAATAGAAAATGTATTTGTTCCTTTCAGAATAGGGATTGAATTTAGAGAAATAAACAATTTGTTAAAGGCCGATATTAGAATTAAAAAAATGAATATAAATGAAGAGGTTAACATAAATATAAAAGCGGGTAAGAAATATAAAAGAATGGAATTTTAAATATAAAAGAATGCGTATTTGTGCAAAGAAAATTAAGATAATAGCAATTTGTTTAATAATTGGGGCAGCTGGGTATACACAAAGCAGTTTGGAGCTTGAGAAAAAAAAAGACGAGGCGTTAAAGGAAATTAATTACACCAATAAACTATTAGAGCAAACCCAAAAAAACAGAAGAACCTCACTAAATAATCTAATATTATTAAAAAATAAAATTAAGAGAAGAAAAAACCTCATTTCCAGTATAAACGAAGAAATTAAATTGATAAGTGAAACCATTAAAGAGAAAGAGAGCGTTATAAAATCGTTGGAAGAAGATGTGAAGAAAATCAGGAAACAGTATGAGGTTATGATTTATTTTGCATATAGAAACAAAAAATATAAAAGCAACTTAAGTTTTATTTTTGAGGCAGAGAATTTTAATCAAGCCTATAAAAGAATAAAATACCTGCAAAAGGTTGCAGAATTCAGACAAAAACAAGCAAAACTTATTCAAAGACTCCAGAAAGTTTTAACAGATAATATTGAAGATTTGGAGGAAGACAAAAAGGAGAAAGAATTACTGCTTGTCGAAGAACAAAAAGAATGGGATAAATTGAACAGAGAAAAAGGCGAAGAAAACAGGCTTGTGGTGAAACTTCAAAAGGAAGAAAAGCAATTAAGAAGAAAACTCAGGGAAAAGCGGCGTATAGCAAAAAAGCTGGAAAAAGAAATTGAAAGATTGATAGCTGAAGAAGCCAGAAAGGCACAGGGACTGGACAGATTAACACCAGAACAAAAATTGATAGCTGATAATTTTAGGAGTAATAAGGGGAGGTTACCATGGCCTACAGAACGGGGAATTATTACAGAAAAATTTGGGTTACAAAACCATGAAATATTGAAAGGAGTACAAGTAAGAAACAATGGCGTTGATATTGCTACCTCACAGGGAGCAACAGCAAGGACGGTTTTTGAAGGTGAAGTTAGAAAAATTATTGCAATTCCGGGAGCAAATCAAGCGGTGATAATCAGGCACGGTAATTATTTGTCTGTGTACCAGAATTTAGTAAATGTTGCTGTAAAAACAGGTGATAATGTTGGGGTTAAGGAAGGGATAGGAACTGTATTTACAGATACAAATAATGACAATAAAACCGTATTACACTTTGAAATATGGGAGGAAAATAAAAAACTGGACCCATCTGTATGGTTGTCAAATTATCAATGATAAAAAAAATGTAACTAATATGAGAAAAATGAGTATAATATATGTTATATTGGAGCAAGAAAAAAAAAATATATTTTAAGTATCGAATATGAAAAAGAGACTAGAAATTACTTCGTTGCAAAAAAATATAAGGCTTGTTGAAGCTTTAATTGATGAAATAACATCAAAACAGGAACTGAAAGCAGATATATACGGTAGGATTTTAATAGGAACCGTTGAAGCTGTAAATAATGCGATTATACACGGAAATAAATCAAATCCGGAAAAAGTAGTTAATATTAGAATTTACAAGACAAAAAAAGAATTACATATTATTGTAAAGGATGAGGGAGAAGGATTTGATTATAAAAACGTACCTGATCCTACAGCGCCTGAAAATATAGAAAATATTCATGGACGAGGATTCTTTCTGATGACAAAACTATCAGATAAAATTGTATTTTATGAAAACGGTTCAAGAGTGGAATTAATTTATAAATTATAGAAGATTGAGTATTTTTTTCCATAAAGAAGGAATAAATTTTGATATCAGAGAAAAGCAAAAGATAAGACAGTGGATCAAGAAAGTAGTTGAAAATGAAGGGAAAGAATTAGGAGAGCTGAATATTATTATTGCCAAAGACAAGGAACTTCTTGAGCTAAACAAAATATACCTTTCCAGAAAATACCTCACCGACGTAATTACTTTTGAATACAACCAGGGAAAGAAAATTTCAGGGGATATATACCTAAGTGTTGAACGCATTAGAGAAAATGCATTAAAATTCAATGAGCAGGTTGATAGGGAAATCCTAAGAGTAATCATACATGGAATTCTGCA
>JABUBN010000404.1_pt1 | contig 12810 bp, 15 predicted proteins | sample 7240341 | NCBI WGS metagenome assembly JABUBN01 (sample SAMN07256345, study PRJNA390944) | subsurface metagenome | isolation source: Methane hydrate marine sediment | place: Pacific Ocean: Eastern North Pacific, ODP site | reverse complement strand
GGAAATGGAGGAATCGGCGTTAATGGAAATGGGTAACATATTAGCTTCTGCGTTCTGTGATTCCATAGCGGACTTTCTTCAGTTTTCTCTGCTGCCCTCACCGCCCTCTTTTTCTTTTGATACGGTGGGCGCAATGATGGAAAACGTAATAATGGTAATGGCAGAAGCACAAGTAACAACAGAGCGCATTATACTGTTCAAATGTGATTTAAAGGAGGAAACTGAGGATGGAATCTACGGCTATATCATACTGTTCCCATGCCACGAAAGTCTAAAAGGCATACTATCCTCGCTTGAGGTAGCAGCAAGCAGTAAGGGTGAAAGAAAATGGTTATCGAACGGAGCGCTCTAAGCCGGAGTGAGAAAGAAGAAAAGGAGGAAAGAAAATGAATGGAAGAAAAGAAGGACCAGGGGGGTTAGAGTTCGAGCTAAACGCATTTCAGAAGGATGCGCTCAATGAACTGGGTAACATAGCCTCGTGTCATGCGGTAACGTCGCTGGCAGAGATGACGGGCGTGACAATGAATATAAAAGTGCCACCCGTGGAAGTCGTGTCGATAGAGGGTGCAGAAAAAAAGATAGCGATAGAGAAAATGGTTGCAGGAATCTTCGTTCAGCTTAGCGGCGGATTCTCCGGCTACTTACTGGTTCTTTTCCCTGAGAGAAGCGCTTTCAGTCTCATTGACATACTCATGGGCAAAATGCCGGGAGAGACGAAAAGCATAGGGACGGAAATGGAGGAATCGGCGTTAATGGAACTGGGTAACATGCTCGCTTCTTCGTTCTGTGATGCCATTGCGGACTTTTTTCAGTTTTCTATGATGCCATCTCCGCCCTCTTTTTCTTTTGATATGATGAGCGCAATGATGGAAAACCTAATGGTAGCAATGGCAGAAGCAGAAAAAACTGAGCAAGTCATTTTGTTCAAATGCGATTTCAAAGATGAAACCGAGAAAGGAATCTACGGCTATATCATGCTGTTTCCACATCACGACAGTCTAAAAAATATGCTATCCTTGCTTGAGGCGGAAGTAAAGTAAGATAAAAGAGAAATAAAATGGCTACTGAACGATTGGAATCGGAATCGGAAGATGAGGTGGAAAGGTACTATGCGGGTATCGGAGAAATGAAGGTAGCGCATAATCCACACCAGTTAATAATAATGGGGCTTGGCTCTTGCATAGGACTTGCTCTTTACGACAGGCCTGCAAAAGTGGGCGGGATAGCACATATAATGCTTCCTGAGGGTAAAGACGGCAGCAATACGGGAAAGTGCTGTAAGTTTGCGGACATAGCGGTTCCCGTGCTGGTAAAGGAAATGTTGCGACATAAAACCGCGAAGGAGCGGATAGTGGCGAAGATGGCAGGTGGAGCATCCATGTTCTCAGCGATGGACAGTCTGCAAATAGGGGATAGGAACGCAATAGTAGTAAAAGAAGAACTAAAGAAGGCGGGAATAATGCTCGCGGGAGAGGACACCGGTGGAAATTACGGTAGGACGGTTACTCTGGATACGTGCACGGGGGTATTTAGCGTGAAGACGAAAGACGGGATAAAAAGTATTTAATTTCAAAAATTGCTTAAAGTTCTGAATACCAAAACGCAGGCTGAGGAGCAGTTAAAGGGAGAAATGAAGAAAGATTATTTGGATAATATTATTGAGAGTTCTGCGGATGCGATTGTGGTCGTGGACATGAAAGGGATTGTGCGAGACTGGAATAAGAGTGCTGGGGACATTATGGGTTATCGTGCAGATGAGGTGATAGGAACATCCAACAGGAAATTTTTCGCAGACCCCGAAGAAGCGGACAGGATAATGGAACTGGTGCGAAGGGAAGGAGAGATTAAAAACTATCGGACAATCGTATTGAGGAATGCTGGGAAGCCCGTTCATATCAGCATGTCTGCGGCATTGTTAAAGGATAAAGAGGGCATGCCGATTGGAACGGTAAGGGTAAGCAGGAATATAACAAAAGAAGTGGAGCTGGAGGAGAAAATAAGAAAAGAGAAGAATTTTTCGAAAAATATAGTAGCTACCGTCCCGGATTCGTTGCTTGTTCTCGATAAGGATTTAAGGATAAAGAGTGCAAATCGGTCATTCTATGAAACGTTTCAAACTAAACCCGAAAAGGTGATTGGCTGTAGCATAGTGGAGATATTGCACGTTAAGGAGGGGATACTCAGCACCGAACTAACTAAACTATTTGGGACTGAAGATATGCTTGAGAACTTTGAGATGCATTATCAGTCAGAGAAGCTGGGTGAACGGATATTCAATATCAGAGCGAGGGGAATGTTGATTGCAGAAGAAGAAGAAGAAGAAGAAGAACTGGTTGTACTGGAAGACATTACCGAGCAGAAGCGAGCGGAAGAGGCACTGCGGAAGAGCGAAGAGAAATACCGTCTGCTCGTTGAAAATGCTGGTGCGGCGATAGCTATGATAAACTATGATGGTGTCATTTCATTTATGAATGAAGATGCGGCAAAGATACACGGTGTCATTCCAGATAAAATAATTGGCAAGACTGTGTGGGACTTAGCCGTTACTGAAGTTGCCGACCATTGGATGGAAAATATTCACAAAGTCCTCAAGTCAGGAAAACCACTTAACGATGAGGATTTTGAGATTATCGGGGGAGAGGAGCGATGGTTTGCCGTGAATATTCAACCAATTGTTAATCCTGGGAGTAAAGCGGAAAGTGTTCAGGTAGTCTTGCATGACATCACCGAGCACAAGTTAGCGGAAGATAAGGTGAAAGAGGCTTATAGACTAAGAGAAAACTTTCTAAAAGAAACTTCACATAGAATTATCACTCCGGTGACTATCATTGGCGGAAACTCAGAATTACTGCTTGACGCCAGCAATCTCGACGATGCCCAAAAAGAGAGAATCAGGACTATACGAGAGAAGAACGAGGAAATCCAGAAACTGGTGAAGGACGCGCTGGCGGGAAATTATTTAGAAGAAGAGGAAGAAGGAGATGGATAAAAATGAAATGCACTATTTTGCTTGTGGATGATGAAGAGTCAATTCACGAGTTACTGCCCCTCTTTCTGGTGAGGAAAAAGAAGCACACGTTCACTGTGCACTCAGCCATAAATGGCGAGGTAGGCGTGGAAATGTACGTCAAACTGAGAAGTGAGGGGCAGAGACCGGATTTCGTGCTGATGGACCTCAGAATGCCTGTGATGGACGGCATTGAGGCAACCAAAAAGATACTTGAAAGCGACCCGGAAGCGAACATTTACCTGTTCACCGCCTACGCCGGAACAGAGGAAGAAAGTGACGCACTCAAAGCGGGTGCAAAAGGGACAATAAGCAAAGCCGCTGACTGGCACGGGACAGTGGAAAATATAATAAATATTCTGGAATCGCGAGAATCGGTAAAAGATGAAAGTCCTGATAATGAAACATCCGCGAAATCATTTGGTACTTCATGACTTTCCCCGCTTCCTTATTCGGCAATTTACCTGCGAGTTGGATAATCTTAACCGCAAATTAATTGTTTTGTCCGCTTTTCCAGCTCTTTGCTCTTTTCTTTTCTATTAACCATTCTAATTGCCAAAAACGTCAGGAGTTAAATATAATTTATGAAATTTATGAAATCCCTGGATTTTTTGAATCTTTCTTATATATTCTTTCCCTCGTATTAACGCACGTAAATTTATCTTTCGCTTCCCCGGTCATTGTTTCCGTCTTGCCTATGATCAAGTAGCCTCCGTCGTTCAAAGCATCGTAAAAGTCGAGAAATAACGTGTGTTGCAGCTCCCTTCCGAAATATATCAAGACGTTCCTGCAAAAGATGATGTCGAAGTGCGAGAATTTCTTGCCCGATATAAGGTCGTGCTGCTGGAACCGCACAAGATTCTTCACTTTGTCCTTTATGCGGTATTTGTCGCTCCCATCCACGACGTCAAAATATTTAGATACTTTTGGTTTACTAATTTTTTTCAGCGCCTCTGCATCATAAATACCGGCTTTGGCGGCACTTAGAGCTTTTCCGTCAATATCCGTCGCATGTATCGAAGCAAGGAGGTTATTTAGCCCAGGACCGAGTTTTTCGTGCAGAACAATGCCTATCGTATATGGCTCTTCACCGATGGAACACGCTGCACTCCATATCCGCAGTATCTTGCTATTTCGCTTTACCTTCTCCGAGAGCAGTTGTGGTATCACCATGTTTTTAAAGGCATCAAACGTATCCGCGTCCCTGAAAAATTCCGTAACGTTTATCGTTATTCCGTCAAGAAGAGATTTGTATTCATCGTGATTTTTTTCTAAAAACCGGTAGTATTCGTTGTAAGAAGTACCTATGCCTATTGCTTTCATCCTCAGGTCTATTCTTCGCTTTAAGTAGTTATCCTTGTATTTACTGCAATCTACACCCGTTCTCTCGTATATCTTCTTCTTTAAAAGATTTAAACCCATTTCGTCGTTCAATACCATGGCAAGCATACCTCGTGCATAAAATATACTGTTATAAGAGATATAAAATCCATAGTGACATAAAAAACTATCTTATACCGAAATATTTTTTAATAAACTATTTAAACTTTTTGTATTTGTTTACCGCCGAGAGCACGGAGAGCGCTGAGATGAGATAAATGATTTTTTTTGATTCTCTGTGTTCTCTGCGGGCTCCGCGGTGAATAAACAAGCACAAATTTTTATATCGTTAATTGCGTTTCCTAACGGATTTCGCAGACGAAAAGCGAATAATATTTAAATGGCTTTCGTCATTCATTTTGAGGGATGAAAGTGAAAGCGATTATACCGTTTAAGAAGGAAGGAGCAAAAACGAGATTAGGCGCGTTTTTAACCGAAAAAGAGAGAGAAGAGTTTGCAATCTGCATGTTAAAGGATGTTTTAGTTGCGGTATCAGGGTCGGAGATAGAAGAAGCAAGGATAATTTCAACGTGCTCAAAGTTGAATTTCGAGTTAGACGAGGAGTTAAAGCTGACGGTTAGAGAGGATGAAAGGGGGCTGAACGAGGTGTTGAACGAAGTAATAAGAGAGGAAAAAGAGCCGGTGCTGATAATAATGGCGGATATTCCGCTGGCAACGTCCGAAAGCATAAATGAACTCGTTAGGCGTGAGGAGGACGTGGTGATAGCACCGGGTAGAAAAGGAGGCACAAACGCTTTATTTCTGCGCAGACCTTACGAGTTCTTCGTTTCTTATTATGGAATTAGCTATTTGAAGCATGTAGAGATGGCGAAGCGGCGGAATTTGAGCTACGTCGTTTACGATTCCTTTTTTATCAGTGTGGATATAGACGAAGTGGATGACTTGATAGAGTTAGTGGTTCACGGTAAAGGTTTCTCGGCGGAATATCTACGAGCAATCGGCGTTTGTCTTCGTGTGGATAAAGAGGCGAAGGTTGGTAGATAAATAACCTCACTCTGTCTTGAAAAAATAGAAAACTTTATTACTTCAATGTTATCTTCCTTTTTCAAGGTGAAAGAAAAATGGAATTGGAAGGAGTAGAAATAGAGGATACATTTGCTGAAGCGTTCCCGATAAAGGTTGCGCGAGTGTTGATAACGGCGGTGAATGAGAAATGGGCGATGGAAGCGGCGAAGGAGACGACGGGTTTTGGCACTTCCGTAATAATGTGCCCCGCAGAGGCAGGGATAGATAAAATAGCATCGCCAGAGGAGACCCCGGATGGAAGACCGGGAGTATATATAATCATCTGCACGTTCGGCTATAAGGCGTTAGATGAGCAATTGCTCGCGAGGATAGGACAATGCGTTCTCACCTGCCCGACAACGGCGGTATTTAATGGCTTAAAGAAGGAAGAAAGCGAGAAGGAGTTCAACACGGGCTTCAAGCTAAAATTCTTTGGCGACGGGTTCGAATCGGAGGAGGAACTTTACGGTAGAGCGGTGTCGAGGGTTCCGATAATGGGCGGCGAATTCGTGATAGAGAAAAATCTGGGAGCAAAGGAGGGCGTTGCCGGTGGGAATTTGTTTATCCTTGCGAAGGACCAGATGTCCGCGCTGACCGCAGTTGAGGATGCCGTTTCTGCCATTGGGCAGGTAGAAGGCACGATAACACCTTTTACGGGTGGCGTAGTCGCATCTGGCTCGAAAATCGGCTCACAGAAATACAAGTTCATGCACGCAACGATAAATGAGAAGTTCTGTCCCACGTTGAAAGACAAGATAGAAGCGTCTGAGCTGCCTGCGAACGTGAATGGCGTTTTTGAGGTGGTGATAAACGGACTTAGTGAAGAAGCGGTTAAAGAAGCAATGAGTGCGGGAATAAAAGCGGCGGTGAAAGTACCCGGGGTGGTGAAAATAACGGCGGGTAATTTCGGTGGTAAATTGGGGAAGTACCAGCTCAGGCTTAAAGATGTGTTGGGGCTGTAATAAAGTCATTCTTCGTTACCGCCGAGAACGCGGAGAGCGCTGAGATGACAAAGAAATTTTGAACTTGTGGTAAATAAGTTTCCCGGGGCTCAGCGGGCTCAGCGGTAAACAAGTACAGAACAGAGAGGAATAAACGCTCACTCATGGGCAAATCCTCTTCCCTCTATTTTTTAAATCCCTTTGTGATGTGAATACACGATTATCTTTTTATTGTGTTGTAGCATAACTATTGATGATGAATAATGGGAGTAATAAAAATATAAAGGTGGAACTCACAGAATTAGAAGACTTGGTTAGGCACCAGTTTAAGAACATCGCACTTTTGGAAGAAGCAATAACCACGGGTTCGTATGCTACCGAACATCCCGGTTCCTCCGATTATCAAAAACTCGAATTTCTCGGAGACCGTGTAATCAGTCTGATATTGGCGGAGAACCTTCTCGTGTCAAAATCTCTCGATGAAGGAAAAATGACCTTTCTGAAGTCTGAACTTGAAAATAATGAGCGATTGGCTGACTACGGGGAGGAAATATGCCTCAAAAATTATATCAGAGCCGGTGAGAAGAAAGAAACAATAAGCAGAAAGGTTATCGCAGACGTTTTCGAGGCTATTTGCGGTGCATTATATCTGGATAGCGAGGAATCTATCAGAATCAAGGAAGTAAAAAAGTTCTTACTTAAATTTGACATCTTTGAGCGAATAAAAGAAGAAATGTCGAGCAGGGGGGAGTTCCTTCCCATTAGAAACAAGTTCGAGAATAAGTTCAGGGAAATAAATCGCTGCAACCCGGAAATAGATTTCGAGTATAGTTCAACAGGAGAGGGACACCAGACACGGTGGAAGATAGAAAAGTGCTCGATTAAAGACATTCAAACGGGAGAATACGTCGAACTAAAAGGAGTGAAGAGCGACACTGGGTTTAATAACAAAAAAGATGCTGAAACTGATGCAATTACGCAGGCGTATGAATACATGGAAAAGAGAGGATGGAAATTAAAACTTTAAATCGCGATTGCTTTATATATTTCACATGCCTTAAGTAAAATAGATACAGCTAAACAGATTTGATAGGATTTTTTATGCGAACATCACGCCCGTCTCCTTAGCATTTAGATAAGACCTCTGCCTGTCTTCCCCCATTACCTTCTCTATTGCTTTCTTGAAATCTTCCATTTCTATTGTTTTCTTATTCTCTTTTACTGCAAGCATCCCCGCTTCGGTAGATATTGCCTTTATATCAGCACCAGTGGCATTTTCAGTAAGTGCTGCCAGAGTGTCTAATTTTACGTCTTTTCTCAATTTCATCTTAGTCGTATGTATCTTGAATATCTCCTTCCTTGCTTCCACATCAGGCATTGGTATATCTATGATGCGGTCGAACCTTCCGGGACGGAGCAAAGCGGGGTCGAGAATATCAGGTCGGTTTGTCGCTCCTATTATCCTCACATCGCCTCTTGGATTGAAACCATCTATCTCTGCTAAAAGCTGCATCATCGTTCGATGCACTTCTCGCTCCCCTGAGGTGCCGTCCTCTACTCTGCGAGCCGCTACCGCATCTAACTCGTCAATGAACACTAGAGAAGGAGCCTTTTCCTTCGCCAGTGCAAAAAGGTCTCTTACTATCCTCGCACCTTCACCTATGTATTTCTGCACTAATTCTGAGCCAACGACGCGTATAAAAGTGGCAGAGGTGCGGTTTGCAACAGCTTTTGCAAGCAATGTTTTTCCCGTACCCGGCAAACCGGTCAAAAGAACACCCTTTGGTGGCTCCACGCCTACACGCTCAAACCTCTCCGGGGCTGTCAGCGGCAACTCCACTACTTCCCTTATTTCTTCTATCTGCTCCTCCAACCCCCCTATCATTTCATAATTCACGCCCGGCGATTCTATTACTTCCATACCATAGACCGCGGGGTCTTTTTGAGTAGGGAGCACGCTTACCACAGCCAGTGATTGTTGATTCATTCCTACTTGTGCGCCGGGAATAGCTTCTTTCGGGTCTATAAACTGTGCGTAATTCACAACGAATCGAGGTCCTGTGCTGCTCCTCACCACCATCCTTTTACCGTCTATTACCTCTACAATAGTTCCTATTATCAAGGGTGGTACACGCAACTTTTCTATCTCCGACCTCAATTTCTTTATCTCTCGTTCATATCGAATTCTCATCCCCTCGTAATATCGCCCCTCTCGCTCTATCTTCTCTTGTCTCTCTTTCAGCAGATTGTTCGATTCCTCCAACTGCCGCATCTTATCCTGCAAATATCTTGAATAATCATCGCCATACGATACACCGCTATTGCTGCTCGCTTTCATCTTACCTCTAAGAAATTATTTTACTTCTCCGGTTTATAAAAATATAAACGTGAGCGAGAATATAAAAGATGCAGTGTGAGATATGCGGCTTGGAAATAAAAGGAGAAGCGCAATACATAAAAATAGGCGTCTCTAAGCTAACGGTTTGTAAATCGTGCGCACGCCACGGAACAGTTGTAGTGGTAGCGGAAGCGGGGCGCACGACTGAAGTAAAAGGTAGTGAACAACCGCAGCTTGCCCGGGCTAAAGGGAAATCGAGATTATATGAGCAGATGGACCGGGATATAGAAGCGGGGATAGAAAACGAGGAGGATTATGGAAGAAAGATAAAAGAAGCGAGAGAAAAAGCAGGGCTAAAACAAGCGGAGCTCGCAAAACGGATAAATGAAAAGCAATCTTTGCTGCGGAAGATAGAAAACGAGGAGATAATACCAGGCGAAGGGGTGAGGCGGAAAATAGAGCGTGTTCTTAAACCCTTTCTGGTATGAAAATTTATACCACGGGGATATTGAGCATCAGGAAGGCGTTAACAGGGTGAGGAACACCGTGCTTACAATCATGCATATCGCTAACGCAGAAATTAACGACCCAATACCACCTATTAATTCCAATCCATTATATACCATGAATTTCACACCACCGACAATTGCAACGAATGCGAAAGTTGCGCAGATAGCGAGGAATAAACCTTTAATAAGCGATTTCAAGTTCTGTTTACCTTTGCTCTTACTTTTGCCTTTCGATTGGTAAAACACGGTGAAAAAAACGAAGAAAATAGCGAGGATTAAGAAGATGAAGGATTTTGGAACTGCTTTCTCACCCTTTGCAAAAAACATCAAGCCGAAAGCTATGTAGAGCATGAGAAAAGCGAGTGCGGTTGATAGCCCAAGAGTTTTCAGATATTTCTTATACTCCGCCATTCCTTTTAGTTTTGCTATCAAGCTCATAATCGTATTAATAGAAACCTTATGGTATTTATATTTGTCGTATTTGTATAATCTTGTGGTTATAAAAGAAGTAAAACAAAGTGCGCTGCGCGCTCACAGCGCCTCCCACCCCCCTTTACTCATATCCGATTCCCTCAACCATATCGCCCAGCAAATTAATATCTGTGAATATCCTATTTCTTTCGATAACCTTTCCATCTCTTCGATAAACGATAAATCGTCCGGTGCGTTAATCCCCCACTCTCGCTCCACCACTCGTTTTATTATCTTATCCGGCATGCTCGTATCAACTCCTGCTTGCATTCGCAGATACTGAAATGTAATCAGTCCGACGCCGTTAATCCGGCCTATTTCATCCTTTTCCCACTCTCTATGGTTCGCACGCACCGCCCAATACCGCAATGCGTCAAGATCACTATCTAAATCCTTACCTTCTCTTATTTTATCCAAAACACGACTTGTGTCTATTGCAACGCTCCAAACACGCCTGTTATTCATTATCGCTCTCAATCGCGCATCTTCTGGCAAAAGCCCCGAAAAATCGCTGAACGAACTTATCTCCCCTGTCTTCACGTAATCACCGTAAAACCTCTTAACCCGCGGCACAACTATCTTGAAGTAGTTCAATCCAATCGAATCCAACGACGCATCTACAACAATCAATACGGCGTTCCCATCCCACCTCTTTCCATTGAAACAGCGCAGTTCGCCTTCTTTTGCCGAGTCCAGCACGTCTTTAAATCTCTCTTCAAACATTTTTTATTTTTAAGAATCATAAAGGTTTGTGTGAAAATCTGTGTAATCTTGTGGTTATAAAGCTGAACAAATACAATTTAAATATAGAAAACATATATCATTAAAGATGGAAGAAGGAGGGAATCATGGAAATAGCTCCAAGGATTAGTATAGATACGAAAACTCGTTTTGGCAAGCCAGTGATTAGTGGAACACGCGTTCCTGTTGACCTCATAATAGGCAAACTCGCGGGGGGAATGACTTACGAAGAGGTTATGGCTGAGTACGAAATCACTCGTGAGGACATATTAGCTGCCCTTAACTATGCCGCTGAGACCATATCCAGCGAAGAGATCAAAGCGGTAGCGTAGCCGGAAATGCCAAAATTCGTCATTGATGAGGATATGCCTCGTTCCACAGGAACTATTCTTAGAAAGCAAGGATATGACGTTAAAGATACGGATTAGAAGAAAATGAGATGTGTTTGTATAGTTAAGCTAAAAACCACGAGATAGGAGAAAAATGAAAATAAATTCGTGTATCTGTCCTGGATGCTGCATAGGGTGCAGCTTGTATTTGGTGGAGTCCGAAGTTGAAGAAGGAGCAAAGGAAAAAATAAAGGTGCTGCACAGGAAGACCGGAGCAGTGAATGAGGGTAAATTATGCAAGTTCGGCACGGGTTTGCATGCGTATTACGAAAGAGAAGCGTTGAACAATTCAATAGATGGTAAGGCGGTGAAGCAGGAAGAGGCGTTAAAAGAAGCAAGGGAAAGTTTGGATAGCATGAAACCGGAAGAACTCGCTTTCATCGCACTGCCGGGCACAATAACCAACGAGGAAATAGTGTCTTTTGTTTCTTTAGCGTCTGAGTTTGGCTGTGAGAACGTATCCTTTGGGTTCGAGCGATTTTTCAAGGGAATCCCGGAGGAGGCAGATTATATTATCGAGAAAGGATTGCCATTTACCGAAGTGGAGGGAGCCACGAAGATAATACTTTTTTTCATTGACCCTTTCGTGCATTATCCGCTGCTCGCAAGAAGGATATTAAAAGCGAAGAAGAATGGAGCAAAGGTAATAGAGGTGTCTTTTGCGAAGAACGAGCGCGGGATAGCAGATGAAACAGTTTTGGTTGAGGCTATGGAAGTCGAGAGAATAAAGGAAAGGAAAGAGATATTTGAGGAGTCGTTGATTATTGGCGAGTTAACGCCTTATACGAATCCGCAATTTTTATCGTTGATGCTCTGGCTAAAAGCATCTACTTCATCGATGCTATTTCTTTTGAAGCCGTTTTTGAATTCCACAGGTGCTTTTTTGCTCGGAGGGAACGGAAAGGAAGCGAGGAAGAGAAAAGATTTGTTTGAAATTCTTGAGGGTGTGGAAAAAGGGGAGATAAAAGCGCTTTATTTACTTGAAACGGACCTCGCAGGAGTAATGTTTGAAAGTGAAGAGGTCGCTAAGACAATCTCAAAACTGGACCTGTTGATAGAGCAAAATGCTTTTAGAACTGCTTTGTCCGACGATGCCGATATAACGATTTGCTCAGAGCCGTTTTATATGAAAAAAGGCACGGTAGTCAACATAGAAGGTAGGGTATTAGAAATTGGTGGTGAATCGGAAAAAGGGCTGCGGATAATGGAGAGTATAGGAAAAGAGCGGCTTTATGAGGAAGTTCATGAAGCGGTGAAGAAAAGGTTAGGGTTGGGAAATCCTGAAATAAACGAGTTTGAGATCGCGGTAATGCGGGAGGAAAGGGACTTTAAAGTAGCAGAGCCAAAAATGGGAATAGAGAAAAGAGAAGGAGAAGAGGGATATTTCCTCTGGTATAAGACCAATCCGTTCTTCTGGAATGGTGTTACGGATAAGAATTTTGTGGAGATAAGCGCAGCAGCGATGAGAAAGCTCGGTCTGTTCAGGGGTGACGAGGTGGAGATTGTGCAGGGAGTGAGGGAAGAACGAATGGGATTTAAGATTTCGGAATTACCGGATTATTTGATTTTATCGGAGGCGAAGCTGGCGATTACGCCCGTACAGGGCTTGCTGACGAGGGTGGCGATGAAGAGGGCGGAGGAATAAAACAAAAATTGAAGTGGACAAAAAAGCAAAGGAAAAGTATCAAGATAAAGTATTTAAATTTAAAAGTAACAAGGGTAACAAAATAATAATCAAGGCAAAATAGGGAGGGAAGATATAGATGGCAAAAGTAACTTTGGATTTACCAAGAGGGGAAATTGTGCGTATTCTGTCGCAACTATCTTCGAAAGAACGTGAGGAAATCATGAGAGAAATAGGAAAAGAACATGGAGTACTGAAACCTAAATTTATATCAATTGAAGAAGTTTTAAAGCTCAAGAGGCTGTCCAACAATTACCAAACAACCAACAGATAATATTTCCTGCACAGATATAAAAAGCAGTTCTTCTTCTCAACACCCCTTCC
>JABUBN010000403.1_pt1 | contig 12824 bp, 10 predicted proteins | sample 7240341 | NCBI WGS metagenome assembly JABUBN01 (sample SAMN07256345, study PRJNA390944) | subsurface metagenome | isolation source: Methane hydrate marine sediment | place: Pacific Ocean: Eastern North Pacific, ODP site | reverse complement strand
TAATTTTTTATCGTAACTATAATTCTTCTTTATATCCTTTAGGATACTGAGGCCTTCCTCCCTGTCAAGATATTCGTATAACAGCCTGCCCTTCATAAGAAAGATTTCCGGATATGCTGAAGAGTCGTCGTTATTACTCAAAAAATAATTCAGCTCGTTTAAAAAATCTTCTAACATAAAACTATTTGCCCCGCCGGTCTCATTATAAAGCCCTGTAAATAAACGGTAATATTTTTTATACAGAGCCCCGCTCTCATCTTCAAGATAAATCCGCTTCAGAGCGCTGTAATCCTGCATGGCCTGGTCCGCCAGGCCGCTGTTCAGCTCTAGATCAATAAGATAAAAAACACCATAAACAAAAAGCTCATGGATAGGATAATCATATACAAATTTCTTAAAATACTCAATTGCCTTAGGATAATTTCTCAGCTGGTAATAACAGTAACCGATTTCATATACACTGATGGCAGTTACCTCGGAATCCGGAAAAAGATTTAACACGAAACTAAACTTCGTGATAGCCTCATCCCACTTTTCTCTTCCGATTAATGCCATGCCCGATGAGAACAAATCACGCGCGCTTTCAGTCCTGAAAGATTCAACCTCGATCGCGGTGATGCTTGAAACAGCCATCTTATGGGACAGATTTATTTTATAGAGTTTCAACAGGTTATATCCAAGAAGGCTTCCAAAAAATGCGGAAGAAATACCAAGGACCCGGGATTCTACATCTCTTTCATTGTCTTTATATATGATGCTGCCGGTCACTGAAAGGCCCAATAGACCCGCCGTAAAAAGAGTTTCAAGCAGGGTTACCCGTTTTAACTGCCTGAAGCTTTCATTGGAAAAGGCAATACCGTCCTCCCTCTTCTCCAGGCGGTAAACGCCGGTTGGCAGATTGTCTATTGTGATAGGTGTTTTTCCTACATTTTCATCATTAAAATATATATTCTGGTTTTTTTGATGGAAGGTAATCTGAACATTCAGAGGAGAGAGTGAGAAAAAGAGGAGCTCTCTTCGCAGCTCACCCAGGCGCACCTCCTCCCGGCCATCCATGTAGCCATCCTTTGAAACGCGCACTTCTATGACCTCATGCTCAAAACCGGTCAGCCGCAGGGGTGTTCTCCCTGCACTTTCCCCATTTATATAAACTTCAGCATTAATCGGGTCTGTGTTAATAAACAGGTTAAAAGGTTCACCGGGATACAGCGGATACCCGGTGCCGGTAAAGAAACAGGCTGTTATTAATAAAACCGTTACCTTTCTCATGATACCTCAGCTCACTTTTTTCACACCCCTGTAGATTAACCGGGCTTACTTTAATAGCCCAGAATACCTATCTCGAAGAACAGTGCATCCATGGGCCTTTCCCTGTAATCTATTGAAAATAGCCCGACTTTAAAGGACATGTGTAAGTTCCCGAAAGGATTTATTATAAAATTGATACCCCCCTTTACATACGGGTCAATTGAAGACCACCTTTCTTCATTTATAAAGAGATAGGATTTGGCCCCGCCAAGATTAACATCCAGTACAATTCCCTCAAAAAACCCTCTTAATTGAAATATGTACTGTATCGAGGCGCCTAAAGATAACACAGTCACTTTCGAATCAACATAGCTTCCGCTTTTCTTTCTTTCTAACTCGACAATATTCGCGTTGACCCCAATCCCCAGATGAGCGATATTCATCTTTGGAAAATAGACAAATGTGTATTCTATAAAAATTCCAGGCGGATACAGGCCTGACCATTCGCCTATTGGTAAATACGGGCCCACAGAGTTCTGGAAGAAAAACCATGAACTTTTTATATCGCTTTGTACTATACGGGTAAAGGGAGGTTTATACCCCTTCCTCTTACGACTTTCATCCTGTTCAGTATCATAAGCGGATATTTCATCCACCTTGAGATTTTCAATCTCTTTAAAAAAATCGTAGTACTCTTTATCTTTTTCGGTTATATCCAGAATCAATCCACTCTTTACATAAAATATTTTCCCAATAATTACAGGTTTCCCATTCTGGATATAAAATAAACCATAAATTATTTCATCTATACCCTTTTTTTTTGAGATGTTTTGCAGTACACCATCATTCCAGAAATCGCGTGTGCTGTCTTCACGGTAGAGCTGCAGGCCCTCCCTGTCAATGAGGATAAATTTTTTTCCCTCTAACTGCCCCTTCATATGGCTGTACAGGTAGAAAGGAATTTGATAGTTTAACTCAGTAAACTCCTCTTCCCCGGTTATATTTTTAAAATAATAGATTAAAACCTTCCTTTTTTGTCCCGCGAAAATCCAGTGCGCGGATAAAAGAAAGAGGATAACCACAAACAGTATCTTTTTAATATTCATGATTTATTGAACCATTTGCAGGTCTATGATGTCTCCTGTTGATAAACCGGATTCCTTAAAGAACCCCGTGTTCACCTCTATCGCGAATCTGCACATGCCTGTTGATGGTATGGATTTAAGCGAATAGGGTTCCATATCAAATATATCGGTAACTTTTCCATCTTTATCTATAAATGCAATTGATAAAGGTATTTTTGTGTTCTTCATCCAGAAAGACAGCCGCCTCTCTTCTTCAAAAACAAACAGCATGCCTTCGTTCCATCCAAGGCTGTCCCTGTTCATGAGCCCTTTCCGTCTCTGTGACTCTGTGCGGGCAACTTCAACATAAAGAGGCCTGCCGTTTATGCTCAGAGTAATTTTTTCCGGTTTTCTTCTCTGACACGAGACTAAGAGGCAAAAGATCAATATGATATATAAAAAAAATCCATTCACAACAACGGTTTTTATAAAAACCATGCCCTTTACCCTTTTAGAACTGACTCGAATTTTATCCTGTGTTTAAAATTAAATTCAGAATCCAGAGTACATAATTCATGTTTTAATAAATGGACGTTGATAAAAGTTCTGTTTTTCATATATACATATGCCATCAAATGATTTTCTTTATCATGTTTTATATAATCATATTTTAAAAAGATTAATCTTTTTAATATTTTGTTTTTAAGGAAATTAATTGCTTCCTGTTGTTTATCGTCTATTGGTTTTATTCCAATAAGTTTTATAACTAAATCATTGGATAATTTAATTAAGTTTGGTTTAATAATTTCTTTTACGAAAAAATATTCTTCACGTCTTACACCAGTCTTACCATCAGCAGTATTAATTTTAGACCCAAATTTCAATTTATTCAGATCAATTTTTTTATCAAATTTAATAGGATCATAAAAAAAATATTCTGATTTTTCAATTTCCTTTTTCCAGTCAATGGTTAAAGGTTTTTGTTCTTTAACAATAAAATCAAATTTTTGAAATAAAGTGTTCTCATTGATATTCAGTTTTTCTTTGATAATTGAAAGAAAGTCTTTGTTAATTTCATATCCAATTGAATTCCTGTTTGTTTTCATTGCTGCTAAAGATGTTGTACCACTTCCTACAAAAGGATCTAAAACTATATCGCCAACAAAAGTGAACATCTCTATTGCTCTTTTAGGTAATTCTACCGGAAACATAGCAATATGGTTATCTTGCCTGGCACCCTTGAAATACCAGTGACCTAAGAAATATTCTTTCCATTTATCTTTTGAAATTCGAGATTTTTCTTTTATTTCTTTACTTACCATAGGGGCTTTTCCGGATTTTTTAAATATTGAAATAAATTCATAATCAATCTCAATAATACCATTTCTTGGAAAAGGGTAGGAACCCATCACTGTTGCACCACCCGTAGTATTCATTGTGGTTTTTTTTTGCCAGATGATTGCACCCATATAATCGAATCCAATGGTTTCACAAAATTTTATAATTTCGGTCCGTATTGGAATGATTTTGTATCTTCCGTAATAAACAGCTCTGGCAAACTGATCTCCGATATTTACTAATAATCTACAACCCGGATGCAAAACCCGATAGCACTCTTTCCAAACTAAATTAAGATTATTAATATAATTTTCATATGAATCGAAAAACCCGATTTGTTCTTTAGAACCATAATCTTTTAATTGCCAATAAGGCGGTGAGGTTACTACTAAATGGATAGATGAATCTTTTATTTCATCCATTTTCCTTGAATCACCAATAATACAGGTATGTTTAGTCTTCATGTTTTTCCTAAATATTAATTTATTGAATTAATTATACTTTTACAACATAATAGCAGGAAAAACATAAAAACAGTTTGCCTTGACAATTGATTATTTGAAATCTATATTGCTTCAAATGGCAACTGGAAGAAGAAGATCAAGATTAGGGAAAACAGGTTGTTTATTCTGGCTTTTAATCCTTCTCATTATTGTCATAATCTTTATATATAAAGGCAAAGGAAATATCAGGGAAGTTTTTAACTTTTTCAAAAGAGGTGAAACAAAAGAAGCTGTTGAAGAAATCGTAAAAAAATCTGAAGATGAGAGTACCCCTGAAGAAGGCTCACAGGCGCAAGAGGGAGCAGAGGAATCCGGAGAGGAAACAGCGACAGCGGCGCGCGAAAGGGAAGATAAAACAGATTCAGGAAAAACCGGTACTGAAGGAGAGGATACCAAAAAATCTGAACCCGGCGTAAAAGAAGATAAAAGTGAAGCCGGTGCAAGAGATAAACTGAAAACAAAAGAGTACAAAGCCGTTCTCTACTTCGTGAAAATTAACGGGCAGGACGGCTCAGTAAAACCGGTCCCGGTTACAAGAACGATTAAGTTTAAAGATTCTCCCATAACAAGAACGATAGAATCCTTAATAACAGGGCCAACTGTAAATGAAAGGCACAGCGGAATAACCAGTTTCATACCGGATGAAACTGAATTAATTTCCGCCAGCATACAAAACGGGCATTTAACCCTGAACTTCAGTAGTAAATTTGAAGAAAATTATTCCGGCAGAGAAGCTATACTCCTTGAGCTTTCCCAGGTTGTTCTTACCTCATTTAATTTTACCCAGGTCACAAAATTGAGTATCCTGATAGAAGGAAAAAGGAAACGGTATATAACCGGTGAGGGTATACCGTTGAAAGAGGTTTACACGAAACAGGACCTATCCAGCCTGGGGCTTACAGGGTAAAAGAGACAGATCCGGGTTTAAAACCATGAGTTTGGAAGGGGCAATGAATGTTTAAAACAGACACGCCCACTATTATTGAGTACAAAGATATAATTGTAGACTTTATACGTCAATACGCGATGAATTCATGCCATAAGAAAGCGGTAGTAGGGCTTTCCGGAGGGGTGGATTCCGCTCTGACATACTTTTTAACTTGCGAGGCGCTTGGAGAACAAAATACCATCGGTATAATTATGCCCTATAAAACCTCAAATAAAAGTCTGACCGAAAATGCAGAGAAGCTGATAGAAATGAAAGGCGGAATTAAAAAATATTACGAAATATCAGGACCTGTTGACAGCTTCAGAGAGATTTTCGGTGACGTTTCAGATATCAGGCTCGGGAATATTATGGCCAGAACAAGAATGATAACTCTCTACGATACAGCATCCCGGGCGGAAGGTCTTGTTATAGGTACAGGTAATAAAACTGAAATACTGCTTGGATATTTTACAGTTTATGGAGACGGCGGGTGCTCTATGGAACCGCTCGGCGACCTGTATAAAACCGAGGTATGGGAGATGGCAGGATATGTCGGCATCCCTGATAAAATTATAACAGAAAAACCTACAGCAGATCTGTGGGCCGGGCAGACAGATGAAGCCGAACTGGGTATATCATACAGGACGGCGGATTCTATTCTTTACCTTCTTGTAGAAAAAAATTTCAGCAGAAGTGAGATAATCGGTGAGGGATACAGGAAGGAAGATCTCGACAGGGTTATCGATCTGATGAGGAAATCCCGGTTCAAACGGCATACCCCGCCTGTGCCAGGTTTGAGGTCCCGAAACAGCAGTAAATTTATTTAGCAAAACCGTATGGCGGTGCCAGCCGTTTATGCAGGAAGGGACGGGATTAAATGCGTACTTGTATAAACCTCTATTTGCAGTCAGGCAGCAGGTACTGCTAAAATGGGAAGGCACTCATTATTCTTTTTTAACGCTTTAATATTCATCGCGTTTGCTTTCACTTCCTGTTCAAATAAACGCATGCCGGTTGCAAAAACAAAAATCGCCCTCGGAACTTACATTCAGATAACGATCATCACCGCTAAAAGTGATTCTGAAAGAGCTGAAAGCACCATAGAAAATGCTTTCAAAATAATCGAAGATTTTGAAAAAAACTTTGATTACAGAAATGAAAACGGTGAGCTTTTCAAATTCAACAGTTCAACCCGCATCCTTAAAAACAGCAGCGGTGAACTTTTCCCGCTTGTCATGCACTCTCTTGCCCTGGCAAAAAAGACGGACGGTTATTTTGACCCCACTTTACTTCCCATTACCCGGCTCTATGGTTTCGATACTGATAATCCAGTATTCCCGGGTGACGATAAAATAAAGGAAGTCCTTAAGCATGTCGGGTACAGTAAGGTAACAGTATTTGAGGATAAAATAATAAAACCTGAAGAAGTAAAGTTTGATCTCAGCGGAATCGCGAAAGGAAAAACTGTTGATCTGGTGCGGGGGTTTATTAAACACAGTGGATACCAGGACTTTCTTATTGATGCCGGAGGCGACATATACGTCGGCGGGTTAAATGCTGACAGAAAGAAGTGGAGAATCGCGATCCGGGACCCGCTGCGTGAAGACCGCTACAGCGGTATAATTGAGAAAACGGATACAGCTATCGCAACATCCGGGGATTACGAAAGGTTTTTTATTGAAGACGGTGTCAGGTACAGCCACCTGTTCAACCCGAAAACAGGATACCCCTTCAGCGACTGCAAAAGCGTGACAATTCTTTCAGAAGATACAGCATACGCAGACGCCGTCGCAACCGCGGTCTTTTCCATGGGAAGTAAAAATGGATATTTATTTATTAGCGAAAATAATATAAAAGGTTATATAATATATATGAAAGGAAATGGCAGGATAGAAACAAAAAACACACCCGGATTCTGGGAATGATAATTCTGGAAATGATAAAATGAATAAAAAAATCAAGAAACAAAACATCAGAATACGCATTCTGGTTCCGCTGGGGGTTGTAGTGCTGATCATGATCGGGGTAATGCTCTACGCGCTCTACAAGAACCAGGAGCGCAGTACTTACGAAATATTTCAATCAAAAGTGGAGCGCACGGGCCTGCTTTTCGTTTCCGAGCTGGAAGAGGATGCGAGGATGATGAGCAGTATGATCGACCTCCTTCAGCGCGATGAGAAGTTGATGCACGCCTGGCTTGCAGGAGACAGGGACTCATTACTACGGCTTACATTGCCGTTATTTGAGGAGCTTCGTTTAAAATATGGTATAACCCATTTCTATTTTATCGACCCGGAGCGGACCTGTTTCCTGCGGGTACACGATCCGTCACGCCATGGAGATTATATCGACCGGGTTACCATGAGAACGGCCCGGTCTACTCACGCGCCGGCATACGGCATCGAACTGGAAAACTTTGGTACTTTTGCCCTGCGGGTTGTACATCCCTGGCGGATTGACGGAGATCTTACCGGTTACATCGAGCTCGGTGAGGAAATAGAACATTTAACACCGGAAATATCCGACCATCTGGGTATAGACCTGCTGTTTACCATTAAAAAGGACCTTATTGACCGGGCCGGATGGGAAGCGGGCCAGAAAATGATGGGAACTTCCGTGGATTGGGACGCCTTTGAAGATTTTATCATCATCAACTCAACAATAAAAGATATACCTTCGGGAATAGAATATCTCTTAAAGCTTCCGCACGAAGAGCACAAACAACTCAGCGAGTCTATCTCGTCCGGGAACCGGGTTTACCGTGTCGGAGCCCTCCCGCTGTACGACGCGGCCGGGAAAGACGTCGGACATATCGTTATTTTGATAAATACCACAAACACCGTTAAATCTCTTCGAACTTTCGCCCTGTCCCTTTCAGGATTGGGGATCTTCCTTGGCCTTGCACTTCTTATATCTTTCAGTATATATCTGGGTAGAATCGAAAACAATCTGCTCAAGACAAATAACACTCTCAGAAATTGGGGTAAAGAACTGAATAAAAGCTATATAACAGCAATGAAAATGATGAAAGAAACGCAGGAAGCCAAAAAAAAAGCTGATGAAACCAACAGAAAGCTTGAGTTAAGCATCCTGCATTCCAACCAGCTGGCCATGGAAGCAGATATGGCCAGCCAGGCCAAAGGTGATTTCCTGACAAATATGAGCCATGAAATCCGTACACCGATGAACGGTATCGTCGGGATGATAGACCTGCTTCTGGAAACCCCGTTGAATAAAGAACAGATAGATTATGCCGAGGCTGTGCGAAGCAGCAGTGACGCGCTGCTTTTGATCATAAACGACATCCTTGATTTCTCAAAGATTGAAGCCGGTAAAATGGACCTGGAAACCATTGATTTTGACCTGCGTTCAACGCTTGAGGACACCAGCGACATCGTGGCCATGCAGGCTCATCATAAAAATCTGGAATTCGTATGCATTGTAGACCCTGATGTTACTTCGCTTCTGCGAGGAGACCCGGGCCGCCTTCGCCAGATCCTGAACAATCTGATAGGCAACGCGATAAAGTTTACTTCTGAGGGAGAAGTTGTGCTGAAGGTGAGCCTTGATGATGAGGAAGAGACCAGGATCACAACCAGGTTTACGGTAACTGATACCGGCATAGGCATCCCTGCTGACAGGTTTGAATCTCTTTTTGACGCTTTCACACAGGTAGACACGTCCACGACAAGAATATTCGGAGGTACCGGACTCGGTCTTTCAATCTGTAAACAGCTTGTCGAATTAATGGGAGGAAAATTGAGGGTTGAAAGCGATGAGGGCAGAGGATCTACCTTCTGGTTTACAGTGGCTTTCGAGAAACAGCCTTTGAGTCAGGAACCTGTCCCGGAGGTGTACGGAGACATCAGCTCTGTTCGGGTCCTCGCTGTGGATGACAACGCTACAAACAGGAGCTGGCTCTTCTCTCTCCTGCGCTCATGGAAGTGCAGGAACGATGAAGCCTCTGATGGAAAAACCGCGCTTAAAAAACTAAAGGCCGCCGCTGAAGAAAAAGATCCTTTCTCCATAGCAATTCTCGATCTGTTGATGCCTGAAATGGACGGCGAGACGCTCGGTAAAATAATAAAAGAAGATCCGCTTCTTAATGAAACTAAACTGATAATGATGACATCATTCGGCAAGCGCGGCGACGCCCGCAAATTCGAGAGCATCGGTTTTGCCGCGTACCTGACCAAGCCCGTCAAGCAATCTCACCTTTACGGCTGCCTTGTTAAAATCCATACCGGTGGCGGGCAGTCTTCAACAAAATCAGGAGGCAAAATTGTCACCAGGTATACAATCATGGAAGACGTTCGGCGTACCTTCCGCATTCTGCTCGCAGAAGACGACGAGGTAAACCGGAAAGTAACTGTGGAGGTCCTGAAAAAGCTGGGGTGCATTGTTGACACGGTGGTTAACGGCCGGGAAGCTGTAAAAGCCCTTGAATCGAAGCACTATGATCTAATTTTAATGGATTGCCACATGCCGGAGATGGACGGCTATGAAGCCGCCCTGCTAATACGAGATCCCGACTCAGCAGTCCGCGACCACAACATCCCGATCGTCGCGCTCACGGCCGGCACAAACGCCGGTGACCGGAAAAAATCAAAAGAAGCCGGGATGAACGACTTCATTAACAAACCCGTAAACCCGAAAGGGCTTATCAGGATAATTGAGAGCAGGTTTTCGGAGCATGAGCACCTGCCTCAGGATGAGGCGGTCCCTGAGGAGCCATCAGACTTTTCACCCGGGGTTTCACACGGGAAAGCCGTTTTTGATTCCGCAGACCTTCTGGACAGGCTTTCGGGCGATGAAGAGGTTGTCAGAGAAATAATAGCTGAATTTATTGAAGACATGCCTGGACAGGTTTTAGCTTTGAAAGAAGTCCTGGCCAAAAAGGACGCTTCGGGGGCCCGGCTGCGTGCCCACACCATAAAGGGCGCCGCGGGTAATATCGGCGCTCCTGCCCTGCAGGAAGCGGCATTTCAAATCGAAACTGCCTGTATATCGGAAGACCTGAAACAGGCGGGTGCACTTATCCCCGTGCTGGAGGAGCAGTTCATGATTCTGAAAAAAAACCCGGCCCTGTCCGGATTGATAAATACCAAACCACCTATTTAATTGAGGCTGTCTCACACAGTTTACTTGCCTATATTTTCCATCGTTTAATAAAAAATGCCGAAGTTAGGCACACCACCTGCACAGCAATATATAGATAATCCATAAAAACAGGTTTTAAAGTAACAATCGAAATAGAACCAATTGTCTCATACTCATTTAGTGATTTTTTAAATACGGTGTTAAAAAATTGAATAATCTTATTTTTGAGTGATCCTTTCCCGGTCTTAAAAAACAGCCTCAGTTCAGAGTATGTAATTTGGAAAATCTTTAACACATAGAAAAGTATGAGAAAAAAGTTCCGGACAGGGGGCTTAGAAAAACGTTTTTGAAATCTGATTTTTTTTAAAAAAAAAGCATCGATTGAATACATCGTTGAAATAATTTGATTCGATGGAAACCCCTCCGTTATTAATTTACTCATCATGAAAAGCTCGGCAATAACGACCGAATAATAGGCCCCTCGTAATATGCCCTGCCTCAGTAAAACAAACGGGCCGAATCTAAAGATTATTTCCCCTCCGCCTCTGAAACTGTTAAGCATGAAAACAAACAGGACTACCGGCATAAGTCTTATAAAATCCCGTACAGGTATTTCCCTGTACTTGATCCCGAAAGTGAAAAAGGAGATAAAAATAATCATACCCTGAAGTATAATTGTAACAAATGTTTCATACAGGAGAGCAAAAGAAACAAAAAGGATAAGGTTTATTAGAAGAGAAAAAGGGGTTTTTGATGCAAACTTCATAATTTCAAATTCTACATACTTTAGTTTAATTACGTTTACTCTTTCTTTTTCCCCCCTGGTTTACTTTTCTGCGGAGCCTGTCCAACCTCGACCAGTTCCAGAAGCGATAACTCCGCTCCATCTCCGGCCCTTCGTCCAACTTTATAAATTCTTGTGTAACCGCCATTTACATCTTTATATGTCGGAGCAATCTCATCAAACAATTTTGCGACAATTCCTCTGTTTTTTATTTTACTGAGAACAATCCTCTTATTATGGAGAGTATTCTCCTTTGCCCTTGTGATTACTTTTTCACTCAGTCTTCTCAGCTCCTTTGCCTTTGCGGAAGTAGTCTTGATTCTCCCGTTCTGAAAAAAAGAGACCATCATATTTGAAAACATTGCCCTTTTATGCCCTCTTGTTCTGTTAAACTTCTTTACTCTTTTAAGGTGTCTCATATTATTTCTCCGGTCCCCCCTCTTCCAGCCTCTGTTCTAAAAAATCTTTCATCCCCAGATCCAAACCGTATTCCTGAAGCTTATCTTTAATTTCCTGAAGAGATTTTTTACCAAAGTTTTTAGTTTTAGAAATTTCCTCCTCTGATAATCCGGCAAGATCTCCGATAGACTTTACATTAATATTCCTGAGACAGTTGGACGAACGTACGGAAAGCTCAAGTTCCTCAACCGGAGTTTCCAGGATTACCTTGAGACGTTCATATTCCTCATCCACTTCGTTCTCTTCGTCTTCAAATTCTTCATTAAAATTGATGAAGTGAACAAGATAATCCTTTAATATTTTTGACGCGTCTGCGACCGCGTCTTCAGGAAGTATACCCCCATCGGTCCATACTTCCATAATAAGTTTATCGTAGTCTCCACGCTGTCCCACCCTGGCATTTTCTACTTTAAAATTACACTTTTTTATGGGTGAAAAGAGAGCATCTATGGGTATGGTTCCTATGGTTTCGATATTTTCAAGATTTGCCTCTGCCGGTACATAACCGCGGCCGAGATTAATCTGAATATCCATAACAATCCTGCAGTCTTCAGATAGAGTGGCAAGGTGCAGGTCCGGATTCAAGACATTAATATTTTCATCAACCCCAAGATCTCCGGCCTTCAGTTCTCCAGGACCTTCTTTCTCGATTGTTATTACCCTGGTCTCCTCCCCGTCCTCAAGTTTTAAATGAACATTTTTCAAGTTCAAAATAAAGTTGATAGTATCCTCTACCATGCCTGGAATAGTATCAAACTCACTTGTTATCAGCTTCATTGCCTCCCTTTCAGCATCATGTGCTTCAATACGTAAAGCAACTATAGCATAACCCTGAAGCGCGGACAGGAGTGTCCTTCTCAATGAATTACCGAGTGTGGTACCATATCCTCTTTCAAGTGGAGAGGCGATTATTCGACCGAAATTTTTTCCGTCATCTTCATGTTCGATTACTATTGTTCTCGGTCTTTTCATTCCCTTTAAGAGATTTTTATGAGCCATCTTTACAAAGCTCCTCAGTTATTTAGAATATAACTCTACAATTAACTGCTCGTTAACAGGGAGATCTATCTCTTCCCTTTTCGGAAGGTACACGAACTCTCCCTTTAAATTATCCGGATCGACCTCTATCCACGGTACGGTGCCGACCCTTGATATATTCTTCATGCTCTCAAGAATAGGGACCACTTTCTTACTTTTTTCTTTCACTTCTACCGTGTCCCCTTCTTTTATGAAAAACGACGGTATATCAACCTTCTTACCGTTGACATGTATATGTCCATGCCCCACTAACTGTCTGGCCATTTTTCTTGATGACGCATAATGCATCCTGAAAACAACATTATCCAGCCTCTGCTCCAGAAGAGTCAGGAGGATTTCGCCGGTGATTCCTTTTTTTCGGG